>ENA-OREN01001441-OREN01001441.1-marine-metagenome-genome-assembly--contig:-NODE-1441-length-27845-cov-4.588915_pt1 | contig 27845 bp, 24 predicted proteins | sample MGYA00248624_ERZ508555 | MGnify/ENA primary metagenome ERZ508555 (study PRJEB26222, sample SAMN06267773) | marine metagenome | isolation source: Saanich Inlet, British Columbia, Canada | place...
CAAACTATTACGACCTATACCTTCGACCCTGACTGGTCCACCACTAATAGCTCCGGCAGCAAGAAAATAAGATGCTGAAGACGCATCACCTTCAACAAAGATTTCACCAGGGCTAATATAATTAAGCCCACTATGGGACACAAAATGTCGCAATCCAGTCTGTTCTATTTCTACACCAAAGCGCGACATTAACCCCAATGTTAAATCTATGTATGGGCGTGAAATTAATTCCCCTATAACCTCAATAGTTAACATTCCGCCGATTAATGGCGAGGCCATCAACAAACTGGTTAAATATTGGCTTGACACATCACCCCTGACAACCAATAAATCTGCTTGAACTTCAGCAGCCTTTATTTCTAACGGAGGGAATCCATTATTCCCCAGGTATGTAATATCTGCACCAAGCTGTCTAAGCGCGTCGACCAAATCCCCAATGGGGCGTTCATACATGCGTGATATACCATGTAGACGATAGTGGCCTTGCGCCAATGACAATACAGCTGTTAAGGGGCGGTAGGCCGTCCCAGCATTTCCCAGGAATAGATCTGTTTCTCGTATTGGGAATTGACCGCCTACACCCTGTACAAAGTAATCATTTTCACCGGCTTGACTAATAGATACCCCAAGCACCTTAAGTGCATTAAGCATACATATCGTATCATCAGCAACAAGCACATCACGCACATGCGTGTCGCCACTTGCTAGTGCTGCAAGAAGCAAAACACGGTTAGAGATACTCTTCGAACCCGGTAACCTAACCGCACCCTTCACTTCCTTGACAGCATGGAGATCAAGAAATTTCACATTATGCCTTGGGACCGATACTCACAAACAAACCTCCTGTCATTTTGAGATTCTATATACGAGCAATTATCAGAGACTACCTTGATACACGATGTAAAACATAAGAAGAATTATCTTTTGTTTTTAATGTTGCCTTGTTGCCGTCTGTATCAATGCTAAATGTGGTCGGGTCATTATCGGAGAATCCCGCGCAACCATTAGTATTATATGTAAACCCCTTAAGATTTAATTTCTTCGTAGGCGCATCGTAAGTATAGGAAGAGAATTCGACGCCTGGCTCAGCACAATCACGATCGACATCTCCTATAGGATCAACCATAAAATAGTTTCCATTAGGGAAAAATAAAAAAACTTGAGTATTAATGCCAGTATTATCAAGCGCCCATGCTCCGACAATTCCAGAAGCAATGTTCTCCATTTTAGAAAAACGAACCTCCTTTACAATTATCTTATTCTTTTCTTTAGAGGAACTTAATTTAAGCGGTTTGGCTATATGGAATAGTTCAGCAAAGATACCTTTTTTTTCCACTTTCCGCTGCTCCGCTACTAGGTCTGTTGTAATCAATTCATAGCCATCAGTATAAACTCGCAAGCTTGGCCGTAAATGTGATAACCCAGCTTGAAGGTTGGTGTCGATTGCTGCCTTTCCAACAATTTTGAATCCTCTTAAGCCAAATGTAGATAAAGCCACCGGCCCATACTCTACGCCAGCCTTACTAACAGTTTTATTTCCACATACATTGTCTGCGTCACAAGGGTCATCTACGATAGCCTCACCATACAAATAGTCCCCATCATTAGCGCTTGATATGCGAATTAGCGTGGCGGTCGTATCATCGTACCTTACCCATATATTATTACTCAGCAGACTAATTCCTTGAGAAAGAAAATGAGTATTAATTTCTGCCGAACCTTTAATTTCTCCTTCAATACCCGCTTTCTGTCTTACATTTTGCAAAGCAGAAGACGCGGCAAATGTATCTGGATCATTGTCTAAATTAATATCAGCACCCACTGCCGCCGCCGCAACTGCAGAGATAGAGATCCCATTCTCAGGCTCGCTGTCTGAATCCAATGACTGCAATAGAACGAGCAAATTTTGTAACCGTGGAATGCTATCTCCAGCCAAATTGATTGGCGTCACTATAGCCGTCGCTTCCGTTTTTCCAAGAACCAAGCTGCCAAGCTTAAATTCAACCGTATCTCCATGATTATATTTGTAGATACCGTCTTTATCTGTAATTCCAGTTATCTTAGATGAGGTAGAATAATTTACTCCACTGACCGCAGCATCCATCAATTTTCCTGTTGCCGGACCCGATAAATGTTTGCCAGAATTCCCAGCACCTGCAGAGCCATCATTATCATTATCACCGCATGCAGCAAGGGATATTGCAAGCGTCACTAGCATTAATCTTGTCCGGTATGCCATTTTATATTTCTGGCTAAATTTCATTTTGTAGAGTTCCTTCATAATTAAATTGATTATTTCTCATTCTAACCTTTAACATCATAATCTTATCGTTATATAATTAGGCAAATGGTGGGAATATGACAGAAAGCTTTATATTATAACCAACCTTTTTAACCCCGTCTTGATCACCAAAAATTAGCAGAGGTTAAAATGGGTGAGTTAATATAAATCAATATATTATATATTTCATCAGCATAAAAATGCCTCTTAACCGTTGCGTTACACGGTACTCATGAAAAAATAAACAAAATTGCAATTTTATTCACATATGCATTATTTTATTTTACTTTTTTTTGCTGAAGACTTTCTACTCAGGAGCTCGCAACACAATGTCAAAACAAGATAAAGAAATACCCCCAGCACCGCAAAAAGAATTTTTTCAAATCGACACCATTGTTTCTGATTTACGTTCCTTACGTGTGGCATCGCTAGAAAACAGACAAAGGCTTGAACGCCCTCCCAAGCTCCCCTCCCGTACAATACTTGCAACTATTATTGATCGACTATCAGCTGTCTTATTTCCTAACCGACTCGGTTATTTAAAACTTACTGATGAAGATATAGATCTATACGTAAAACAAACCCTAGAAGAAACGCTGAGAGATTTGCTGACACAAGTACTTCGTGAATTAGATTACACTGCAGAACATGAAACTTGCAGCAGTATAACAACAGAAAAAGCAAGTACGATTACTCATTTTTTTGCAAAAAAACTTCCAAACATCAGGAGCCTTCTTGATAAAGATATTTGTGCGGCTTACGAAGGTGACCCTGCGGCACAAAACGTGGATGAAGTACTCGTATGCTACCCTGGTGTTGCTGCCATTATGTACTACCGGCTTGCCCATGAATTACATTCCTTAGGCACCCCGTTAATTGCCCGCATGATTTCTGAAATCGCTCATTCGACTACAGGTATTGAAATCCATCCGGGCGCAAAAATTGGACCCAGCTTTTTTATAGATCATGGCACAGGTGTAGTTATCGGTGAAACAACTGTTATAGGTAGAAATGTACGGCTATATCAAGCCGTAACTTTAGGTGCGAAACGCTTTCCAGTAGATGAGAATGGTGCTCTGGTAAAGAATATATTACGCCACCCAATTGTTGAAGATGATGTGGTTATTTATGCAAATGCGACTATTCTAGGTCGAATTACGATTGGAAAAGGTTCAACTATTGGCGGGAATGTCTGGCTAACATATAGCGTCCCTCCTGGCAGCAGCATATCTCAGGCACAGATGCGAAATAAATCATTTGATGATGATATGGAGACTTAATATCTCCAATAATTCAAGGAATGATAGATTCGATAAACGCTGCCCCGTCAATATAACTACAACTAGCTATTGCTGAATACTATCCGAGATTTCAAATATGAGCTTTGCTACAATAAAAATAATTCATATTATATGTATGATATTAAGTTACATCCTATTTAGCCTGCGTGGAATATGGATGATACAAGGTTCATCTCTACTGAAGCTAAGATGGGTAAAAGTCCTTCCTCACGTAATTGATACCATTCTGCTGGCAAGCGCTATTACATTAGTAGCCATGATCCAGCAATATCCGGGACTCAATATATGGATTAGCGCAAAAATTGGAGCGCTGTTGCTCTATATATTTCTTGGAATGATGGCTTTTCGGTTTGGAAAAACACGAAAAATAAAAATTATCTCTTGGATATTAGCCCAAATTGTATTTTTCTATATAGTTCTAGTCGCTCTTACTAAAAACCCCACTCTAATTTTTTAATGCTCTAATTTAGAAAAAAATTCTTGCCCCTCCTCTTTTTAAAATAAGCATACGAATGTAGAAACATTTGCTCCTTCCCTTTCTCTGTAAACTAATTTAGTCATATAGAGTAATGAAACGACAACGAATTCTACCTTGAGCGCTCCTCAGGATAAATGTTATAATAGATCAGATAATCTGGCTTTATAGCAAGATTTTTGCCAGGTTAAATACACATACCCGCCAATCCAAGGGTGCTCATCAAAGAGTGACTAGGCGGGTTGAGGCTCAACCCTACAGGAGAAATTTATGGCAGTAACAATGCGACAGATGTTAGAAGCAGGCGTTCACTTCGGTCACCAAACCCGTTTTTGGGACCCAAAGATGGCCCAATATATATATGGCCACCGCAATAAAATACACATTATCAATCTTGAAAAAACCCTTGTCATGTATCAAGACGCAATGAAATATGTGCGTCAGCTATCTACTAACAAAGGCGTTATCCTATTTGTTGGCACTAAGCGTCAAGCACGAGACATTGTGCGTGAAGAAGCTACCCGTTGTGGGTCTCCGTATGTAGACCAGCGATGGTTGGGGGGGATGTTGACAAATTTTAAGACAATTAAAGCGTCCATTAAGCGTCTTAAGGATATGGAAACAATGACTCAGGATGGAACATTTGAAAAACTTAATAAAAAACAAGCACTAGATATTACACGTGAGCTAGAAAAGCTCAACCGTAGTCTAGGTGGAATTAAAGACATGGGTGGAATACCAGAAGCCATGTTTGTAATTGACGTGGGCTACCAAAAGGGTGCGCTTACAGAGGCTGCCAAGCTAGGCATTCCAATAGTTGGCGTCGTCGATACAAATCATAGTCCTGAGAAAGTGGACTATGTTATTCCTGGAAATGATGATTCTAGCCGGGCAATACGCCTTTATGCACGGGGGGTGGCTGATGCAATTCTAGAAGGACGCAGCCAAATTGTTCATGAAACAGTTAAAAATGAATCCCCAGAAATGAATGAAGCAATGATAGCGGAAAAGGAAGCTGAATAGCCTAGAAGCTCATAAAGAATAACGAAATAATTCTTTTATTTGGTTTATTAATAGCAAGATCGCATAAGGAATCATTTCGAAAGAGAGATATAAAAGTGTCTCAAAATTATTAACCAATTCTGCATTTGGAGAAAATATGGCGGATATCACCGCAAACATAGTGAAAGAATTACGTGATCTTACTGGGCTCGGTATGATGGACTGCAAGAAAGCTTTAATAGAAACCAGTGGCAATATAAAAGAAGCGGAAGACTTGTTGCGTATAAAGAGTGGCTCAAAGGCAAATAGAGCTGCTAGCCGTATTGCAGCGGAGGGGATCATAGGAATAGAAATCGCCGCTGACAGAAAAAGTGGCGCCTTAGTTGAAGTTAATTGTGAAACTGATTTTGTAGCAAAGAATGAAGATTTTATTAATTTTGCAAAAAATTTAGCCCAACTTGTTTCAACCAGGAATTTATCAGATGTTGAAACACTCTCAAAAGAAGATATGCAAGATGGAAGCAATGTAGAAAAATTCCGGACGGAATTAATTATGAAACTTGGCGAAAATATTAGCATTAGACGCTGTATTCGTCATACCACACTGGGACATCTGTCCTCATATTTACATGCTGGAAAAATTGGTGTCATAGTTGATTGCGCTGATGATGACGAGCTATTGGGTAAAGATTTAGCGATGCATATTGCAGCAAGTAAACCAATATGTGTTTCAAAAGAACAAGTATCAGCGGAGTTACTGGAGCGCGAGCGTCAGATTTACACAGCACAAGCGGCAGAAAGTGGAAAGCCTAAAGAAATAGTTACTAAAATGGTAGATGGACGTATGGCTAAATACCTTGCTGAAATAACCCTATTAGGGCAGCCTTTTGTCAAGGATCCTGACCAAACAATTGAAAAATTGCTTAATAGCAAATCCGCCACAGTTAATGGCTTCACAATGTTTAGAGTAGGCGAAGGCATAGAAAAAAAATCTTGTGATTTTGCAAATGAAGTGATGTCACAAATTAATCAAGCACAGGAAAATAATTCATCAACATCATAGCTAAATTATTATTAATCACTCATAACAATTATGGCCTATAAACGTATCCTGTTAAAACTTTCAGGTGAAGCGCTGATGGGAGATGATAGTTACGGCATCAATCCTGCCGTAATGGAGCATGTTGTTTCAGAAATTCTTGAGGTTGTAAAATGTAATATTGAAGTGGCGATCGTAATTGGCGGAGGAAATATTTTCCGTGGAATGACATCATCAGAAAACAATCAAATAGATCGCGCAACCGCTGACTACATGGGAATGCTAGCAACTGTTATGAATTCCCTGGCCCTGCAAGATGCAATGAGACACAAAGACTTAGAAAGTAGAGTGCAATCAGCATTACGTATTGATCAGGTTGTAGCACCTTATATACGCGGAAAAGCCATACGTTACCTTGAAGAAGGGAAGGTTGTTATCTTTGCTGCTGGAACAGGGAATCCTTTTTTCACTACTGACACTGCAGCTGCATTACGTGGCTTAGAAATGAGTGTAGATATAGTCCTCAAGGGAACTAAAGTTGATGGTGTTTATTCAAGCGATCCCAAAATATTTCCTAATGCCAAACGATATCAGAGCTTGTCATTTGATGAAGCTATTAACAAAAATTTAAAGGTAATGGACGCTACCGCATTAACCTTGTGTCGTGACCAGAAATTACCTCTTAATGTTTTTAGTATTTTTAAAGCTGGAGCACTTAAACGAGTAATAGAAGGAGCTAATGAGGGCACACTAATTCAAGTTTAAATTTGTATACTCTTTCTTCTATTACATTTAGCTGATAGCACTCTTTACTAACAAATCAATTCCTATGATCAACGATATAAAAAAATCTGCAGAACAAAAAATGCAAAAAAGTTTTGAAGCGTTAATAATTGATTTTGGCAAAATAAGAACTGGGCGTGCTCATACAGGAATCCTGGACCACGTTACAATAGATTATTACGGCTCACCTGTGCCAATCAGCCAAGTTGCAAATATAAATTTAGCTGATTCACGTACAATTAATGTTACTCCATGGGAGAAGAGCCTACTCAGTCAGATTGAGAAAACAATCCGAGATTCAGATCTAGGCCTAAATCCTGTGACTGTTGGCGAAATAATTCGTGTTCCCATGCCAGTTCTAACGGAAGAGCGGCGACGTGATCTTACAAAAGTAGTTAAGCAGGAGGCAGAGGCTGCACGAGTTTCTATGCGAAATATCAGACGTGATGCTAACGCTCATCTAAAGACCATGCTTAAGGAAAAGGAAATCGCGGAAGATGATGAGCGCCGTGGTCAAGATGAAATTCAGAAACTTACTAATCATCATATTTCTGAGATAGACAAAATCTTGCAAGCTAAAGAAATTGAATTAATGTCTGTTTAATTGGACTAATCAAAGTGTAATTTTGCTCCATGTATTTTACTAGTCCTAGTTCAACTAAAATAATCCCAGAGACTGACATGGTTCCCCAACATGTCGCTATTATTATGGATGGCAATGGTCGTTGGGCAAAGTCACGTTTATTGCCACGAATAGCAGGCCATAAACGTGGGATAGAGGCCGTACGTTCAGCCGTCAAGGCTTGTATTGGGAATAAGGTTAATTATCTAACATTATTCGCTTTTAGTAGTGAGAACTGGCGCAGGCCGGCTGAAGAAATCTCTTATCTGATGCAACTCTTTAATACAGTTCTTGAACAAGAAATAATTAAGTTACATGAGAATGGTATTCGCTTTAAGGTAATTGGAGACTTAGCAAGATTTGAGCCAAGAATAATTGAATTTATTCGTAATGGCGAACAGATGACTGCCTCCAATACTCGCTTAACACTTACCATTGCAGCAAATTATGGGGGACGCTGGGATATTATGCAGGCTGTACGTAAGATGTATGTGCAAACCCCAGAATTAACAAATAATTTTGTGGAAGAAGATCTATCCCAACACTTTGCCATGAGCTATGCACCAGAACCAGATTTATTCATACGTACTGGAGGAGAGCAACGCATCAGTAATTTTCTATTATGGAGCCTAGCTTATACTGAGCTTTATTTTACTGATACCTTATGGCCTGATTTTAATAAGGATGTACTTGATCTTGCAATCCAGTCCTACCAGCAACGAGAAAGACGTTTTGGTAGGACAAGTGAACAACTTCAGAAAATGAAATAAAAAAGGACATCTAAGTAAATAACATAATTTTTACATCATCTAATTTGATAGCTTTATACTGATTTCCTAATTCTTATGCTCAGAACCCGTATATATACAGCTCTATGTTTTTTACTTCTTTTTTTAGTCGGGTTATTTTATTTCTCACCAGTTTTTTGGATGACACTGCTTCTCGCTATAGCCGTAATTGGTTCATGGGAATGGAGCAAGCTATCTAAATTCTCCTTATCGGGATCTATTCTTTACCTTATATTTACGGTATTAATTGGAGGAGAATTACTATTTATTTTAAGTAGGGTCACTATAGTTGACCCTTATACTACTCAATTCATATGGCTGTACGCCATAACACTAGGGTTCTGGTTGCTTGCTGTACCTTACCTTTTAAAATTTAATGTCCAGATAAGAAATCCAATATTACTAGCATTAATAGGCTGGCTACTATTGTTACCTACTTGCCTTGCCTTATTCCAACTTCGCGCTATAGACCCTATTCTTCTATTAGGATTTATAACAGCTATTTGGATTTCTGATACTGCAGCATATTTTACTGGGCGAAAATTTGGAAAAAACAAACTTGCTCCTTCCATCAGTCCTGGAAAGAGCTGGGAAGGTGTCGCAGGAGCATTAGTAGCAGTTTGTATCTATGCGTTAATCTGGAGCTATTTGGTAGTAGATAAAACTCAAATTATTTTATATGTCCCCTTGCTACTGGCACTTGCTGCATTAGGTATCTTAGGGGATTTATTTGAGTCCTTAATGAAGCGTCAGGTAGGGGTTAAGAATAGTGGTAATATTTTACCCGGCCACGGTGGTATACTTGACCGTATTGATGCACTAACTTCAACGCTACCTGTGGCTATTTTTGTAGTTCTTCTTTTCTTTACCAATTAAATTATGGCTGTTCGAAATATCACCATTCTTGGCTCTACCGGAAGTGTCGGAGTTAGTACACTTGATGTAGTCGCACGCCATCCAGATAGATATCAAGTAATTGCACTAACTGCCAATAAAAGTATTGGCAAAATGCTGGAACAATGCCGTATCTTCCGCCCACTTTATGCAGTAATGCTAGATCCTGACAGTGCAGAGAACTTGAGAACAGAGTTTAATAAAAATGAGATAGAAACTGAGGTCCTGTGTGGAGTCAAATCACTGGAAAAGGTTGCATCGCTGCCTGAAGTAGATGTTGTAATGGCAGCAATTGTTGGTGCCGCAGGAATACGCCCCACTTTTTCTGCGGCCCTAGCAGGAAAATATGTTCTTCTTGCTAATAAAGAAACTTTAGTAATGGCAGGACACATATTTATGAATGTGGTTAAGGAAAATTATGCTACTTTGCTACCGATTGATAGTGAGCACAATGCCATTTTTCAGTCATTACCTAGAGGATTTACTGGAAACCATACAAAAGATGGCGTGCGTAGAATTCTATTAACAGCCTCTGGTGGTCCGTTCCGAAAAACATCACTAGCTGATATGAAACGTGTTACACCGGAACAGGCATGCAATCACCCCAATTGGGTAATGGGACAAAAAATATCTGTAGATTCTGCCACCATGATGAATAAAGGTTTGGAGCTAATTGAAGCGCATTGGTTATTTGATGCTGCACCCGAGCAGATTCAGGTTGTGATACACCCACAAAGCATAATTCACTCCATGGTTGAATATATTGATGGTTCAGTATTAGCACAGCTAGGTAACCCTGACATGCGCACCCCAATTGCTCATGCTCTAGCTTATCCAGATAGAATCGAATCTGGAGTAGAGCCTCTTGATATTTTTAAAGTTGCAAAATTAGATTTTGAGGCACCAGATTTTTCAAAATTTCCCTGCCTTCGACTAGCCTATAAAGCACTTGCCTTGGGCGGGAGTGCTCCGGCAATACTTAACGCTGCAAATGAGGTAGCAGTAGAGGCGTTCTTGAAATCACGAATACCCTTTACAGCAATTCCAAGAATGATTGAGAAAATAATGGAAGCAATCAAGCCTAAAGATATTTTTACGCTTGAAGATATACTAATAGTTGACAATCTCGCACGCGAAGCTGCATATGAATGGATAAATTCAGAAGGAATAGATTTTTAAATAATGGCAATGCATCTGCATTGCCATTATTTACTATTATATATGCATCGGTTTTATCAAAAAACTACTATAAATTTAGGAATCACAACCTGTAGGGTGAAACTTGCATTATTTTAATTTTTTTCTCCTAATTCTCAAATTACTAATCTGCCCCTATGGTAAAGGTGAAATTATATTATTAACTTCTAATAAAATAAACTTCCTCACCCTTAACGAATCTAGGCTATAGAGCCCGTATGACAATCTTCTTTACAATAATTTCTTTCGTCTTTGCATTGGGTCTGCTAATAGTGTTTCACGAATTAGGACACTATTTTGTTGCTCGTTTATGTAATGTAAAGGTGTTACGTTTCTCGGTAGGATTTGGTCGCCCATTAATAAAAAAATATTGGGGAAAAGATCAAACTGAATGGGTATTAGCAGCCATCCCTCTTGGTGGATATGTGAAGATGTTAGATGAACGGGAAGGAGAAGTTGCACCTGAAGACTTATCACGATCATTTAATCGCATGTCAGTTTTCCGTCGCTTTGCTATCGTATCCGCAGGACCAGTTGCAAATTTCCTTCTTGCCATCCTGCTCTATTGCTTCCTCTTCATGCATGGAGTGAGCGGCATGAAACCAATACTAGGACAGATTACCCCTGATTCACCTGCGGCAATAGCCAATTTTAAGGCTGGTGAGACTTTAGTAAAGATTGGAGACGAGCTCGTATCTACCTGGCAAGATGCTCGCTGGGCGCTTTTATCTAAGGCAGTAGATAGAACGCCTACTTTAATCATTGAGACCCGTAGCATGGAGAAACAAGTTGTTTCCAGAGAATTAGATTTAAGTAAATTGAATGCTAATGATCTAGATGATAATTTCCTAAAGAAAATAGGTTTAAACGTTTATAAACCAAAGATTAGACCGATAATCGCTCAAGTAATACCAAACGGCGCAGGTGATTATGCTGGCCTACTGATTAATGATGAGATTTTATCTATTAATGAAAAAGAGATAGTAGAGTGGCAAGATCTTGTACAAAAAATACAGAATAGCCCTGAAACTGTATTATTAATGGAAATAAGGCGTAACAATACTAAAATTGATGTAAAAATAGTCCCAGAGGTGGCTACTCAAGACGGCAAAAAGATTGGCAAAATTGGTATTGCACCAAAAGTTGATCACTCAAAATTAGAAGATTTATTAGTTGAAGTTAGCTATCCGACAAATATAGCCATGCTAAAAGCAGTAAATAAAACATGGGAAACATCAGTATTTACGTTACAAATGCTATGGAAAATGGTGATGGGAGAAGTATCAATAAAGAATATAAGTGGGCCCATCACAATTGCTGATTACGCGGGTAAGTCGGCGCAAATGGGAATCGCATCTTATCTTGGATTTCTTGCACTTATAAGTATTAGCTTGGGAGTATTAAATTTGCTCCCTATCCCCTTATTAGATGGTGGACATTTGATGTATTATGTTGTTGAAATCATTAAGGGCACTCCTCTTTCAGAAAGGTCTATGGCAATTGGACAGCAGATGGGAATGATGATGTTATTTACTTTAATGGTTTTTGCCATATATAACGATATCAATCGGCTGATCCCCACTTAAAAAATGAAAATTAAGGGCTTTGCTGTACTTATTTTTTTCTTTTACTCCTCATGCTTACTAGCAGAAGAACCATCTGTCGATTTATTTGCTGATGAGCCTATTAATTTATTAGGAGATTCAGAGAAAAAAGGGTTTATCGTTGCCCCTAAAGAAGAGGGGGTTTTAATAGTTAAAGATATCCGGGTAGAGGGTATTCAACGAACCGAAGCAGGAACTGTATTTAGCTATCTGCCAATAAAAGTTGGCGATTCTTTAACCAAGCAAAAAGCAACGGATGCAATCAAGGCACTTTACTCCACCGGTTTTTTTAAGGATGTGCGTTTAGAGTCTGAAGATGGTGTCCTACTAGTAATAGTTCAGGAGCGTCCAGCTATTGCAGAAATTAGTATTGTCGGTATAAGCGAGTTTGAACCAGATAAGCTTAAAACTGGACTAAGGCAGTCAGGCTTAGCTGTCTCACGTATTTTTGATCGTGCATTACTGGAGAGAGCCGAACAAACATTAAAGCAGCAGTATATTAGTAAGGGCAGGTATGCTGTAACGGTAACGACTACGATCACCCCTCTTGAGCGTAATCGTGTTGGGCTAAACTTTAGCATTGATGAAGGAGAGGTCGCAAAAATAAGAAAAATAAATATCGTTGGTAGCAAATCGTTTAGAGAAAGGGAACTGACCGGCCTGTTTAGCCTCAGAACTCCTGGTCTCCTAACCTGGATTACTAGTGATGATCAATACTCAAAACAGAAACTATCTGCCGACTTAGAAAGTTTGCGCTCTTTTTACCTTGACCGTGGTTATTTAGAGTTCAGTATTGAATCCACCCAAGTTTCTGTAACGCCGGACATGCAAGATATTTATATTACAATAAATATTAAAGAAGGGCCGCAGTTTAAAATTTCCGAGATCAAATTAGCTGGTGACATGAAGCAGGTTCCGGAGGACGAATTACGTAAACTTCTCAAACTTGGCTCTGGTGATATATTTTCACGTAAGAAGCTAACCGAATCGATTAAGCTTATTACGGACCGATTCGGTGATGATGGCTACGGTTTTGCCAATGTCAATGCAGCACCAGAACAAAATAACGAAAAGCAAGAAGTAGCCTTCACCTTTTTTATTGATCCAGGCCGTAGAGTTTACGTAAGACGAATTACCATATCTGGTAATAGTCGTACTCGTGATGAAGTGATACGAAGAGAAATACGCCAACTTGAAGGCGCCTGGTATTCAACTGCCAAAATAAATCGTTCTAAAGTGCGCATAAGTTTACTAAAATATTTTGCAGGTATTACTTTAGATACCCCAGCAGTTGCCAATAGCACAGACAAAGTTGATGTAAATATCGAGGTTAAAGAAAAGCCAACTGGAAATGTAATGTTTGGCCTAGGATTTTCCCAGCAAGAGGGCATAATACTAAGCGGAAACATTTCACAGGCGAATATATTTGGTACTGGGAAACACCTTGCCGTCAAAGCAAACACAGGTGCCGTTAGAAAATTGTTCTCTTTGTCATATACTGATCCTTATTTTACAGTTGATGGAATAACAGCAGGATTTGACCTATACATGCGAAGTCTGAATACTAATAATTTGAAGGCCGTATCGAATATTAAATCTGAAACTAAAGGTGGAGCATTCCGATTTGGCCTGCCAATCAGTGAAACAGACTCTGTTTTTGTCGGAATAGGGGCAGAAACAACTGATATTACTAATTCAATACATAGCCCTTTACGTAATAGAAGGTTTGTTGAAAAATTTGGAAATCCTACCTCCAATTTCCCATTAACGTTTAGATGGCGACATAATGGCCTTAATAGCGGTATCTGGCCAACATCTGGGTCGATGCATAGTATATTTGGAGAGGTGAGCGTGCCAATAGGAGACCTGAAATACTATAAAGCAAACTATTCAACCAAACATTATTTCCCTCTCTCAAGGAACTTTACCTTACTAATGGCTGGAAGGCTGGGGTATGGGAATGGCTATGATGGAAGAGAATTACCTTTCTATAAAAATTTCTTTGCCGGAGGAAATCGTACAGTACGTGGTTTTAGAATAAGCTCACTAGGCCCGCGTGATACTGCCCGCAGGGCATTAGGTGGAAATAAACTAGTAGCAGGAAGTATCGAATTATTATTTCCAATGCCTGGAATGACAACCGATAGAACCATCCGATTAGGTACTTTCATTGATGCTGGTACTGTATTCGGTCCGAACGGACTTATTAAGAGAAATGAAGGTATGCGGTACTCTGCAGGATTTTCCGTTTCTTGGGTTTCCCCAATGGGGCCTCTTAAAGTGAGTATAGCAAAACCAATTAACAAGAAAGAAGGAGACAGAATGCAGCCATTTCAATTCTCATTCGGTCAACAATTCTAAGGCCAGAAAAAAACGCCGATATATCACTTCAACTATCGTAGAATTAAAGAATAACTGACAATTAAGGAACACTATGGACATTCATGAAATATTAAAATATCTTCCTCATCGCTACCCGTTTCTACTAGTGGATCGGGTACTCTCATGTGACTCAGGGGAAGAAATCATTGCGCTTAAGAATGTCACTATTAATGAGCCATTTTTTCCAGGCCATTTTCCTCATCATCCTATTATGCCAGGAGTATTAATCATAGAAGCTTTAGCACAAGCAGCTGCACTACTTACCCTAAAGACTTTAGATCTAAAGGTTGATAACGATTCTGTATATTATTTTGTTGGTATAGACCAGGCTCGCTTTAAAAAACCGGTTTATGCAGGTGACCAACTAATATTGAAAGTAAAAATAGAAAGGCAGATTAAAGGAGTCATAAAATATTCTGCTAGAGCCGAGGTCGATGGTAAAGTTGCTACTGAAGCAAAGTTGATGTGCACAATAAAGGATATATAGAAAGTGCTTGTATTTAATTAACATTTAAATGTATTCGCCTAGTGATCAAAAACATAAATCAGGAAATATCTGACCCACTAAATAATCTGATCGGCGGCGTAGATGAAGCCGGTAGAGGTCCTTTAGCAGGAGCAGTATTTGCTGCTTGCGTAGTGCTCAATCCAGCTAAAAGAATAGAAGGAATTCTTGATTCTAAGAAACTAAGTGCCAAGAAGAGAAATAAACTTGAATATTTAATCAAAAGAGATTCGATAGCTTGGGCGGTCGCCTCAGCATCTGTAGAAGAAATTGATAATATTAATATTCTACAAGCAAGTTTATTGGCAATGAAGCGGGCTGTTGAAAGTTTACCCTTCCAACCTGATAAAATATTAGTAGATGGAATACATAGCCCTAAACTGAAAATTCAAGTACAAACTATCATTAAGGGTGATAGTTTAGTGCAAGAGATTTCTGCTGCCTCTATTCTTGCCAAAACAGCACGTGATGCAGAAATGTACTGCCTGCATAATTCTTTCCCTAATTATGGTTTTGATCAACACAAAGGATACCCAACGAAAAAGCACTTAGAAGCATTACAGCTCCATGGAGTATCTTTAGTACATAGGCGAAGCTTTGCACCTGTGCGAAAATTGCTACCTTCTAGTTATATTTTATAAACACTATAATTCTAAAGAAATGAAAATAGAGAAAAATACGGTTGTATCTATAAATTATGTATTATTAGATTCCACGGGTAAAACTATGGAAAAAACAGACTCCCCAGTTAATTACTTGCACGGCGGGTATGATGAAATTTTTCCTATAGTTGAAGAAGAACTACAAAATAAAGAAATAGGATACTCTGGCAACATTCTAATGTTGCCAGAGAACCATTTTGGTGAATATGATAGCGCTTTAGTTCACATAGAACCTCGTAGCAAGTTTCCTGATAGCATAGAAACTGGACTGCAGTTTGAGGGCGAGGAAGAAACTTCTAAAGCTACGTTGATCTATACTATTACTGATATTACTGAAGATAAGGTAGTTGTTGATGGCAATCATCCCTTAGCTGGACTAACTTTACACTTCGATTGTACTGTTACAGGTGTACGACCTGCTACTAAAGAGGAAGTCTCTCATGGCCATGTCCATGATGAGTAGATCATATTTTTTATAACTAGAAAGAACAGATCTAAACTAAAAGATTTCCACCCCTAAACTATTTATTCTCTCCATATATTTCTTCTAAAGCATAAAGCTTTTCTAACGCTTCTTTTGGACTTAATTCATCGGGCACTATCTTAGATAGTAATGAAAGAGCTGGGTGCTCTTCAACTGTATTTACTTTGACAGAGCTAAATATATCTTCCTCAAATAAGTCTCCATCTAGATTCTCTATTTTAAATCTTGCCAGGTACTCTCTGGCGGCCGAAATCGTTTCTTCCGGTATTCCAGCTAACGCTGCAACCTGAAGACCATAACTCTGACTAGCTGATCCCTCATTAACGGCATAAAGAAAAGTAATACGTTGTTTGTACTCTACAGCATCAAAATGTATATTAGCAGCCTGACTAAATTTCTCCACAAGTCTTGATAACTCTGAATAATGTGTAGCAAATAGGGTATAGCTCCGATTCTTCTCTAATAAAGACTGCGCAATTGCGAAAGCCAATGATAATCCATCAAGAGTTGAAGTGCCCCTCCCTATTTCATCCATCAATACTAAGCTTTGTTCAGTAGCATTATGCAAAATATTTGCAGCTTCCGTCATTTCAACCATAAATGTGGAACGTCCGCTTGCAAGGTCATCAGATGCGCCGATTCGTGTAAAAATCTTATCGATCGGACCAATACATAAATCTTTAGCGGGAACAAAACTACCACAATGTGCAAGTAAGGTAATCAGTGCAACCTGCCTCATATATGTTGATTTCCCGCCCATATTAGGGCCAGTAACAACAAGCATCTGTCTTTTTTCATCAAGTTCTACATCATTAGCGACAAAATTATCTACTTGATTTTCTACTACAGGGTGCCGACCTTCCTGAATTTTAATCACAGCTTCGCTAGTAAAATTCGGCATAGTGTAATTAAGTGTTAACGCACGCTCTGCGAAAGTTGCAAGTACATCTAATTCAGCCACACTCAAGGCTATTTGCTGCAAATGACTAACATATGAAACTAGAGTATCTAGAACCAGATTGAATAATAATTTCTCACGCGCTAAGGAACGATCTTTTGCTGACAGCGCTCTTTCTTCAAATATCTTTAGCTCTGGAGTAACATAACGTTCTGCGTTCTTTAGAGTCTGACGCCTACTATAATCTTCCGGAATTTTTTCTTTGTGTGTATTAGTTACTTCGATATAAAACCCGTGCACACGATTGTATTCAACTCTGAGAGTCGGAATATTAGTACGAGCTTTCTCCCTTAATTCTAGCTGCAATAGGAATTCACCACAGTTATTCTGTATCGCACGTAACTCATCTAATTCTTTATCATAACCATCTGCTATTACATTGCCGTCACGCAACATTGTATTGGGCTCATCATGTATCGCATTCTTTAATAAATTAAGAAGTTCAATTTTGGGGGTCATAGCCTTTACTAGAATAGCCATATTTTTACTGGAATACTCTGAAAGTAAAGAAACGATTTCAGGTAACTTTTCGAGGCTATCACGTAACCCTGATAAATCTCTTGGTCGTATTGATTTAAGTGCAATACGAGCGGATATACGTTCTATATCAACAATTTTCTTTAGGCGTTTTCTTACTATCAGACATGATTCTGACCCCGGTTTCCCAATTAGTGTGGATACGTCTTCGAGTCGATTCTGTATCTTGATCTGATCACGTAATGGATTATGTAACCAGTTCTGCAACATGCGGCTACCCATATTTGTTGAACAAGTATCCAATAGCGATAGTAACGTTGGTGATTTCTCTCCTCGTATAGTTTCTGATATTTCAAGATTGCACCGAGTAACAGCATCCATCTGTACGTAAGTACTGCCTCGCTCTACTTGCAAAGAACTAACATGTACTGCACTTGCACTTTGTGTAAGGCAGACATAATCAAGTAATGCTCCTGCTGCACTGATTGATGGGTATAGTCCATCACATCCAAAACCAGAAAGGTCATGAGTTTTAAATTGCCTGGAAAGCTTCCGAATTGAAGCTTCAGTATCAAACTGCCATGAAGGCAAACGTTTCAATGCCCCGCCTTCATTAAGTAGGACTGTTGTATCAAATGATTCTGGTAAAAGTATCTCTGCAGGTTTTAATCTTCCAAGTTCATTGAGTAAATTATGTGGAGATGTTTCCATTACACGGAGATCTCCTGCAGCCAAATTTAACCATGCCAAACCTAATGTTCCCTCGTGTAAATCTAGGGCAAGCAGGATACAGTCGCGCTTCTCTTCCAATAATGCTGAGTCAGTCAACGTACCTGGCGTAATAATACGTACTATTTCTCGCTCTACTAGACCTTTATTAGTGGTAACAGAATTACTAATTTGCTCACAAATAGCCACTGACAAACCGAGCCTAACAAGCTTTACCAGATACTGATCAGCTGCATGGTACGGAAATCCCGCCATTTTAACGGGAGCCCCAGCTGATATTCCACGCTTAGTTAAAGTAATATCTAATAATTCTGCAGCTTTTTCTGCATCTTCAAAGAATAATTCATAGAAATCACCCATCCTATAGAACATCAGAGTATCAGGATGCTTCGCCTTAAGACGCAGATATTGCTGCATCATTGGAGTATGTTTACTAGACATGATCAAGGTAATATTTAAGAAATGTCATTGTGTCAAAATTACATAATGCTAGTCCTGCAATATGGCATGCATCAGGCTATCAATTCCTTAGTTAAATGAGGTGCAATTACCTGCAAAAGTTGTCCGAATATTTTGGGGTTTCCAGCAATGATGTTCCCACTTTCCAGATGAGTCTCGTTTCCTTCCAAATCACTTACAAGTCCACCTGCCTCTGTAATAAGTAAACAACCAGCAGCCATATCCCAGGGACCCAAACCTAACTCCCAAAAACCATCATAGCGCCCAGCTGCCACATAGGCTAGATCTAATGCAGCAGATCCAGGGCGGCGAATACCTGCGACTCTGGGTATTATGTCCTTGAGCATAGAAAGATAGGTATCCATATGTGTAAGCTCCCGAAATGGAAGACCAGTTCCTATTAAACATTCAGAGAATTGATTACGTTTGCTTACACGTAATCTATGGTCATTAAGATAGGCGCCTCGGCCACGACTTGCAGTAAATAGCTCATTTCCAGTTGGGTCATAAACTACAGCCTGCGTTAATACTCCTCTATATTTTAATGCTATAGAAATTGAATATTGAGGATAACCATGAAGAAAATTTGTGGTGCCATCAAGTGGATCAATAATCCACTGATATTCAGGCTCGTCTTGATCACCTGTAGCACCACTTTCTTCTGCTAGAATAGAATGCTTAGGGTAAGCTTCTAAAAGAACCTTTATAATTGCATCTTCTGCGTTACTATCAACTTCACTAACAAAGTCACTATGCGCTTTACGTGAAACGTGCAATAAATCAAGATTCTGTGAGGCGCGATTAATTATTCCACCGGCACGTCGTGCCGCCTTAACTGCAGTATTAAGCATTGGGTGCATATTAGTCCTGAAACGAATTTAAATTATTTATTACTTTGGCATTTTAATATGATTCCTCTCTTCCCGCTTGATAACATACGTGTAATATTGTGTAGCCCAAGCCATCCTGGAAACATAGGCGCAGTAGCAAGAGCTATGAAGACGATGGGTTTGGGGTCACTCTATCTAGTAAATCCGAAATTTTTCCCAGATAAAGAAGCAGAAAGACGATCTGCTGGGGCTTGGGATGTACTGAACAATACAAAAGTTTGTAGAAATCTTAACGAAGCATTAAGTGGTACTACTCTTGCAGCTGCTGTCACAGCACGCCAGCGAAACCTTTCACTTGATGTATTTGACCCGCGCCAGGGGGCACAAAAAATTCTCGGTCAGGCAGGTAGGTCCCCGGTAGCATTAGTATTTGGATCAGAGACGTCCGGGCTTACTTCAGAGGAGATAAGTAAGTGTCAATTTATGGTACATATTCCAGCCAATCCAGAGTATTCTTCTCTTAACCTTGCCAGTGCAGTACAAGTAATGACTTATGAATTACGTATGGCACTACCAGATATTGAAGACTATCTGCCATCAACATTAGGAGAATTAGCAAGTCACGATGAAATAGAGTTATTTTACCGTCATTTTGAGAATACTATGCTTAATAGTGGATTTCTTGACCCTAAGAACCCAAAGCATTTAATGAAAAGAATCCGCCGCCTGTATTCTCGTACAAATTTAGAAAAAAAAGAAATTAAAATATTACGTGGAGTTCTTACTTCTTTGGAAAAGAAAGAATGAAAAGAAGAATGACATAAGTCTTCTATAATTAAAATTATAAGATTCATATAATTAGAAGACGAATATCATTAACAAATTTTAATTAATACTTTCAATAAAATGGCATCAAATATAAGTACTAAATATGAATAAAATAGAAAAAATTTATTTTGATCATAATGCTACCACTAGGGTAGACGATGAAGTATTAGATGCAATGATGCCATATTTTCAGAATAGATTTGGCAATCCATCAAGTGGTCATAATCTTGGGATAGCTGGTCGCCAGGCAATTAATCAAGCAAGAGAACAGGTAGCAGATTCGATTGAAGCACAACCATCACAAGTGGTCTTTACCAGTGGGGGGTCAGAAGCCAATAATCTATTTATTCAAGGGGTCGCTGGACACCTAAAGAATTCACGAATTATTATTAGCGCAATTGAGCATCCCTGTGTTCTACGTCCAGCTAAGGAATTAGCACAGAGTGCTAATAAAAAATACAGGTTACGGCAGCTCATAGTCGATAGGTCTGGGCGCATAATAATGAGTGATGTTGATAAAGCTCTGTCAGAGTACCCTCCAAACATAGTGTCCGTTATGCTAGCTAATAATGAAACTGGAGTAATTCAAGAAGTGGCAAATATTGCGGAAAAATCTAGAAAATTAGATGCCTTGATACACACCGATGCGATTCAAGCCTTTGGTAAAATACCCGTTAGCTTTCCCTCTCTTAATGTACATGCCATGACATTATCCTCTCATAAGATATATGGGCCAAAAGGTGCTGCAGCGCTTATTATAGATAAAGAGCTCGTACTTAGACCACAGATATTTGGTGGTGGCCATGAAGGTGGGCTACGTTCAGGAACAGAGAATGTACCAGCCATAGTAGGCTTTGGTAAAGCTTGTGAGCTATCTAAACTACGAATGGAAAAGACCACAATACATGTTACAAAATTACGTACACACCTAGAGAAAAGATTAATTGAAATGGGTGCAATAATTTTTGGTATGAATGCAACCAGGTTACCAAACACATGTTATTTTGCACTGCCAGATATCGAAGGTGAAACTTTAGTAATTCGTCTAGAAAGGTCTGGGTTTTTGATCGCAAGTGGTGCCGCCTGCTCAAGTGCAGCCCCAGGGAAAAGTCATGTCCTTGATGCTATGGGAGTCGAACCAATTCTAGCGCGTTGTGCAGTACGTTTAAGTTTAGGTAATAGCAATACACTTGAACAGATTAATGAGTTCATTAGCGCATTAGCCTTCACTGTCAAAGAACTAAAGCGTATAAGCTCAGTAATGATTTAACCTAGAAATATTTATAAGAAATTATAATCAAACCTAGTACACTTATATATAATCTACAATTATATTAGTAATGGCGGATAATCAAGGCGTGAGTTTAGATAACTTTCTTATTTCCGCGTAAAATAATAGAAAATAAAGAACAAGGTTTCTTCTATTTTTTATTAATATTTCTCAAGGAGTAAAAAATTGGCACGACCTAATTTTCAATATGAAAAACGTCAACGGGATTTAATTAAAAAGAAAAAACAGGAAGATAAGAGGCAACGCAAGCTTGATAAAGCAAAAGCAGGATCTAAAGATGGTGCTGAACTACCACCTGAACTAACAGATACAGATAATACGGAATAACTTTCTATAATTTATGAATAGATATAACACTTATATATCCATACCAATCTGAATAAAAACATAATTATCAATATTGAACTTCTCTAAATAACCCGGCATCACATTCCCTGGGACCACAGAGGTAATCCATGCCAGAACGACCCGTACCAATCATACCTCAAGTTAATTTAGTTTTACTTACGAACATAATTTATGCGCTTCATGCTTTAAGCGTCATTATGGGGCTAATTGGGTCAGCATTTGTTATTACGACTTTCCTGACTGGCTGGCCGTCAATTATTGCCATTATCATCAACTACACAAAAAGGAGTGACGTGCATGGCACGTATCTTGATTCTCATTTTAACTGGCAGATACGTACATTCTGGTTTGCATTTTTGTGGCTGATATTCGCTGTAATATTATTCATAACAGTATTAGGCATTGCTCTCTCCTATATCATTACAGTTGGTGCCGGTATATGGATAGCCTACCGCATCATTCGTGGCTGGCTAGCACTTAATAAAGGAAGACCTATGCCCACTTAGCAATAAAATTAAAGTCTAAAAAATAATATGAGAGAATGAGCAGCACTGTAGGAAAAATAAGCAGTAGAATTATGTATCTAAATCTTATAGCAAAAAAAAAGCACACCTAATTTACTAGATGTGCTTTTTATATTACTTATAAATATTTAAATCAATGGAACGATTAAAAGTGCAACAATATTCATAATTTTAATTAGAGGATTAATTGCAGGGCCGGCAGTGTCCTTATAAGGGTCACCAACAGTATCGCCCGTAACAGATGCATGATGTGCTTCAGAGCCCTTACCACCAAAATGGCCATCCTCGATATGTTTCTTAGCATTGTCCCAAGCTCCACCACCAGCTGTCATCGAAATCGCTAAAAAGATTCCGGTAATGATAGCCCCAATTAAAACACCACCTAAAGCTACCGGACCAAGCAAGAGGCCAACTATAAGTGGTACTGCTATAGGTAGAAGTGAAGGAACAACCATTTCCTTTATCGCTGCTCTGGTTAGCATATCTACAGCCTTAGAATAATCAGGCTTAGCTGTCCCGTCCATGATTCCAGGTATTTCCTTAAACTGGCGACGTACTTCTATAACTACCGATCCAGCTGCACGGCCAACAGCTTCCATTGCCATTGCACCAAACAGATATGGCACCATTCCCCCAATAAACAAACCAATAATGACCATGTGGTTAGATAGATCAAAGGTGATTTCTCCTTGTCCTCCAGCAGCAAGCGCGTTGGTATAATCAGCAAATAAAACTAATGCCGCCAAACCTGCAGAGCCTATAGCATAGCCCTTTGTAACTGCTTTGGTGGTATTACCAACAGCATCAAGTGGATCAGTGATATTACGAATTTCTTCTGGTAAGCCAGCCATTTCAGCTACACCACCAGCGTTATCAGTTATTGGCCCGTAGGCATCAAGCGCTACGATAATACCAGCCATGGATAACATTGAAGTAGCAGCAATAGCTATGCCATATACTCCAGCTAGCCCATATGCACACCAGATAGCAATACACACAACTATTACTGGCCAAGCTGTAGATCTCATCGAAACACCTAATCCGGCTATAACGTTAGTTCCGTGACCTGTACTTGATGCCTCAGCGATATGTTGAACTGGTTTATATTCTGTTGATGTGTAATATTCAGTAATCCAACATATTGCTCCAGTTAGTATTAGGCCAACTATCCCTGCAAGGTATAAACTGAACCATGAAGTCTCTTCACCTCCAATAACTATTCCACCGCTCATCATTACAGCCGTAATAGGTAGGTAAATAACTGCTGCCAGACCTCCTGCAACAGCTAATCCGCGATACAACGCGTTCATAATTTTTCCACCTGGGCGTGCCTTAACAAAATAACAACCTACTATTGAAGCAATTATTGAAAAACCACCCAGAACTAGCGGATACAACACAGCGCTCGTACCGGCATTCTCAATTAAAAGTCCACCTAGTAGCATAGTTGCAATAATAGTCACTGCATAAGTTTCAAATAAATCAGCAGCCATACCAGCACAATCACCTACATTGTCTCCCACATTGTCTGCAATAACTGCAGGGTTTCTTGGGTCATCTTCAGGAATTCCGGCTTCAACCTTACCTACTAAATCAGCACCTACATCAGCGCCTTTTGTAAAAATTCCGCCACCAAGACGGGCAAAAATAGAGATTAATGAACTACCAAAAGCTAGTCCCACTAAGGCGTGTATAGCATCTGAGGAAGAAACACCTATAGCTATAAGAAATGCAAAATAACCGGCTACCCCTAGAAGGCCTAGACCAACAACCAGCATTCCAGTAATTGCCCCTCCCCTAAAAGCTACATCTAATGCCGGACTGATCCCACCTTTAGCAGCCTCTGCAGTTCGTGTATTGGCCTTAACTGAAACATTCATCCCAATAAAACCAGCAAGGCCTGATAATATTGCACCAATAGCAAAGCCAATAGCTGTCTCCCAACCTAAGGTGGCAAAAATAACTACCAACAACACTCCACCTACAATGCCAATCGTTGTATATTGCCGATTCAGATAAGCAGAAGCACCCTGTTCGATTGCCGTGCCAATTTCACGCATGCGCTCATTTCCACTTGGCAAGGCTAAAATCCATTTGATCGATACCGCTCCGTATACGCATGCGGCTATCGCACAAGCAATAGCAATGATTAAACCGAGAACCATTTGAATCTCCAATTAAAGTCAGACCATCTGTAAATATATGAAGGGTATTGGTCTAGTAGCCCCATATTAGGAATAATTTTCCATCTCTCAAATAAAATAATTTCAGCTGTATCTAAATTACTATTTAATCTAAATCTTAAAATTACTTAATTTTTTCTTAACGCCTATATTTTTAAGTCTTACATACTTAGGCAGCCCATTCTTATAGGAAGGATAATCCTCACCCTTAATAAGTGGCACCAAATATGCACGGCATTTCTCTGTAATGCCAAATCCATCTTTTGTAATAAAATTACTAGGCATCATTTTTTCTACATTTGCTACCTTAGAAAGCTGCGCCATTCCAATTTTCCATTTATATGGCTTGTTAGACAAACGATTAATCGTAGGCATTACTGCATTATGCCCCTTGACAGCAAATTCTACAGCAGCTTTACCCAATGCATATGCCTGATCCACATCAGTCTTTGATGCAACGTGACGAGCAGAACGCTGTAAATAATCTGCCACACTCCAATGATATTTTAATCCCAATCCGTCTTTAACAATATTTGCAACTACCGGTGCAACACCCCCCAGCTGTGCATGCCCAAAAGCATCACGCAATCCTTGGTCAGCAAGGAAATTCCCCTTTGCATCCTTTACTCCCTCTGAAACTACTACAGAGCAATAACCAAATTCTTTTACACATTTTTTTACCTTAGCAAGAAATTTTTTCTTGTTAAAAGTAATTTCTGGAAACAAAATAACAATTGGAATTTCACAGTCCTTATCAGATGCCAGGCCACCAGCTGCCGCAATCCATCCAGCATGCCGACCCATTACTTCCAATACAAATACTTTTGTAGATGTTTTCGACATACTAGCCACATCAAAACTTGCTTCACGCGTAGATACAGCTATATATTTCGCTACTGAACCAAAGCCAGGGCAACAATCCGTAATTGGCAAATCATTATCTACAGTCTTTGGAACATGGATTGCCTGTACAGGGTAACCCAATTTTTTAGCTATCTGCGACACCTTAAGACAAGTGTCAGCTGAGTCTCCGCCACCATTATAGAAGAAATACCCAATATTATGCGCTTTAAAAACTTCAATAAGGCGTTCATATTCTCGTCGATTTTCATCAAGACTCTTTAATTTGTATCTGCAAGAGCCAAAGGCACCGGAAGGTGTGCTACATAACCCTCTAATAGCTGTTTTACTTTCTTTACCGGTATCGATTAAATCCTCAGTTAGAGCACCAATAATTCCATTTCGGCCAGCATAAATTTTTCCAATTTTCAACTTGTTCTTTCGCGCAGCTTCGATAACACCAGCAGCAGATGCATTGATAACAGCAGTTACCCCGCCTGACTGAGCATAAAATGCATTTTTTACTGCCATCTTTCTCCCCTAATTATTAAAATCTATACGAACTTATCAGAATTTTTACTAGTAGTTATTCTTACATATTACTAATTAATTACTGCAAAAATACTATCCCGAATTTTTTCAACAGATCCAACTCCATCTATTTGTACATACTCAGGAGCCCCTTGTTCTTCACTAATTGACCATTCGGAATAATATTCTATTAATGGCTTTGTTTTTTTATGATAAACCTCAAGCCTCTTTTTTACGGTTTCTTCTTTATCATCATCCCGCTGTATTAATGGCTCTCCTGTAACATCATCTTTCCCTTCAATCTTCGGCATGTTAAATATAACATGATAAGTACGGCCAGAAGCCGGATGTGTCCTACGGCCCGTCATACGCTTAACAATTTCCAAATCAGCCACATTTACTTCAATTACATAATCAATTTGTACACCAGCAATTTTCATTGCATCTGCCTGTGGGATAGTACGAGGAAACCCGTCAAACAAAAAACCTTGTTTACAATCCGACTCAGAAATTCTCTCCTTTACCAAATTAATGATAATTTCGTCAGGAACCAACTCTCCCATATCCATAATTTTCTTAGCAGCAAGCCCTAACTCAGTGCCTTTATTAACCGCAGCACGCAACATGTCACCAGTTGAAATTTGTGGAATTCCAAAGTGCTCTTTTATGTAATTGGCTTGTGTCCCCTTTCCCGCACCAGGTCCGCCTAATAAAATGATTCGTATGGTTATTCTCCACTTCTAAATAAAATTCCCCACTATGTCAGCTGGGGAACAATTATTACTTACTCCTGTAATGCCTATGAATTATAACGCAAACCAGCCAAATTCTCGAGTTTTTTAATCTCGACAAATCTTGTCATCTTACTATTTTTGCCACTAACCACAACACATGTATTTTCTTAGCCGCACCTATTATTACAAACCAACATTAATGGTCCCAATTACTGATAATGTAGCATAGCTGAATTAGCATGCGCCGGCGCCTCCCCTATTTATTTCTTATGAAAAGAATCAAATCCTGTCAAATAAAAATGTACTTAATTTGATCAGAATCCTTTTATTTCAAGGAACACCACCCATTCATAGCAAGGCATTCTTATTTAAGAGTGAAATAGAAGCATTTTTACTATATTCAACAATGAGATCTCTTGTCTGAATCCCAGTCTTTTTATTTCATTTTCTTGTCCACAGTTACTGTGGATAAGTTTGTGGACTATTCGAATTTAAAGCTGCTAAGTGACCCTTTTGTAAGGATATTTGTTAATTAGATTAAATTTTAAACTAAAAATTTAATCTTATAAAACAATTGGTTATGATTATACCCAATCCCCGTGCGGGTTTGCGCCATATGTTTATGCAATTAGCGCAATAAATGTGGATTACTACACAGTTTCCACCTTGGATTTGCATCAAGAATCAAGTTCAATATTAATTAAAATAACTTGCCAATTAACATAGTTAGGGCAATAGCAGCATAATAAATAACCAATCATTTACTAACCACTGATCCTACAAATTTATTACCTAGGGAATCAAATGCGAAACACGATAAAGCATTTCTTTATTCCTGTGCCCCTTAACAAGGAGGCTAGTACCTTGTACTGTATGCAATTTATCCCTCTAGGTTCCAAGTAAATTGGAAAAAATAGAACTATTTTTCTGGGCCAATAAAATTAATAGGATTGTCTCCAGTTAAATGGCCAGGCTCAATCATATAATCTCCTTCCATACTGGCACGCCATATTTTACTAGTTGCCTTCTCATCCCCACCTGTAAATGCATAAGTAAGACCGCCTACTATTCCACCACCAATAGCAAAAGCGGCT
>ENA-OREN01001442-OREN01001442.1-marine-metagenome-genome-assembly--contig:-NODE-1442-length-27844-cov-8.658624_pt1 | contig 27844 bp, 29 predicted proteins | sample MGYA00248624_ERZ508555 | MGnify/ENA primary metagenome ERZ508555 (study PRJEB26222, sample SAMN06267773) | marine metagenome | isolation source: Saanich Inlet, British Columbia, Canada | place...
AAAGGATACGTAAACAATACACCAGTTGATTTTCTAAAGGCAATGTCTGAAATGGAAAGTCTAGATTACAAGTTTGATGGTAATTTTATTGGTTTTGTAAATGAAAAAACAAAAGAATGTCTTCAGTTTATTCGTAGAGAAGAAGATGAATGGTATGTAGAAAGTGTAATTGGTTACGGAAAAGGTTGGGACGGATATTGCTGGTGTGCACATTCCAAAACACAAAAAATTACAGACATGATAAGATTATTCTTTGAAGAAGTTCCATGGTTTGGAATGATTTCTTGGAAAATGAGGAGATTCAAACATTGAATGAAAAGAACCCGGCATGTCCAGAATGCAAAAGCAATAAAGTGTCTTGGATTTTCTGGGGGTATCCTGGAGATATGGATTGGTATCTCAAAGCAATTGATGATAAGGAAATTGTTCCAGGTGGATGTTGTATTTCAGATGATGACCCAGAATGGGAATGCAATGAGTGTGGTAATCAATGGGGAAAAAGAAAAGATGACTAAAGTCGATCCTTTTTATGAATATGTTCTAAAAAGTTTGAAAAAAAGACGCAGAACACTCAAGGTGGAAGAAGAAAAAATTGATTAATGAAAATTCAATCACATTATTTGATTTTTAATTACAGTATGTATAGTATGCATAGTATGGACATGTAATATAATACTATTTAGGCACAAGTTACTCTATGAATCAAACACAAAACATAGCACTAGACTCTTGTGTCGTAATTGACATTATGGAGAAACCAGGTGTAGCACAAAGCCTCAAAGCAAAACTTCGAGGTAAATCAGTCAAGATCATTTTATGTGATGTTGTACTAGGGGAAGTAAAAAGGGTACGTGGATATGTACCTGAAAAAGTAATCTCAAAACTATCTTTACTTTTGGGAAGAAAAATAGTACTTTCTCAAAGTAGTGAGCAAAATATTTCAGATGCAAAACAAATTACAAACCAATTCCAAATTTGTCACAACGGCGATAACAAAATTTTGAGTTTATGCCAGGCAAAAGACTTTGTCCTAGTGACATTTGATAGGATGTTACTCAAGACCTGCTCATTTGTAGGAGTTGCAGCATTTCATCCATCAATGGTTGGAGGAATATAATATGACTTCAATGTATCCAAGGATCATCAGAGAGTTTGAAGATGATGATACGCCAATGATTTATGGAGATAACTCATGACTGTTTTATTTAGATTAAAAAATAAATCCCAGGATGATAGTATTGCAATGTCATTTGCAAATATCAAAGAAAAATTAGAACAGCATCAAAAGGAGAACAAAGATTGAAAGTAATGGATTTAGGTGAATGTGAAGCTAGTTTTGGATTGATAATTAGAGACAAGAATAATCATGATAATTATGTTCTCATGTCTTTTGAGAATGTAAAAGAAATATCTGATGAATTTAAAGAATTAGAAAAAAAAATAAAAATCATTAAAGGGGAAAAGTAATGAAGGCCAGGAAATACTATACTGTAAAACAATGGAAGAGATTTAAGGATACTCAAGAAATATTATGTAAAAAATATGATATTATTTTAACTGATTACAAAACAAACCGAGAACAAATTATATCAATTTTAAAACAGATTAATCTAAAAAATATAGATAAAGGGATTTCTACATTTAACAAAATAGTCCAACAGTTTGGAGGATCAATGGAGCAACTAACCAAAGACCTCAATGAAAAAGACCAAGGTAAATCAGCATCCAAAGTCAAATTATGGTCAGATACGCCTAAAATTTACTCTCAAAATAAGGACAAGGAGAATCTAGAAAGGATTTGGGGTAAAAATGAGTGATTTGATACCTTGTTCCAAGTGTAAGAGTGTAGATACTTGTGAAATCACATATGGCTATCCTGGAGATATTGAAGAGCACCTCAAACTAGTTGCTGAAAAAAAGATTCATCCAGGAGATGGAACTCAAAATGAAAACAGCCCCACCATTCATTGTAATAATTGTAATAATCAGTGGAGAAATTCAAATGAAAAAACAGATTCTTTTGATTTTGATCAAGGGTTTAATCTTGATGAGGTGTATGATTAATGGTATCAGAGAAAACAAAGGGGAATTTTGGTGCAATTGTGATTATATTCTTTGTAATCGGTGTGTTCTTTATGATAATTGATGATGGTGTAGGGATAATTTTTGGAATTGGGTTGTTGTTATTTTTCTTTGTATTAATTGTAGGAATAATTGCTGTAATGTGGAGTGTAGCAGGTTCTGCAGAAAGGGTAACGAGGAGGTTTTAGAAGATGAGTAAAACAGGCAAAGTATTCTTTTGGATGTTTGTAATTATACTTGGATTTGTCAACCCGTTAATCAGTTTTGCATTAATTGTGTTGTATTATTTACCAAAGATAATCAGTGACGCATGTAACACCTGTAATGATACATGTTCTGAAGAGGATTCAAGTGAGGATGAATTTTTCACATATAAAGAAAATAACACCCATACCACTGTAAGAAAAAAACAGGTTCCTCCAAAAATGAAATCATTTTCAGATGATGTATTGGAGGATATGAAATGATGAAAATTAACAATAAAGAAATCAGCCCCGTCATGTTAATATTAAAAAAATATCCTCAATTACCAAAAGTACACATCATACGTCAAGTTACATTTTGGTTTAATGTTATTGGTAAAGATGAATTTGATAAAGCAAGGAACCAAGGTATAATTATTCAAGTAAAAGATTATCCCAACTTGTGGGAATTAGCAGACAAAACATGTTTTGATGATGAAATTAGTGGGGATTTGAAATGAGTGTAAACAAAATAGAACAAACGGATTCCCATAAGAAAAGTCTCTCTGAAGCATTTGTCAATTCGTTTGGAGGATACCCCGTAGGATATGGGTTAGGAATTATAATTCTACCAATTTCAATGGGGTGGATTCAAGAAGATCCATTAACTGCAAATTTGGCAATTACCTTTGTTTATGCCTCAGTATCATTTGTGCGAAGTTATTTTTTGAGAAGAGTTTTTGAGAAATTTGGAATTGATGATAATTTCATCAAACTAGGAATAAAATTTGTTAAAAAAGTAACAGGGAGTGTAAAATGATTAATTTCCAAGCAAGAATGTGTGCTGAAGGGTGAATTCAATACGTAGCAACATCAACATAATTGTAAACAGAATTACTTATTCTAGAATATTTTCAAAATCATTATCCGCGAGTTATGATATTCTTCAATTATGAAAAATGAGGAATTCTTTATAACATGACATATGCAAGGACTGATCTATAATGTCATTTGAAATTAAAGAGGAGAATTTTGCACTAATGACAAAAGAACTCCTGACAAATCTGGGTTTCAAGGTGGTAAAGGAACAGCATCATGTGGGACGTGGGAAGAATCAGATTGGCCTTTGTGTAAAATTTGATTCAGATATTTTTCTTCAACCAAGATATGCACCACATGATTTGACGTTTGTTGAATGTAGATCTGGGCTGCTAAAAGGAGATAAGGACATCAACAGTCTCAATTTGTTAATTGACTCTGCAAACAAGGATGAGGAATACATCAAAAGAATATCAGAAAATGAAGAAAAGGGAAGAATTAGCGGAGGCATTCTTGTGTATAATGGTGGAGGGGAGTTCATCCCGCAACAAATGGTTGACCTTGCAGCAACATCAAAGCCTAGAAGTTTTTGCTGGGACATTCACAGAATTTTTTTCTACACCATGAAAGTTTTCAGCCATAGTATTCTTGAGAATTGGGTAAGTGAAAGTAAGCTTGGATTTGTATTGACTGAACAAGAAATGAAAGAACAGTTTGAGGAAAGAAATTACAATACAACAAGGTTTGTAGGAATTAGATACAGTGAGCTTTCAGAAAAACTTGAGGTATACTTTTCATATTTTGTTGATTGTACAAAGGACCCAAAGGAGGCAACACTGGGAATAAATTCATTACACAAGGAACATGTGGAGAAGATTTTAGATGATGTATATGACAATCTACAAGAGATCACAAAGAAGTTTTATCCACGCAGCAAAAAAAATGTCACAATTGAAATTCACTCGCTTTCAGGATTTACAGATGATGCAGAAAGAGGTGCAAAACTCTATGCACCACACTACAAAAATTGGAAAGAACTTGACGTAGAGGATCTAAGGATTGACGAGCACACTCTTTTCAAGTATTCAGTAATCCCATGGGAGGCTGTCATGGACTATGCATTTACAAAAAGAACAAGACAGCACACTCTTGCTCCTAACGATATCCAAAAAAAACTCATGATGATAGAAAAAAGATTTGCAGAAGAAATAAGAAAAGGTGTTAAAGATGAGGAAATCAAAGAACAGTTTACAAACAAAAAATTTTCAGAAAGGGACGGCAAAGCAATTCTAGGATACAGAACGCTGTTTGAGGCAGACTCGACGAGAATTCCTATAAAACAGAGAATGCTTTTATTTTCAGCAACATCTCTAAAATCTCCTCGTAGAGACACAATGAATGAGATTATCAAAGAGTTAAGAAAAGATACAGAATACAATTACACATGGATCGGAGTATTGTCAGGTAGTGGGTTTAGTGATAGGAATTTGGAGTATGTGCAAAATTTCAATATTCCAGGATTTGGAATAGGTTTGATTGATGCAATTACAAAAAGACTCTACGTAAATAGAAAAACAGAAGAAGGAGGATATATGGAAAAAATGCTCTTATCGGAATGTATTACTTGAAGATATGTCAGAAATAGAAGCCACCATCACAATCATTAGAAATCAAATTCAGGGATTACGAATAAAAAAAATTCAGGCATCCGATAAATTTCAGAAGATCGAAAAAAGTCTCGAAAAATTACTTCATTCGATGGAGGAAGTAGACGACAGACAGGTTAACGGAATAGATATCCTGGAGCATAGGGGGGATATGGAATCAAAACTCAAAGATCTTTTTCACATTACTGAAGAAGAACTTGAAACAAAGGAGCAAAAAGAGAGATTTAGTTTGGAATTGGAAAGAGCCCTTGTCATAAATGAGATGACGGAGATCGAAGAAAGAATTGCAAGTTGGAATAAAAAATTAGTATCTACAGATTCCACCTTGTCAGTTTTTGGGGTTGATGAGTATGACAAAAACAGTCTTGAGGCATATGCAAAGGTAGCAAATTTGGAGCGAGAGCTTCGAAATCACATCATGGATACTTTTTCCAATCAAGTGCCACGGGACAAAAACTGGTGGAATAGTGCAATACCTGAAGACGTTAGAAAAAGCGCCGAGGGAAAATTACAAGACTTTTTGAATGACTCAAAAATTGAAACAGATAATTCAATGTTAGAAAAAATAGACTTTCTTGATTTTTCAGATTATGAAGCAATTTTTAGACAAACAGGGAATAGAATCAAAAATACTTTCTTTAACGGATCAGACGAACAGCGATTAGATGTCGCTTCAATATTATCTAGATTGCGTGAGTTAAGAAACAAGATCATGCATAGACCACCCCTTACAGAAGAAGAATTATCAAAATTTCGAGTATACTATTCAGATATCATGCATTATCTAAAAGAGGACAAATAGAAAAATGACTAATCTAACATTCTATGGTGGGGTAGGTGAAGTAGGAGGCAATAAAATACTTCTTGAAGACAAGGGAACAAAGGTATTCCTTGATTTTGGAATGAGTTTTGGTAAACGTGGTGCATATTTTGATGAATTTATGAGTCCTAGAACTGCTACAGGATTACGTGATTTCTTAGAAATTGGGCTGATTCCAGATTTGGATAGAATCTATCGTAGTGATTTAATGGAGATGATGGGAAAAAGAGAAACTGATACTGACATTGATGCAGTTTTATTAACACATGCACATGCAGATCATGCAGATTATATTTCATTTTTACATGAAGACATTCCAATTTACATGGGAGATACCTGTAAACTAATTTTAGAAGCAATACGTGAACGCGGACAAAGAAGTTTTGAGAAAGAAATTCTAGCATTCAAACCACGTACAGATAGTAAAGCAGATGAAATAGAAAGAGATGTTAAAACATTTAGAACTGGAGATAAATTCAAAATTGGATCATTAGAAGTAGAACCAATCCATGTAGATCATTCAGTACCTGGAGCATATGGTTTTATTATTCATACATCAGAAGGTGCAGTTGCATATACTGGAGATATTCGTCTACACGGAGTTAGATCAGATATGACTAGAGACTTTGTAAAGGCTGCAACTGATTCAAATCCTATCGCATTAATTGCTGAAGGAACAAGAATTACTGATTTGCAAAGTGATGAGAGTGAGAAAAAAGTTTACACTGATTGTACATCTCATGTGAAAGATAATTCTAGTTTAGTAATTGCTGATTTTAATTTCAAAGATATGGATAGAATGAGGACCTTTTACAATATAGCAAAAGAAAATGATAGAAAGTTTGTAGTAGATATTGCAAACGTTTCATATCTAAAACATTTATCAAAAGATCCACAACTTGGAATTCCTAATTTTGATGATGATGATATTCTAATTTATAAACCTGAAAAAGCATCATGGAAGAAATCTCAAAAAGAACTCTTTGATGAGCCAAATATTGTAACTGCAGCAGATATTGCAAAAAATCAAGACAAGATGGTTTGTGCATTTTCGTTTTGGAATTTTGGTGCTTTAATTGATATCAAACCACAATCAGGCTCACTTTACATCCATTCATCCTCTGAGCCATATAATGAAGAGGGAGTATTTGATAAAAAACGAGTAGATACATGGCTTAATCACTATGATTTGGAACGGGTCCAAAGTCATTGCTCTGGGCATTCAAAGGGACAAGACTTGCTTGATGTGGTAACTACAATTAATGCAAAGATGTTATTTCCAGTCCATACAGAACATCCCGATGCATACAACAAGGTTGCAAAAAATATGACTATTGTAAAAGAAGGAATACGATACGAGATATGAGTGAAGAAGAAACACAACAAAAAGTTGTACTGATTACTGGTTGTTCTAGCGGAATTGGTTTAGAGACGGCAATTGAGTGTTGTAAAAATAACATGTACGTATTTGCTTGTGTTAGAAATCCAAACAAAGCATTTGAACTAAAAAAAAGAATGGAAGATGAAAATTTAACAGAAATTAAAATTATTGAAATGGATGTTTCAAATGATATTTCTATAAAAAATGGGATTAGTCAAATTTTAAATCTTACAGATCGTATTGACGTACTATTCAATAATGCTGGAAGAATGATATTGGGTTCGCTTGAAGATTTAACAGATAGTGAACTAATAGGGCAAATAAATACAGATTTACGCGGAGTTATAATTTTAACAAAAAATATAATTCCAATTATGAGAAAAAATAAGTCAGGGTTAATTATCAACATGAGTTCAGTTGCAGGAAGAATTGGATTTCCACTATCAACTGCATATTGCATATCAAAATTTGGAATTGAAGGTTTATCTCAGGCTCTAAGAAGAGAGCTCATGTTAAGAAACATCAATGTATGTTTAATTGAAGCAGGAGTAGTAAATACAAAATTTTTTAGTAACATGTCTGATGCTGTAATGTCAAAAGATTCAGCATATGCAGATGAAACAAAAATAATGAGAGACTCAATAAACAAGATTCAAAAAGAAAAATTTTCACAAGCATCAGATGTGAGCAAGGAAGTATTAAAAATCATAAATGATGGAGGAAAAGAATTTAGATATATTGTAGGTAATGATGCCGAAGCAATGATTGCAGCCCTAGAGAGTTCTCAAGACGACCAAATTAAAATGGATACTGCCATATACAATATTATGAAAGAATGGGAAAATTAATTACAAATAATTATTTAGTAAATTCTTATTTTCAATAAAATTATCTATTTGAATACAAGATTCAATTTCAATTTTCAAAAGATCTTTTGAATCATAAATCATGTTAGAATTTACATGATTAATTATTTTTTCTAATCTTAGTTTGTGTGTAGGATCAGCATTCATTAAATCCATATTTTCAATTACAAATTTATTCATCCGTTGTTTTTGTTTTTCAAATATATCCAAATTACCATCAATACCTATTTGGTTGAAAAATTCAGCAATATTTGAAAAATTATTTTGATAGAATTTTTTTGTATCTGTGCTCATGTAACGTAGAAAAACTTCATTTGTGGGAAGAGAACCCAAAATATTTCGAAGTTTAAAGAAATCTCGCAAAAGAGGCAAAAATAATTCCAATTGGTTTTCAGGAAATTTATTCAAATTTTGAAACAATATTGGAATGATGGAGAAAGGAATTTGTTTTTGAATATATGTCTCAATACCAATAGAAGAGAGCATGGAAATGGCCTCAAAAGTTGGAGAGTCAGTGCCTTTTATCTTACAAATTCTTGAATAATCTTCTAAAATAATTTTTAATGAAATTTGATCATTTATCGGATTTGAAAGTACTTTTTGTAGTACAGAATGAACTAATTTAATAAAATTGGCATGTGATTGAAAAATTTCCTTATAATCATCCACATTAAATTGTCCATATTCATCCAATTCAGTATATGAAATAACTTTATTTTCAATTAAACATTTTTCAAAAAATTCATCAAAAAGAATATTTTGTAATTCAACATCATCTTGAATATTGATTTTTAAATCGCCCAACAATAAATTGTATTTCCCACCATATAATGAATTAAAATCAGATTCACTTTGATCAGATTTAATTAATTTGTTAAATTGACGTGATGTAGGATAGTGTCCAAAAATTGAACTGATTTCAAAAAAGAATTTTTGAGATTCATCAGTTAACTTAGTTTCAATTGAATTAGTTTCAGTTAACTTAGTTTCAATTGAATTAGTTTTAACATCATCAGATATACATGATTCTAAGTGTTCCGTATTTTCAACATAATTTTCTTGGGATTCAATTAAAGTAAGTATAGTACGTAACACATCAGGTTCAGAAAGTTTTTTGAATGTAATTATTGAATTGTTAATAGAAAAAAGTTTTCCATCAAATTTAGAAATTATTTGATTTAATTTATTTTGGTTTATCTTTAAATGATCAAAAATTTTGACAAATTCAGTATAGGATGTAGGTTGATTATTTTTTAAAACATACTTTGCAATTAAAACATTGAAATACTCAAAATCATGTATTTGACTAAATTGATTGGTAAATTCACACTTTATATTTACTAAAGCATTATTTTGAATTCTACAAAATTTACATTTTGCATCTTTAGTAACTGTTCTAAATTTACGATTTTTAACAGATGTTTTAAAAGCAGCGATACTTGGAAAGGGCAGACCAAAAAAAGATTGGATTTTTTCAAATCCTAAAACTTGTCTTTTACATTGAGTACATTGGAATTTTAGTTCATCCCAATCTAGAATAAATTTTGAATCCTCTTTTTTAGGAATAGTTGATGGGGTGATGGTTGATGTAGAAGTGGTAGTTGAATCAGAATTAGCTATGTTTGTATTTTTTTTAGAACTAATTGATTCTGTAACGTGTAGATCATCTTTAATCTCTTTAGAAAATGAACTCCATTGTTCAGCAGTGACTTCCCATCCAAGTTTAATGTGATGTCGGTTATTTTCAATAAATTTACTTGTAAATAACCACAGATCCTTTGAACCTCCAGAACGAGGTCCTCGTTGACCTCTACCTATCATTTGAGTCATCAATGAGTTACTGAGAACGAGTCTGGAAATAATCACGGTATCAATTTTAGGAACATCAAAACCAGTGGTCAATACACCAAAATTAACTAAAACAGATAGATCTCCATTTTTAAAATCTTCAATTATTTTTCTTCTTTGCCCAGGACGAGTATTTCCAGTAACTACTGCAGAATTAATATTAAAATCACGATTAAAATTTATTCTAATAATTTGTGATAGCTGTGTAGCGTGCTCAACACTGTTTGCAAATATGAGTATTTTTTCTCGCCCATATACGGTCAAGCATTTTTTAACTATTTCCAATATATTTTTATTATAATTGAGATCTTGTATGATTTCTTTATTGGATTGTTCATCATATCCATTTTTTTTAATTGCTTTTTTTGTCTCTTCATCTATGGTAACACTAGGACCAATAATTACTCCATGGGTAATAGGACAAAGGATTTCTCGCTTAGTCAATATGTCATAAAATTTTTCGTTATCTTCAATTGTACCTTGAAAACATTTCCCCTTATCGATAACAGACAAAGTTATAATTTGTTCATCAGATTTTGTTTCATCAGATAAACTAACCACTTTTAATTTTACTGTATAATGACCTGGTTCTTTAAATGCGTGTGAAAAATATGAATCGTGTTTAATAATAGGTTGATCCATCAAAGATGTTTTTCTTATTTCCCATCTAAATTTCAAATCAGAAGAACGATCAAAAGAATCAAGTCCAGAAAATTTAACATATTCCCCAACAACACAAGATGAAGGTACATCAATAATTGCAACTGGATTTGAAATTACCATATCTTTATGAGGTAATGGAACAAAAATATTATTTTGAAACATTGAAAAAATTTTTTTGGTACCTAAATTGAAATTTTTTAAAATTTCAGGAGATGTTTCATCATCCTTATCGAAACTAGAATAATGTCCAGTACGTTTAACATGTATATTCAATTGGTTTGGATCATTAAACAGCATCCCACAATTATCATCTTCACATTCAAAAGTTACTTCTAACCCACTACCTTTGTAGGCAGTTGCAGATAAACCAATTAGAATAACATTGTTTCTACTAAAATTAATTTTACTCTCATTTGTTCCAGAATTATCAAATCCCATGGCTGCAAGGAATCGCTGATACGATTTTGATGTAATTTCATGAGATTCATCAACTACCACACATATGGTTTTTTTCCTCAGTTCTTCAAAATATGGGTCATCATGATATTTATCAACAAGATATCGTTTTGACTTATTCTTCTCAAAAGTGATTCCTAATTCAGATGTAAAATGCTCAGTATTAGTAACTACAATATGAATTCCATCATAATCATTTATGATTTCATTTAACTTTCGTCGACCAGCACCATAAAGCCGAGTTAGATATACTTGTGTTCCAATTCCAATACTATCAAAAATACGGTCAAATTCATCAGCAGCTTGTCCACATAATTCAATTGTAGATGCAAACCAAAAAATTATTTTTCCATTTTTTTGTTGATCATGAGCATCATCAAGTTTATTTTGATTTCTAAGATTGATCCACTCAACAATTGCCTCAACAGTAAGACGTGTTTTTCCAGAACCAGTAGGCAAGTTAATGAACACAGCTTTTTCAGATGAGTTTTTGTTTGACAGCATATTGAGAATTTTATTTACAGATTGGTATTGATAGTCATGCAGTGGTTTTAATTTAGAACGTTTTCGTAAGGGTGTTGTTTCTTCATCTCGTGTAGGTTCCTTTTTAGTAAGAATGACACTTTCTGGAATATTTAAAAATTGTTCAGTGATGTAATATTTCCATTTAGTATTACTGGCGAAATATGTAGATGTACATAATGACTCTAGGTCTTCAACTTGTTTAGTATGTGTTTCATTGAATTCATCAACAACATCTTGTTCTTCAACATTATCTGTAATACAAGCGTGTTGAATTAAAGACCATCTCAAATAGATTAAATGATCCTTGTCTCCATCAGATAATTTATAGAGGAAATTAGCCCCAATTAATTCAAGTAAATCTTTACAAAATTCATCTTTATTGGAAATATTATTAGTATCAATAAGTTGTTTAAGTGGTGAATCAGGAAGCATATCTCCAAATAGTTCTTCTAATTCTTCAAGATCATATAATTCCATAAATTTATTGAAAATTCTATCTTGAGAATAATTAGGATTAGAAGATATTAACATGATTATACCTGTTTCAAAGTCCCATCTGTGACAAAGTGTTTTAAAACATTAATGGAATCTTGGATAATTTTTTTATCAATAGTCCAGATTCCAGCTTCAATATTATCTTGCATTGCATTTTTAGTTAAATTTGCAGACGTGATTAAGCATTCTTTATCATCAATGATTACCATTTTTGCATGTAATGTTTTTATTTTTTTATCTTTGTCTAATTTTTTATTAATTCCAAATATTTTAGGTCTACATCCAACAGGCCAATCTTCTAAAATTTTATTTTTCCATTTTTTAGCATCATCAAAATAAAATTCAATATTAATTGGATGTTCATTTTCATCTTGTATTTTTTGTAATTCTTTAAAGAATTCTGGGAATTCATAAACCCAATAACCTACAACTCTGATTTTATTTTGAGCATTATGTAACATTTTAAAAATTACATCCCAAGTTGAAGAAACTCCCAAATGGTAAGTTTTACTGCTCACCACTAATTTTGATACAGTTGTTTCTTCAAGATATTTTTTTTCAAGAAATGTTTCTATTAGTAATGAAAAAATATCGCCATCGGTAAAATTTTGAAATAATTTTTTAATCTGTTTCATATTTGAGGAATTAATAGATAGAGAAGTTTCCATATCCATCAAATTTAATTCAGATATATTTCCATTAGTAACATAGCTACCAATTTCTTTTAATTTTGAAGTAGGTATTAATTTCAAAATTTTTGTAAATTCTTCCAAATCAGTTATTGCCAAGATATTTCCCTAAACCATGTTCTAAATCTACTAAAATTTTCCTATCTAACATTTTGTTAAAATATTCACAACTTGTTTCAGGTAGCATTATACATGCAAAACAAGCCGAACCGTTTTGTCTTAGATGTAATGGAATATTTCTAGATTCCATCAGTTCAGGTTTTTCATTAAGGCAAATAGGATCCCTTGAACAATCTTTGTGATTATCTAATGCATCTTCCAAAATAGAAAGAATGCCACGAGTTGAAATTTGCCGTACTAACCCGCCCATACTTCCATCACCATTAGATGAAGTGTAAATTAAAATTCCATTCATGTTTTCTGAAGAATAAATTCTTTCAGATATTGATGCCTCTTCATATCCCGATTCAGGAGCTAATTCTTTGATTAGTAAGTGAGAAATAGAATGTAAAAGAATGTATTTTTCATTAACAAAATCATCTCCAGGCCAATCAGATTTACTTTCAAAATCTTTTTTGTTTTTTATCATAGATTTCAATCTAAAATCAACAAAATCATTAGAGAATTTATCAAAAAAATCATCATTAAAAACAATAAAAATACCTTCACCTTTTTTTATGTTTGAAGGTAACCAATCATTTTTAGGATATTTTCTACCAGAAATCGTCTTACCTGCAACTTCAACTTTACATATTGTTTTATTGAATTTATTTTGATCATCAAATAAAACATCACCAGGTGGAATTAATCTTGAAAAATATTTTTGTATTTCTAAAATAGTAAGAAGGTTTAATTTTCGCACTAATTGAAAATGCTTTTTGTCATTGTCAGATAATTCAACATCCTCAATATCTAATTCTTTATCTGTTTTCTCATCTTCAAATGTTTTATTTATTTTTAAATCCTGATACTCAATTTCTTTTAGATCCAATTCTGTTTTAATTTTATTTTCAGAACCTTCACGTACAGTAATTAAATCCATAAATTCAACAATATCTTCAACAGAATAATTTTTCTCTATCCATTCAGGATTTGATTCTAAAATTTGTTGGGCCTTATCTTCATCAGATAGATTTCTAAACATAGGTAATTGGTTAAAAGTATCATAATCACCACCTTGAAGATATTTTATAATAGGATGTGCCAATTTTGGAATGATTAATCCTCGAATTAATTTTGAATAATAAATGCTAGTAGATCTAGCTAAAACACCCATAGGAATTTCAGAAGTATTATTTTCTTTGACTTTACATTCTTCCTCAGAATCCAGCCAAGGCATTTTTCCTCCACATTTTATTTCTGAAGAAGTACCGTCAGGATGATAAATTTCAATGCCATTTGGGTTTGTTGCATTCCCCATATTATTAGATGCTCCACATGAACATTTCACAGTATAATCAGCCAAAGAAGTGGAATTTCGCCCACCAGTCCATGTTATTTCTCCATCTTCACAAATTATTTTTGGATCTTTTTTACTTCCATGTGCCCATTCAATCCAAGGAAATTCATCAATATGGCCTTGTTTACACACCATAATTAAACGCGCAGGAAGTAAAGGCATGTTAGGATGATGTTTACAAAAGAATAGTCCTTTTTCATTATATTTTTCAGGAGATTCTTTATGACGTTGTAATATTTGACATTGAGTGTAACTACAATATCCCCACTGCGGAAAAGATTTACAGGCAATAGCAATTTTATTTCTTTCAGACACATAAGGCATCAAAAATTTTGATTTTCCAGTAATCCTTTGTAAATAAATATGATTTTTTTTGATGTATTCATTACGATGTGCCCAAAAATCAATTCCTTTAACCATCACTGAATCTTTTTCAGTATTAATTATAGAACCTGGACCAAAAGTAGAAAGTAATTGACTAGGTCTAATTGTACCAGGTTTGACGATAAAATTTTCATCGTCGTCAAAAGACTCACTCATGACGTATCTCCATTTTTTCATAAAATAAATTCAATGCAGATTCAGTATCTCGAAAAGAAGTAGGTGCAAAAATTAATTGTTTTTTAGAGCTCAAATCATTTTTTAAAAGATAGTAAAAAAGATCTGACAAATTTTTATTTGTTTTATCAAAAGTAGATTCAGAGTATTTCAAATGTCCTTTGTAAAGTCTTGTGTATAATTCCCATTCTTCAAATAATCTATCAATATGATTTTGGGTGTTCTTTGATTCAATATGATCAATATTTTCAACTCTATCTTCAAAAATTTTCTTTATTTCTTCAATGATTACTTTTTGAGTGGCATCAGTAGGTACAAACTTTCCAGAATCAATATTTTCAGATAATTTCTTTGATTTTATACGCATTAATCCAACCATAATTGCAAATAGACCCATCTGACGAGATGGAAGTGTGAAGGGGGTAAGACTTACTCTTTCAACATTTTGATAAAATCTCGAATGGTATGAAATGAAATCCTCATAATGGGAAATGTCCCTAGGCTTAGTATATGCATATAATGTAATAATTAAGCCAGGTTTAGATCTACCAATTCGTCCTGTTGCCTGAATGTATTCTGAATGTTTTTTGGGCTGACCGTTAACAAGCATGACGCCTAATCGAGGAATATCCACGCCAACAGAGAGCATGTTAGTTGCCAAAAGAACATCTACAGGATAATCAGTTTTAGTACTTTCCAGATTTAATTCTCTTAAAATTTCTGGAATTTCTCCAGAAGGTTTTCTAGAAGTTAATTCTGAAGTGTTCAAGTCCCAATATCTTTTACGTAATTTTTTCTCCAAGTTTGGATCAATCTTTTTCTTCTCGATTGACAAAGTAGGATTTGAGGAGTCATGAAAAGTTAGGTTATTAGATTGATTTTCAATTACACTAACAAACTTTGGAACTGAATCTTTAAAACTGATTGAAGAACCACCAAGATCTTTTTGTGAATTATAATATGAAACAAGAGTGTAGTAAGGATCTAATTTTTTTGGAGATACACCAAATTCAATTAATTTTTTGACATTATACAATATAGTTGCGGAGATTTTTGCCTGAACAGTTAATCCACTTTTATTTGTGGCAAGAACACCCAGATACATTTTACTTGAATCATCGTTAATTTTTATTTCAGAAAAAAATGTGTCACCAAATTCAATTACTTGTGGTGGAAAGATACTTGTCTTATTACGATTAAACAATTTTCTGATTTGATCTTCTGAAGCTCTAGTCGTAGCAGTTGATGCTATGATTTTAGGTTTAATGCCATCATTAGTCATTAAATGTTCTAAACCTGTTTCATATAACCCAAATGTAGTACCTAATTGTCCCGAAATCAAATGTAGTTCATCCTGAATAATCAATTCAGGAGGAGATAGAGGAGGATGCGAAACTAACCATGGTTTTTTCTTATTTTTTTCTTCAGGATGAGTGTGTTTACTTTGAGAATTAGTTTGATAATAACCACAATATTTACAAAAATTTTCAATTTGACCAAAGATGGATTTACACTCAGGTTTCCATGTAATTTGAGCAAATTTATCCGCAGTAGAAATCACCAATGATGGACATCTAGAGTAAACATCCTCATCAACCACGACTACAGGTAAAGAATTATCATCAGATCCACCATCTTTTTGTGAAAACATACATGCACCACGACTACAAAACAAACGCCATTGTTTTGGTGCACCTGTTACATCCCCATTATGTACACTCAAATCATTGCCACACCATGGGCAATTAATCAAAGTGTAAGGATTGTTTTCAGTAATTGTGGTAATACGTTTTTTTGAATCCAAAAGAGAGTATTTTTTGGATAAAGCAGAAAAAGATCCTTTATCACGTTTATTTGGAGTTACAGCACCACCAACCCATAAACCAACTTGAAATGGGTTTTCAGAACCCCATTTACCTTGATCAGATCTACGAATTTTTTCACATGCACACATTAACAATGCAGCTCTTTGAAATTGTTGAACTGTCAATAATCTTAGAGTATATCTCATTAAGACAGTTACACCAAATGATTTTTCAGAAAAATTATCATCTATTTTCCCCCTTAATCGTCTATACGCAATTGTAAATGCAACTAATCCCAAGTAAGCCTCTGTTTTACCTCCACCAGTAGGGAACCACAATAAATCAACACTTTCTCGATATTTTGATTTTAGATTTATGATTGATTCTAAATTCAAAAGAATGAATGCGATTTGAAATAGTCTCCATTCTACATCATCAGATGGAGATGTGGGTTCGGGGGTTTTTTCTAATTTTAAATCTTTTATTTGTGACTCAATAAGATCGGTTTCAGATTTTTTTTCATTATCAGAAAGTTTTTGATTTTTTTCAATTCGTTTTTGTTTATACTTTAATTGTTTAATTTCATCATTAATTACCATATTTTTATCAGCCCATTTTTTCATTGTTTGTTGCCAGGCTATTGCAGAATTTGCAAACTTGAAAGAATCAAACGCATTTAGGTCTGAATCAGACGTGACACTTTCAATACCTTCGCGAATTCTAGGAATTACTTCATCTCTGATTTCAGTGATTTTTGTTTTTGCAGAATCATCATATAAAGATGAAATATTTTTTAATTCATGATCTTCTAAATTTGTAAGCCATTCATCATAATCAGAAACTAAAGGAAGTAAAATTTTTTGTAATTCTTGAACAGTGTTGCAATTAGTGATTTTGTTCATATTCAAATAATCTTTTTTGATGTTTCTAGGTTTGATTGGAACGCTTTCTTCAATGGGCAAAAATGTAGTAGATATTTCATTAATAGTTCTATCTTTAACATTCTCTCGCTTCCAAGTTACAGCACACAAGTGTCCTTTTCCAAATGAAATTTTATTGTAGAGTAATAATTTCAAATGTTTATCGCCCTTAGAATCAAAACGATCATCAGATTCATCATGATCCGCCATAAAACAATAATCAGTATCAGGAGAACTAAGAATAATTTCAGGTTGAAACATAATTTCTTTCAAAGAATTTCTATCTACCATCTTATGATTATTTACAACATACACATTAAGCAAAAATGAATCACTTTTCTCAAAAATTTGATAATGAAGTTGAAATTTAGGATCATGTGAAAAATCAAATGTACCTTTAGAAATTTCTACAGAGATAGGCGGAAAATCATTTTCTTCATAGTGAGTCCGTTCAAAATGATATTTTTCTTCACTTTGATTGTATTTTCCAAATTGAATTTTGACATTAATTTTTTTTGTTTCTTTTTTTAGCAAGCATGTAAGTCCAAATGATGATTGCTTGTACAGTTTGTCTTTTGAGATTTGAGATGTTCCTGATTCATCATCCCCAGAATCTACAGACACATCAGATTCTTTATCTTCTTCATCAACTTCCCAATCACCTGGAAATAAAATTCCTGCAAAATATTCATTTTTAGGATTAAAATTAATTTTTTCATCATTGCTTCTAGGTCCAATAATGTTATTTTTGATTTCATTTACCATAAAATTTCTAATTTCTAATTCAGTGGTAGGAAGTTGTTCTGAGTCTATAGGTAATCCACCTCTATTTCATCGATTAATCTTTGACGAATATCAACTCGTTCTATTATTCCCAACTTGCAATCATAATCTATGGATACTACTAAAACTTTAGGCTAAATTCTATAAAATGACAATCATATCATCATACTTTTTATTAACTTGTTATTTATAGAATTTTTTGTTATCTATGGTTTTCTATCACAATTACATCTTTACTAACTTCTTTATGTCTTCATAGATACTATCAAATTTTTTGATATTTCCACCAACTTTCACATTCTTGTTTGTAACATATACTCCATCTAGAACAGAAGTCCTTTTTCGAACAGTATTGTCTTCTAGAGTTTCCCATGCAGTTACTACAAAAACCTTAATTTTTTTAATATCTTTATCATTAGATGATAAAAAATAATTTTTCCAACTTATTGTTTGCATCAATCTTTCTCTAAACGTGGTCTTACAGGAAATGACTGCCAAAATTTTATCGCTTTTAGTATCATAAACTACTACATCGATATCAGGTTTCACATCATTTGTGTCATGTTGTATATTTGCTAATTTTTCTATTATGATTTGTCGATGTTTGCCCTTAGTTTCAGCACACAATGCAGATTTTTTAATTTCAAAAGTTTGATTTAATGAATCACAAATTAATTTTTCAAAGGTTCCTCCTGCAAGAGGCCTTAATGTATTTACAAGACTTTTAGCAAAACTATGAAGTTCCTCATTAGTTAATTTTCCATCTTTGATCAACTTAGTAATTTTTGTATTTGCGTCAGGATTAATCCACCATTTTGCAGAACGTTCTAAAACAACTGGTAATATTTTAGGCAAGTTATCTTCTAATGCTTTTCCTAAATTTCCTCCTATATCGTCCCCATATTGATTAATCGCATTTTCAAACCCTTCAACTCTGATATCATTAATTTTCTTTTTGTATTCTTTTTTCTCTTTTTTTGTTAATGGAAATGTTGGTTCTTTTTTCAAAGTACCTTCTTTCCTGAAAAGCACTCATCAAGTAAAGATGGTTTTATTCTAACACCAGTTCCATGATCATGAAATCTACCATCAGAATACAATCCAAGTCTAATGTCTACTTTGAGAATACCATCTTTGAGACTCTTTGCAAATTTACTAAAATCAAACCCCTCTAACAAGTATGCAGCATTAAAATGAAATTCTTCATTTTCTCCAGTTCCTTTATTGTCTGCTTTAACATAGAGTAGAGATTTTTTGTATTTCTTTTTAATACTATTTTCAAAATCCTCTTTATTCCAATAAGGATTTGGCATCTCAGGAAATTTTGTTGGGGTTCTACCTGGAACAATTTCTATTTTATCACCACTACTAACTATCATGAATCCTTTTTTTCCTTTGATGGTGTTAAAATCCACAGAATCAATCGTTGTTCGTAGTGCAAGTTTATCTGGATGATCCTTATCAGGGTAACCATACTCTGCACGTAATTTAGAATTAATCCCTCTAGGTAATGGTGATTTTGTAAATAGTGTCAACATGCTAGGAGAATTTTTTCTTGCAGCCTTGAGTTCAGTATCCTCTCCATCTGGTCCCTGAATATTGTTTTCTTCAATTTCTAACAAGTCTTCTAATGTTTTACCAATTCCAGTATCACCTGCTCGATGAGTCTTAACAAATCCCTTCTCTTTGAGATCTTTTAGTCCTGAAAGCATCTCATCATAAGTTCGCATAGATTGTTTACTCTATACAGTAATTTATGGATATAGAGATATTCAAAAAAATTTTCATCAAAAGTAATTTTGAATAATTTTATTTTTCTTCAGAATCCTGTTCTTTATCACTCTCTAATTTGTCCAATCTATCTGCTAATTGTTGGATTGTTTCATTTTTGGAGAGGGTGTTTCTTGTTACTAATTTAATATATCCTATAATTGTCAAAATAATCGCAATAAATGGAAATACAACTACAATTGTCAAAACAGCCAAAGGTGGAACACCGTTATCATAAAATCCAAATCCATGAATATCCTGAGTTATAGCAAATAAAAATACTAACCAAAACATACTAGAAGAAATTAACCAAATTTTTCCTCTAGTCGTTTTTTCTTTTCTTAATTCTTCAATAGTTTTTGTTTTATCTTCCGTATTTTTTCTTAATTTTTTAATAATTAAAACCATAATGATTATAGCAATAATTGGAGAGAAAATAAATAATGCTCCAAGAAGAAATTGTCCAAATTGTATGATCATAAAATCTTCTGAATCATCAGTGCCAAGGGCAGCACGTTCTCCAAGGAATTCCAGTTGGGCTACAGCAGAAATTGGAATTAATAAAACAAATGCTAACACGAGAATCAGAATTGATTTCATATATTATCATTCTTTTTGGATTCAGATTTATCTTTTTCAATTTTTTCTAATCTAATTTTTTCTAGTTAATCAGTCTTGTTCCATGTTACAAGTGTTTCATCAGGGAGAAAGTTAGGTAATTTGACTATACCTAAAAACTTCAATCTTTTACAAACCTCTTGAGTAGTTATTTCTTTTAATTATATGGATCAGGCAATACCTTCCATGATTCACCTAAATAACCACAATCATCACATTCGTAAATCATCATATGTTGTTTGGAATGTACAAATGAAAATTCTCTATACTGTAAAATGGTTTGACATTTTGGGCACTCTTTAATGGGTGAATGTGCAGACCAAATGTGATTCACATTTTCATCAAGAGTATCAAATGTTTTGTTACAAGCACTGCATCGGTGACGATATGAATGAATTCTACCTATACCAAAAAAATTGATTGTCTGTTTGGTAAACATAATGAATCATATTCATCTGGTTTAACATGCTTAAATTCTTATAAATTATGAAAATGTGAGGTTCCCTAATGAAATCAATATTAATTTTCACCTTAGTATTTATTTTACTGATACCAATTTTAATTTCAAATGTTAATGCAACCGAACATTCTGACCCAATATCAAATTGGAAAGAATTTGAACATGGACAGGAACAGGAATACAAACCACCACCAGTTAGAGAATACAGGTATCATGTAGAATTTGAACCAACTGCTAAACAATGGCTAGATAGAAATTTTCCTAATCCTATCATATACAAAGTGTATCCAGAGAATTCATTTGATTATTACCCCACAGAGGGTGGTGGACATTACTTTGATTCCGATGCACCAAGAATAGAATATCCCCTATGGATTTTGACAGTACATTATTGGGCTGGTCACTTACGGATTAATGCTGATGAGGCACATAATGCATTCGATTTCATGTGGGATTATTTGCAACCAAATCCACACATTGAAAGCAATATTCCAGAACTTGAAAAATACATTGAAAAATCAGTTATGGCATTGACTACCAATGAAAAAGTTGTTCGCCATAACAATTATTCAATATTGGGGCAATTAAGCAGTTCAAAACAAAATCAAGTCCAATATGTGATTAAAAATACAAATAATTTGATTGTTGAAAGTGATGAAGTATATTTAGATGATAGTAATAATTTTGAAATTAAATTCAAACCTAGTGATCAATGGGAAAATGGTTGGCATTATGTTATAGTATATCATACTACTTCTGATGGATTTGAATCAGTTCAAACTAGTTTTAGACTTTTTGATTGACTCTGAAATTAATACTCAGCTAAAACATTTCCTTCCAAACTAGGCATAAAATGAAAAAAAAGTTTACAAGTTGCATTCAAGGAATAGTTCTAAGATTATGATTTCAACAGCATATTTGCAAGTTGAGATGGTCGAAATCTTTGCTCTAATTATAATTGCACTTGTCATAATAATATCTGCAGTTGTTTTCTTGTCAAGAAGGAAGGCAAAACCCACTGATGATTCATCTTTACTCTTGTTCCAACAACAGATTGATAATATGAGATCTGAATATGGGAAGAAGTTTGAAGATATCCCATCTGAAGATCTTGTAAGAGAATTGACAGGACGTATGAAGATATTACGAGAATGGAGTATAAAGAGTAGAGATGACGATAACAGAGAAAGATTAGAAAAAATCACGGAAGGAATTGATGAGTTAAAAAAAGATGGCAAAGAGGAATTACTGGAATTTGCAAAAAAAGTAATTTCTGAAAGCACTATAACAAGAGAAGAATTTCAAGATATTGAACGAAGATTAGACAAGTTTGTTGGTGACGATGCAAAGGAAGAGAATCTTAAATTTTTATCAGAATTATTTGACTCTAGAACACAATCAACAATTAACTGGAAATGTAATCTAATCAAATTACTTCGTGTTGGAGTAGCCCCCAAAGTGGACATAGCAAAATTTGTTCATGAGAATATTCCTAGCGATACTGCAAATAATTATTTAAAAAAATTAGAGAAACGTGGGATAGTGTATAAAGAAGAAATCGATTCATTTTACATTAACGAGAATTATGAATGGATGTATTCTTACATCGATAAACCTGCATGGTTAAAAGAAGAATTTGAAAGAAGAGATTTGATGGCACTTAAAGAAAAAGAGTATCAAATATGGCTAAAAAATAATCTTGAAAGAGTAGAATCAGGACTCTTAAAAGAAGAAAGAGAGAGCACGATGGAAACAGGAACCATAGATTTTCTCTGTAGAGACATAGATGGAAAACCTGTTGGGCTTGAACTAAAATATCCTAAGGCAAGTAAGGCAGATGCGAAACAACTCATAGCATATGCAATAGAACAAAGGGAGAAAACAGGTGGAGAAAATTTCAGGGGCATCATGATTGCACCAACAATACCTGATAGTTTGAAAAAATTATTGTCTAGTCATGAATTAGAATATAGAGAAATAGAATTGGATACCACTTGAATATTGTGCAAAACTAAGTATGACACTATTGGGCGTTACTCAAAAATGATTAGCATTCTAGATACAAAATTAATATTTCAAAAGAACAATACTTTCTTGATTCATAGTACTGCCAGAATAATTTGAAATATTTTCAGGTGCATTTTTCAGTGACATTGCTTTGTTTGCAATGGTTCTGTAAATAATATCACCATCTTGTTTGATGTCCCATTTTTTGGCCATCTCAATTAAAATCTCATCCATAGGAATAATTTCACGCCTAACAGTTCTATTTGCTACAACAAAACAGAGATTGCTTTTTCCCTTCTTGAGATTCAGAGATAATTGTTCTAGACATTTATCCAAATCATAAAAGAATGCATAAACATCTCCTTCTCTATCAGATAGATTTGTTTTCTTTGTCGCTTCAGCATCTTTTCTTTTAATTTTCTTTAGTACTTTATCTAGTAATGTGGATTCAAGTTCGGAGGAATCTTTAATTTTCTTTCCACCTAATCCGTTAGAATCAACTGAGAGTAACTCTTCTTCTTCTTTCAAATCTAACCATAAGCCTGGATGTTTTGAGAACTGCCCATATGCAACAGTAGTTCCATGATCACCATAAGGAGGTGACGTAACAACAAGATGTGCTTTACCATTATCTAAAATTTTATCTTTGACTTTGGAGAATTGTTTCTCGATATTTCTTGAATCACCTAAAATCGTAAATGCTTTAGAGTCAAGTGGTTTAGTTTTTGCATAAAAGTTTCCCATGTTTTCAATATTTTTATTACAAATTTCTGTAAACTTTTTGAATGTGTCAGGATTAAACACATCTCTTTTTTCAGGTTTCATTCGATAAATTTTGTAAATGCTATTTTTCTGAAAACTTGTTCTTCGGGTAGTTAATGAGAAACAGATTGAAAAAAAGTTTCTAATGTCTTTGTTTTTAATTTGATTGACATGATTCTTGAGGATTGGGAGTTTCTTGATAGGGTCAGATGGATACCAGAAATCAAGTTTATTTTTTAGTTTCTCTGGAGCATTATCATATTCAAGGTTATTTTTAGAATCAGCATTAGATGAATCCATAATGTCTGAGAAGATACTTTGTAGTTTCTTTGGATCTAGGGGAGTAGTCTTTACTTTAGATAATAATACGGCAAACGGATTCAAATCAATTCCAATAGAATTATTTCCATGAAGCATTGCTTCAACTAAAACTCCACCAGATCCCATAAACGGGTCTAAAATCACGGTTTTTGAGCCTGTAGCATACTTTTCTATGATTCTTGTTGCAATTTCTGGATGCATTCTAGCAGGATACTGGTGTAGTCCATGAGTATTTTGACTGGTACTAATTTCTCTAAATGTCCAATCAGTATTTTTAGGAGACACCATGATAATACACTTAATTCTATGTACGTACTAAAAACTCAATCTGATAACATAATCAAGTTTCTCTAGATAATCATCTTCTTATACAATAAATAATTCAATTCTGTATGGAGTTCTCAAAAGATCTTAGTGCAAGTGAAGCCAAATACAAGTATCTAGGTTTACCAAAAGCCACTAGAGAAGAATTTCCAGAAAAAGATGAGATCTTTGATGTAAAATTCAAAGGAAAAAAATACAAAATGAAAGTTAACAACAAAAATTCTATCATGATAACACAACTTTATGGAGCTCATGAATTTCAAGAAGATGAAACATTAACAATAAAATCTGCAAAGAAAGGTTATGACTTTTCTGTAGAATAAACTTAATTTGTTAAGGTTATTTTATAATCCCAAATTTTAAAATATTTTTAGATATATGTTTCACTGTGACAGTCAAAAAAGCAATTAAAATAATGGATTGGTGGATAAATCAAAAAACACAATCAATGCAGCAACTTGTATCTGAATGGAATCATATTGAAGATGATAAGGGCATTGCAAAAATCCTTCTTGACTCAGACAAAATAACTATATTAAATCTTGAATTAATTAAAAAAGAACTTTTTCCATATTGTAGTCATCCAATTAAAATGAGAGATAGAGGACCTGATGAAGTAATGTATTGTATGAATTGTAACTCTGATCTTTAGATTCAAAATATTTTTTTGTATATTGAATTAATTTAAAAAAACTCCTTTTAGTTATCAATGTACAAAATATGTATTATTTGTTTGAAATCCCGCGTATTGTCAATGGTCTAATCTAACCTTTAGTGAATTTTTACTCATACACTCTCCCTGAGGTATATAGTATAAGGGCAAATATCAGGCGTAAAACCTGAATAATTTAATTAATGAAATAAATTTTGTTATGACTGATAATGCCCTAATTCACATAATCCTTAGAAAGTGAACTAGACAATTAGCATAGTTACAGGATAGATAAACAAAACAGTAGTAAGTTATCGCTTGGAGTGTATGTCAATCTAATTTCATCATCCTTTTCTTCAATGGTTTTTTCAATTGTTTTTCAAACTCTTTTACACGCTGTTTTCTCATTACTGGGTCATTCAATTCGGCGATAACCTCATCTCTCATTCTTTTGATAAATGCCTCCTCAGTTAATTGACTCTTAAATTTCTCTTTTAGTGCCTCTAATTCTGATTTTTCCTCCTCCAAATCTCTATTCTTAACTTTAAGTTTCTCAGTTTCATCTATGGCTAAGTCAATTTCAGCCCGTTTGAAAGCCTCAATCCTTTCCTCTTTGGTCTTTAGATGGTATTGTGCCAAGTATTTTGAGTGTCTAAGGTAGCCATCAGACATTGATTCATTATTACTTCTGGCATATTCAGTGCCACATCTTTTACGCCATGAATGTAAATTAAAATTCCTTCTTCCAGTGTCATCATTTACCTTATCCATTCCAAGTTTATCGTATGCTTGTTTGATCTTTTTGTATTCTGCATTTCTAAAAGCAAGCATAGTTTGACTATCACTGTGTCTAAAAGTAAAATGCTTATCATCCCCTGTCAATAATCTTTGAATTTGTACTGAAGTTGAAAGTCTCATGTATCTGACACCTCTTGTTAATACCCCTTTTACTGAAATATTTGGTGTTTTAACAGTTGGTGGTCTTGCATTAAAATCAAAATCAGAATCTACGACCATTGAAGTTTCTGATATTCTAAAAGCAGTATCATTCATAAAATTATAAATTGCAATTGAACGTTGATTTTTTACCATACTGATTACATTTCTAGCTTGTTCAGCAGTTAAAGGCTCAGCTTCTTCATCATCATACATTCCCTTTTTGATTGTATTGGGAATTGGAACTCTTTTCATGTCGTCATTATGGATTCTAATCCCCCCTACTTGAGACATGAATCCCCTAGAACTGAAAACTTTTCCAGGTATTGAATTATTATGAAGTTTATGCAAATAATTTTTCTTACTTAGTTTGTTTGTTTTTGTATTTCTTCCCTTGTTAATGATAATGTCTTTGTGATCCTTTTGACAGAACTTAACATACTGAGAAAGAAAATCGATGGCATACTGTGTTAATATTTCGGATGTCTTTGCTTCTTTTTTCATCCATTCAAAAACATCCTCTGTTTTCATTTTGTGAACTTTAAGACAATAATGATCTAATCTTGAAACTATGGAAACTCTAGCTAATTTTGCAGATTCAGATCCATTGGTTTCATAAGCATCTGCGATCCATCTTTCTCTTGAATAACTATCTGTTAATTGTGGATTAATCTTTAAACTGGGTTTTTTCATAATTAAAATTTTGTATGTACGCATAAAACATTTACGAAAAAGTAACCTTTAGTAGACAACAGTAATTTGATAATCATAATTTAGTTACTTTTCCTGTTATCTCTAACACTGTTTCTGATTGATGATCTATAAAGATTGTGAACGAATTGATCTTTTCTGTTGAAAATCTACAAAATCCTTAATTGGTCGTAATTTTGTGTTGTCACATGAATGTTTCAACATTTCTTTTGAAGGCTAAAACCAAGAAAAAAATATCTTCAAAAATTCGATTATATCTAATTGATAAAAATAAACATTATTTTCTTAATGATGGTATTTCCAAAAATGGATTTGATTCAAAATTAACCATTACAAAAAATAGGGATAGTGTTTTGTCTGCATTTTCAAAAATGGCATTTTTGTTTGATGAAATAATAAGATTAAGAATTGTACAACACTCTAATGATACCGATAGTGCAGAATTACTTTACTTGCTAAACCTTGTTCCTATTAATAGAAAAATTAGAACTTTTCTTGATTGGAAAGTTTTTGATCCTGAGTTCACTAGAGACATGTCTAGACTTTTTGAAGTTAGAAATGATGCAGTACACTGTATATCATTAAATGAGATAATGTATAATCCTAAAAATAAAATTTCATTGTCTACTGTATCTGGTTTTAAAATATTTTCATCTAATTTTCAAAAGGCATGGAAAACATTATTGAAAATTTATGTGGTTGAACAAACTAAATTAGATTTTAAAAAACTAGTTAAAATTTTATAAATTTGGTTTTGTAATTGCACCTTCAGCAGCTGATCCTACCAAAGTTGCATATTTTGCCAAAGCTCCTGTAGTGTAGTTTGGTTTTGGTGGATTCCATTGACTTTTTCTTGATGCTAACTCTTCAGAGGATACGTGAAGATCAATTATGTTGGTTTCTGTATCTATTGTAATCTCATCATCGTTTTTTACCAAAGCGATTGGTCCACCAACATATGCTTCTGGGGCAACGTGTCCTACCATGAATCCTCTAGTTCCTCCTGAGAATCGTCCATCTGTAACCATGGCTACTTTTTTCCCCAATCCTTGACCAACTAATGCTGCAGTTGTGGCTAGCATTTCTCTCATTCCTGGACCGCCTTTTGGTCCTTCATATCTAATTACTACAACTTGACCTTCATCAATTTCTCCTTTGGCTACTGCATCAAATGCATATTCTTCTCTATCAAAAACACGTGCTTTTCCAGTAAACTTTGTCATTTCAACACCTGCTGTTTTGATTACTGCGCCTTCTGGTGCTAA
>ENA-OREN01001444-OREN01001444.1-marine-metagenome-genome-assembly--contig:-NODE-1444-length-27821-cov-5.143454_pt1 | contig 27821 bp, 26 predicted proteins | sample MGYA00248624_ERZ508555 | MGnify/ENA primary metagenome ERZ508555 (study PRJEB26222, sample SAMN06267773) | marine metagenome | isolation source: Saanich Inlet, British Columbia, Canada | place...
ATTAAGGCTGAATCTATCGTAGATTTCACTACAAAAGAAAGTTTTATTGAGCGCTTTGCCAAACGGTTAGGGTCTGCATCTACAAATACTTTAATCAATGCTGGAAATGGATGGAAACTACAGTAGCTAATCAAATAAAATACTGTAAAAAAGCCACAAATTTATATTACTTCGACACCCTCATGCACTAGCATATCTACTAGTGTGATCAATGGTAACCCTATGATCGCACTAGTATCATCACTCTCCATTCGCTCTATGAGTGCAATACCAAGTCCTTCATATTTTGCACTTCCTGCACAGTGATATGGCTGTTCTTTGGCCAAATAATTCAAGATCTGTTCGTCACTTAATTCACGAAACTTAACCAAAGAAGAGACTAGTTTTGATTGCATTTTGCCGCTACGACTATTAAACAGGCTCAATGCTGTGTGGAAAATCACTTCTTTTCCACGCATAGCAGTTAATTGCTTAATTGCATTCTCATAATTGAGTGGCTTTCCAAGCTGGATACCATCCAAAGTAGCCACCTGATCTGATCCTATGATAAGTGCATTTGGATAAATACTAGCAACCGCACGTGCTTTTTTCTCAGCCAAACGACTAGCAGTAGCTTCTGGTATTTCTTTAATTAAGGCTGATTCATCTATATCAGGACTAGAAACCTCAAAAGGAAGCTGCAAGCGTAAAAGTAACTCGTAACGATAAGAGGAGCTAGACCCCAAGATAAGTTTTTGATTGAGATGTTGTATTTTCAATGGAAGCTATAATGTTATTTTTAGATGATTTTTGACACTCAGGAACAAAAAATATATCATGCGCGCCATATGTCTACGCGAATTGTTATAGATACCCGTGATTTTGTAAACTTTACCAGGTCGCTCCATGGTAAAATTAAACTTAACGAATGTATTCGCTTAAAAGACTATCTTTCCGACAGTCAAGGCAACCTAGAATACATAATAAATGGTATTCTAGATAGAAATGATAAACCTATGTTACAGGTTAGCATAAAAGGAGAATTAAACCTTAATTGCCAACGATGTCTTGGTAAATTGTTACATGAGTTAAATTTGAAATCAACTTTGTTTCTAGTAGAGAACGAAAAAGAGCTTTCGTATCTGGATGAAGACGAATCAGTCGAAGGAATCTTAGCCACTCCTGATATGGACATCATAGAACTTATTGAAGATGAAATTATTTTAAATTTACCATTTTCTCCGCGTCATAAAGAAAATGATTGTTCGACAAAAAAACTGACTGATAATTATACGGCAGAAAAAAAGCGTCCGTTTGCTGCCTTATTAGAGCTAAAGAAATTACACTAAAGTATTTAAGGAGATCAATATTATGGCTGTCCAGAAAAGTAAAAAATCGCCATCGAAACGTGGCATGAATCGATCCCATGATTTCCTGACTAGTCCTCAATTGGCGATTGAACCTAGTACAGGTGAGATACATATGAGACATCATATAAGCCCGAATGGTTACTATCGTGGGAAGAAAGTCGTTAAAACCAAAGATGACTAGCCTCTGAAGTCATGGGTCTATACATAATGAAATTTCCAGATTAGCTCATATTTATAAGTATTTAAATTGGATATTACCGTAGCCATAGACTGCATGGGTGGTGATCATGGTCCCAAAGTAACTGTCCCTTCAGCTGTTGATTTTCTCCATCGCAATCCAACAACAAATATTGTTCTAGTAGGAATACTAGATTCGATAGAAGAAGAATTGCGTGCTCTTCGCTTCACATCAAATCCCAGATTAAAGTTACATGGTGCAAGCGAGGTAGTTGATATGGATGAATCGCCATCGCTTGCTTTACGCGGTAAAAAAGATTCTTCCATGCGGGTTGCAATAAATCTAGTTAAAAATGGAACAGCCCAGGCCTGCGTTAGTGCTGGAAATACTGGAGCTTTGATTGCAACTTCCCGATTTGTTTTAAAAACACTCCCCGGTATTGATCGCCCAGCTCTTGCTGTAGTACTCCCAACTATGAACGGACACACATATGTTCTGGATCTTGGCGCTAATGTAGACTGCAGCTCAGAACACCTCCTTCAATTTGGTGTAATGGGTGCGGCACTAGTATCTTCAGTGGAAAATAAAGACCTGCCAAGTGTAGGCCTATTAAATATCGGAGAGGAAGCGATTAAGGGTAACGAAGTGACAAAGCAAGCTGCTGAGTTACTACGAGCTAGTGGGCTTAATTTTTATGGAAATATAGAGGGAGATGACATTTATAAGGGTACAACAGACGTAGTAGTCTGCGATGGCTTTGTTGGTAATGTTGCGCTAAAAACTTCAGAAGGCGTGGCGCAAATGTTTGCTAAGTACTTACGACAAGAATTCAAACGAAATTTCCTTACAAGATTTGCAGGGCTTGTAGCTATACCTGTTATCAAGGCCCTTAAAGCTAGAGTAGATCACCGCAGATACAATGGTGCAAGCCTACTCGGTCTATACGGGATCGTAGTCAAGAGTCATGGCTCTGCTGACAGGTATGCATTTGAATTCGCTATTAAGCGGGCAGTTGAAGAGATTCACGGTGGAATACAACACCAAATAAGCGAGAGAATGCTGGAATCTCCACAGCATTCAACCTCTAGCCCCAACTCACAACCCTCATCAAAAGAAGATGTAGCATGACGCATTCAAAAATTATAGGAACGGGTAGCTATTTACCTAAAAAGATTCTTACAAACCAAGATCTTGAGTCTATTGTTGACACAAATGACTCTTGGATACGTACTAGAACAGGTATTGAACAACGACATATTGCAGCAGATAATGAAATGGCCAGTGACCTGGCTGTTAACGCTTGTCTCAAAGCGATAGAATCAGCTGATATTAGTATCGATAAGATTGATCTTATTATTGTCGCCACGACTACCCCTGACATGACTTTTCCAAGTACAGCATGTATTTTGCAAAATAAACTTGGCATCAAAGACTGCCCCGCATTTGACGTACAAGCCGTATGTAGTGGTTTTGTCTATGCTCTTGCCACTGCAGACATGTTTATCCGTGCCGGGAAATATAAAACCGCACTAGTAGTTGGTACTGAAATATATTCACGCTTACTTGACTGGAGTGACCGTAGTACCTGTGTACTGTTTGGAGATGGCGCAGGCGCTGTATTAATTACTAAATCGGAGCAACCAGGCATCCTTTCAAGTCATCTACATGCCAATGGTAGCCACTATAATACTCTTTCACTCCCTGGGAATATCTCACATGGAAAAATTCAAGGAAATCCATTTGTTACTATGGAGGGGAACACAGTATTCAAGTTTGCAGTGAAAGTTATGGAAGAGATTGTCTATGAGGCTCTATCCGAAAATAACTTACAAACATCTGATATAGATTGGCTTATTCCTCATCAAGCAAATATTCGCATCATTCGGTCTACAGCAAAGAAGCTTGGAATCTCTATGGAAAAAGTAGTAACTACTATAGCTCAACACGGCAATACCTCTGCTGCTTCTATTCCACTTGCTTTAGATTTGGCAGTACGTGACAAGAGGATTAAATCTAATCAATACGTGCTATTAGAAGGTGTTGGAGGTGGATTTACCTGGGGTGCGGTACTAATCCGCTGGTAAGACATGAAACTTTCCTTTGTATTCCCTGGACAAGGCTCGCAATCAATCGGAATGATGAAAGGATATTCCGATCTCCCAATAGTAAAGGATACTTTTACTGAGGCATCGGATATCCTCCATGAGGATTTCTGGGCAATGGTTAATAATGGCCCGCCTGATAGCCTTAACCTAACTACTAATACTCAACCGCTGATGCTAATGTCAGGAATTGCTGTTTACCGCGCATGGAAAAATTTAGGCGGACCAAACCCTGCATTCATAGCTGGGCATAGCCTAGGAGAGTACACTGCATTAGTCGTTTCCGGAGCCATGACTTATGAGGATGCACTGTCAGTAGTACGGTTCCGCGGAGAAGTAATGCAGCAAGCTGTTCCAGAAGGAATAGGAAAGATGGCAGCTATTTTAGGTTTAGAAGATGACGTTATACGAACAATATGTAATGAGGTTACAAAAGATTCCGAAGAAGAATCTTTAGAACCTGCAAATTTTAATTCCCCTGGGCAAGTTGTAGTAGCTGGACATAAGAATGCAGTATTACAAGGCATCAAGCTAGCAAAAGAAAAAGGGGCTAAAATGGCTGTACTATTGCCAATGAGCGTACCTTCACACTGCTCGTTAATGGCTCCAGCAGCAACAAAAATGAAACAGAAACTAGAAATGATAGCATTGCAAGCACCCAGTATTCCTGTGATACATAATGCCGATGTAAAGCAGCACAAGAATAGCGTGGATATCAAAGCTATTTTGGTAAAGCAATTATGCATACCTGTGCGGTGGACAGATACTATTAACACCCTAACTACTGAAGACGTTACACATGTAGCGGAATGTGGTCCAGGTAAAATATTAACCGGGCTCAATAGGCGTATAAATAAAAATTTACAAAATATAGCATTAACTGATACGAATGCTCTCCGACAGACAATAAGTATCTTGGTATAGTTTCAGGTAGGTATTTACAGAATATTTCAGGATTAATACTTACCAGTAATTAAATAATGAGAGGGACCATGTTACAAAATCAAATAGCTTTGATAACTGGCGCTAGCCGAGGTATTGGAAAAGCAATAGCAATACAATTAGGTATGGATGGCGCCACAGTTATAGGTACTGCAACTACTGATGAAGGTGCCAAAAGTATTAGTAGTTATTTAAACGAAGCTGGAATAAAAGGAAAAGGTATTGTCTTAAATGTTAACGATACCGATCAAATTAAAAATCTTTTCACAGAGATACGTAAAGAATTTGGTGAGATAACGATACTTGTGAATAATGCCGGTATAACTCGTGATGACCTATTAGTCCGTATGAAAGATGAAAAATGGGATGAAGTTATCGGAACAAACCTGAAGGCAATATTCCGTCTTAGCCGTGAAGTACTACGCTCCATGATGATGGCACGCTCAGGGCGTATCATTAATATAGCATCAATAGTAGGCTCTACAGGCAATGCTGGTCAGTCCAACTACGCAGCAGCCAAAGCCGGAATGCTGGGCCTTAGTAAATCATTAGCACGAGAAGTAGGTAGCCGTAATATAACTATAAATTGTGTCGCCCCTGGTTTTGTTGATACCGATATGACTCGGGCACTTTCTGAAAAACAACAACAAGACCTGCTCCAACACATTCCACTTAAAAGACTTGGAAAACCAGAAGACATAGCGTCAGCAGTGGCTTTCCTTGCTTCTCCATCTGCCGGATACATTACAGGTGCAACATTACATGTAAATGGTGGGATGTATATGGAGTAGCTATAGATATAGCTATAAAAAATACAAATAATTAAGATTAGCGCCAATCATTAATAAACCAACTAATATTAGAGTTGATTTGCTAATTAATAATTATGTTAAAATAGCGAAGTTTTATTTACCCGCGAAAAGGAAGGGATTTTAGATGGAAAAAGTTGAACAGCGTATTAAAAAAATTGTTGCGGAACAACTTGGAGTAAATGAAGCTGAGATCAAAAATGAATCCTCCTTTGTAGATGACTTAGGTGCAGATTCACTGGATACGGTTGAATTAGTTATGGCTCTCGAAGAAGAGTTTGAGTGTGAGATTCCAGATGAACAAGCTGAAAAAATACATACTGTCCAGCAGGCTATGGATTATATGGATTCCGTAACTAATTAACTTCTTGTATTAACTTATCCCAATTCGGAGTCAATTTGCCCAAACGTAGGGTAGTCATAACTGGAATGGGCATTGTTTCGCCCGTTGGCAACACCATATCAGATGCCTGGGATAACCTCCTGAACGGCAAATCTGGCATTACTCGCATCACTCGTTTTGACGCATCTGCTTTAGCTTCTCAGATTGCGGGAGAAGTTAAAGACTTTGATATCACTCAATATATGATTGTAAAAGAGGCGCGTCGTATGGATATATTTATCCATTACGGTATGGCTGCAGCAATGCAGGCAGTAAAAGATGCCGGTATTGAGGATGTAATTAACTCTAAAATTGATCCTGACCGTATTGGTGTAAATATTGGCTCAGGAATTGGTGGTTTACCGATGATTGAGAAAACGGATGCCGTCTATCATAAGAAAGGCCCACGAAAAATATCTCCATTTTTCATTCCTAGCACGATCATCAATATGATCGCAGGCAATCTTTCCATTAAGTACAACTTTAAAGGACCAAATCTAGCCATAGTAACTGCCTGTACAACTGCAACACATTGCATAGGTAACTCTGCTCGTATGATTGAATATGGTGATGCAGATTTAATGGTTGCAGGTGGTGCGGAATCATGTGTAACCCCGCTTGCTGTTGGTGGTTTTGCCTCTGCAAAAGCGCTATCTACAAGAAATGATGATCCGGACACTGCAAGTCGACCCTGGGATACTGAAAGAGATGGCTTCGTATTAGGTGAAGGGGCAGGAATTCTGGTTCTAGAAGAAATGGAACATGCAAAACGTCGCAAAGCTAAAATTTATGCTGAAGTAGTTGGTTTTGGCATGAGCGCCGATGCGAATCATATGACGGCACCCTGTGAAGACGGGGAAGGTGCTGCTCGCTGCATGACAGCCGCACTCAAAAATTCATGCTTAGATGCATCAGAGGTTAATTACATTAATGCCCATGGAACTTCCACACAACTGGGTGATATTGCTGAGACAACCGCCGTCAAACGTTGCTTTGGTGAGCAAGCAAAGAAGCTCGTAATGAATTCCACAAAGTCTATGACTGGACATCTATTAGGAGCAGCAGGCGGTGTTGAAGCAATATTTACTGCACTAGCGATACACCATCAAATTTCGCCACCCACTATTAATATTTTTAACCAAGATCCTCAGTGCGATCTAGACTATGTGCCTAATACTGCGCGTAAAATGAAAATTGAGGTAGCGCTATCTAATTCGTTTGGATTTGGCGGTACCAATGGAACACTAATTCTTAAAAAAATATAGTCTTTTTTGTTACTTAGTATGTGTACGCTGAAACGTTTTGTTCTTCTTATCTCTACCGGAGCTTTTCTGTTTGCGGGATGGCTCTATCTCTACATCAATTCACCTGTACCACTTCCTACGACACCATACGAATTCTCAATCAAGTCTGGTAGTAGTCTTACAGATGTTAGCAAACAACTAGCTACAGATGGCGTCTTACCTGACACATGGTCCTTTGTTTTGCTTTCTCGTGTAATGGGAGATAGCTCCTCCCTTAAAGCTGGAGACTATAAGCTTTCCGAGGAAACCTCACCTATTCGATTACTGGAAATCATTACAGAGGGAGACGTAAACGTTAACCAGATTGAGATCAGATTTATTGAGGGATGGACGTTCTATCAGTTTAGAAAGAAACTAAACGAGCACGCTGGAATTAAGCACGATACCACTGAGCTAAGTGATCAAAAAATTCTACAGTTAATTGGTGCGAATGAGACTGTTGCAGAAGGCTTGTTTTTTCCTGATACGTATTATGTTGTTGAGGGCAGTAGTGACACAGCGATATTGAGGAAATCTTATCATATAATGAAAAAAAACCTAGCATCGTTATGGGCCAAAGCAAATAGAGATCTGCCTTTTGACAGCCCTTATCAAGCTCTCATTCTAGCCTCTATAATTGAGAAAGAAACTGGGAAAGATACTGACCGAGCAACAATTGCAGGTGTTTTTATCAATCGGCTACGGGCAGATATGCTGCTACAAACCGACCCCACTGTAATTTATGGTATAGGTAAAAAATTTGATGGAAATCTGCGCAAAAAAGACCTAAAAGAAGACCATGCATACAATACCTACACTCGTTCTGGCCTCCCGCCGACACCTATTGCTATGCCAGGGCTCGCCTCAATAAAAGCAGCATTAAATCCCGCAGAAACTGACGCCCTATACTTTGTTGCTAAAGGAAATGGAGAGTCACACTTTTCCAATAACCTAGCAGAACATAACCGTGCAGTAACTAAATACCAGAAAACCAAATAAATCTTCATAGGCTTCTCTCTGAAGCTTAACAGTTTTCCCAATTTTCTATAGAGAGAGAACTGAAACGATGGTGGGATAGATAACTTTAGTAGTTAAAAGCTTGCCAGAGATTCCTTAACAGAATCTAGCAATTTAAAGGCAGATTGATTTTGCTATGAGGAGAATATAAGAACTTTTGAAGCTGAATTACAGGACCTAGCCAGCCCTAACTAATAAATACAACAAAGATCAAAAATCAACTACACGATAGTACTATGCTGTGAAATCTACCATTACCGGAGTATGATCTGAAGGCCTCTCATTTCTACGAGGCTCTTTATCTATGACACAGCCAATACAATTATTAGAAAGCTCATTACTCAATAAAATATGATCTATTCGCATACCCAAGTTTCGCCGAAAACCAAGCATTCTGTAGTCCCACCAGGTGTAAGATTTATCAGGATGATCAAATAAACGAAAACTATCAACCAGCCCAAGTTTAAGTAATGTCATGAATGCTTCCCGTTCAGGGTCGCTAAATAATACCTTACCCTCCCACAACTCTGGATCATGAACATCACGTTCTTCCGGAGCAATATTAAAATCCCCTAATAAAACTAATTTTGGATATTGAATTAATTCTGCTTGTAGCCATTTATTTAAAGCAGCTAACCATTCCATCTTATATTGAAATTTCTCTGACTCAACACTCTGACCATTTGGAACATAAATACAAACTACCCTCACCCCCCCATAAGTTGCAGCCAATACCCGTTTTTGAGGATCTACAAAATCAGGTATTGCTGCGACTGGGTTACTCCCGATTTTTTTACCAAGTATAGCTACCCCATTATATGTTTTCTGACCGGAATAAACGGGCTGATAACCTGCATCTATAATCTCAGCCACAGGGAAGTTCTCATCTTGCACCTTCGTTTCCTGGAGACATAATACATCTGGCTGGTTAATAGCTAACCAATTAAGAACCTGTGGCAAACGAACTTTTAAGGAATTAACATTCCAGGTAGCAACTCTCATAATAGACCGTATAAGAAATAAATTATTATGTAACGAATTCTACACTAACGTAAACAGCTCTACTCTCCAGCTTTCAAAAGTACTCATGTCTGCTTAGGAGGCATCTGTACTATGATAATCAGCCTCGAGGATGATGCTTAACATGTAGCTGCTTAAGTCTTGCGCTAGCAACATGTGTGTAAATCTGAGTGGTAGAAATATCTGAATGCCCTAGCAATAACTGTACAACACGAAGATCAGCGCCATGATTAAGCAGATGAGTAGCGAAGGCATGGCGCAGTGTATGTGGTGACAGAGGTTTACTAATTCCAGCCTGGCTTGCATGGCGCCTGATGAGGTGCCAAAATGCCTGCCGTGTCATGGCAGAACCGCGGGCTGTAACAAATAGAGCTTCAGAAACTTTCTCCCCCAGCAATTTAAGCCGAGCTTCTGCCATATAAGCGTCTATCCAATTTAACGCTTCTTCTCCAAGTGGGGCCAAGCGCTCTTTCCCTCCTTTGCCCATTACTCTTACCACTCCGGTACTCAGGCTTACCTGTGCAATTTTTAAATTAACAAGCTCGGATACTCGCAATCCACTAGCGTACAAAACCTCAAGCATTGTGCGATCACGCAAACCTATTGACTGTTTTACATCAGGTGTTCTTAGCAGCACTTCTACGTCTTTTTCAGTAAGGTTATGAGGAAGATTACGTGGAAGTTTAGGAGCGCTAATATTTAGGCTTGGATCTGCCTGAACTTTACCTTGGCGTAACAGAAATCTGTAGAAACGTTTCAAACTAGATAACTCACGACTAGTGGTGTTTGCTTTAACTTTAATCGAAACCTTGTAAGCAAGAAACTCTAATAAATCTGAATGTCTCGCTTCTATCAAATTTAAACTACTTGATTTCTCCAGCCACACACCAAACTGCCTAAGGTCATTGCAATAGCTTGCTAGCGTATTACGTGACAAGCCATCTTCTAACCACAAAGAGTCAGAGAATTCATCCAGTAATTCTGCATTAATTTCAAACACATTCATGTCGCAATAACCACCGTTTAATGTCTAATGGAAAACCATTCCTGGCATTCATGAACCCACCAATTCCACCATCTTTAGAAATAACACGATGGCACGGTATGACTATTGGGAGCCGATTAGCCCCACATGCCTGCCCTACAGCACGTGGGGCAGAGCACAGCCTCGTAGCTATATCTGCATAACTGTTTGTACTTCCGCTGGGTATTATCTTAATAGCCTCCCATACTCGACGCTGGTGATTAGTCCCTTTAATATGTAATGATAAATCAAATACAAAATTTGGATCTGCTAAATACGCTTGCAACTGTTTACAAACTTCCCTAGCAAGTTCATTTTGAAATGCTAAAGTAGGTGTGTCAGGAGGCAAATACTCAATATCAGTCAACCATATCCCATTGGTTCGAATTCCTAGAACTGCAAAAGGGGTTGCAAGTTTTGCCTGATAGTAGTCTCCCAGACTAGACTCTAAAATGTTATTTGATCTGCCCATAATTATAATATAGCTTTATTATTCATCTATTTTGACTTTATACAGATAGCTCGGCGATAATTAACAATTCTTAATCTTGCAAAAACCTGTTGCAAGGACATGAACTTTAGGAGCGAAACGTGAAATTTAGCATAGATAATGGAAGTCCGGTAAAGCAATCCTGTGCTTGTGTAGTAGTTGGTGTGTTTGAAACTAGAACACTAAGTGAAGCTGCTAAGACTTTGGACAAAAATTCCAATGGGTATATCAGCAACATATTAAATAATGGAGACATGGAAGGAAAATTGGGCTCTACTCTACTGCTGCATAACGTTCCTAACACCACATGCAATAGAATATTACTAGTTGGACTTGGGGAGAAAAGTAAATTTTGTGACCGAGAGTATCAAAGTGCAGTTCGTTTTACTTTCAACAAGCTATATGAAACAGGAGCATCAAATGCAACACTTTTTTTAATAGAGGTGCCTGTAAAAAACCGTAAAATTTCCTGGAAAATATCCCATACAGTGATTGTGGCGATGGAAAGCGTTTATAAATCTGATCAGCTTAAAAGCAAGCGTACTAATAAAAAGCAACGGCTACAAAAAGTGACGTTGAGTACAACAGGAAAATTGGACTCTGTCACAGGTAAAAAAGCACTACAATGGGGGCTTGCTACAGCGCATGGTATGAATCTAGCGAAAGATTTAGGCAACCTTCCACCAAATATCTGTACTCCTACCTATCTGGCAAAACTAGCCGTAAAGATGGCTAAAAGCTTTAAGCTTAAGGCCACTATCTTAGAGCAAAAAGATATGAAAAAACTTGGCATGGGCTCGCTGCTATCCGTAGCACAAGGTAGCAATGAACCTGCCAAACTTATTACACTAGAATACTGGGGCTTAAGTAAAAAAGAAAAGCCTATCGTGTTAGTTGGCAAAGGAGTCACTTTCGATACTGGTGGCATTTCTTTAAAGCCTGCAGCAAATATGGATGAAATGAAATACGATATGTGTGGAGCTGCTAGCGTATTCGGCACCATTACTGCAATTGCTGAGATGAAACTTCCCATAAACGTGGTCGGCATTATTCCTACCACCGAGAATATGCCTGGTGGTAAAGCTACTAAACCTGGAGACATTGTTACTAGCATGTCGGGGCAAACCATTGAAATACTTAATACTGATGCAGAGGGAAGATTAATATTATGCGATGCATTGACTTATGCCGAACGCTACAGACCTGAGGTAGTCATAGATATAGCAACTCTTACTGGAGCCTGCGTAGTTGCATTAGGTCACGTAGCATCCGGATTACTCAGCAATGATGATAAGCTGGCAAATGAACTATTGAGCGCCTCTGAGAAAGCCGCTGATCCTGCGTGGCATCTACCGCTATGGAGCGAATATGACGAGCAACTAAAAAGTAATTTTGCTGATATGGCAAATATCGGGGGACGCGATGCAGGAACTATTACAGCTTCCTGCTTTCTATCACGCTTCACAAAAGAATATCGCTGGGCACACTTAGACATTGCTGGTACTGCCTGGGCATCTGGAAAAAAGAAAGGTGCAACAGGCCGACCAGTGCCGCTTCTTACACAATTCGTGACTACACGTGCAACTAAAAAAGGTTCCGAAAAGAAATCATGACTCTAATCGATTTCTATTCTGGCTCCAATGATAAGCTACTAACTGTCTGTCGTCTTAGTGCGAAAGCTATTCAACAAAATTTAAAAATAACAATTTACACTCCTGATACTAAAATTGCAGACCAGCTCGATAGTTTGCTTTGGAATTTTTCTTCTACTGCATTCATTCCACACTGCCGCGTAGAAGATAAACTTGCATTTGAAACTCCAGTGACAATTAGCCAAAATGAAGAGTCTCTCCCACATGACAATATTTTAATTAATCTGCATGACAGGCACCCTCCTTTCTTCAGCCGCTTTCTTAGGTTAATTGAAATTTCTGGGATTACAGATGAAGATACCGAGGCAGCACGAGTACGATACCGTTTCTACAAAGACAGAGGATATGAAATCCGCCATCATAAGCTTCGAAGTGCCTAAATGAATCAAGCTAAATATTTAAGCACCACTCAATGCCAGTTACCTTCTCTATGAAAAGAAAAAATAGATCTTCGTCAAAATCTGATAAAAATAAAAAATCAAATAAATTGGGTACGCAGTCACGTGCGAATCAAAACAAACCCAAGATTACTGATAGTATCCCTACGCTTACTGAAAAAGTATTTCTGTCTCCCAAGACCTTATCAAGCCAGTCCGGTCTCTCACTACCAAGGAAAGTAGCAGTTCCCGTTCTTAAGGGGACAGAAGTGATTTCAGAGTCTGATACACAAAATTCACTTACTAATCCACTGAGCCAAAATTTACAAAACCAACCTTCTGACAAGAAAAATTATGCCAAACTGGCTGAACAACTACAAACACCAACTGATAAAATGCCTGCGCCTTCCAATATAATAGAAAACCTTACAGAATCGCCAAATTTAGCTCCTACTTTAATGGCCCTACCTAAAACCTTTGAGCCCCAACCAATAGAAAAACGCTGGTATCAGGCTTGGCAATCGGCTGGCTATTTTGAGCCTAACATTACTCAAGGAACTGATAAAAAAGACAATTCTTACTGCATAATGCTGCCGCCACCAAATATTACTGGCACTCTGCATATGGGGCATGCATTCCAGCACACTATTATGGATGCGCTTACTCGTTATCACCGAATGCTTGGGGATAACACACTGTGGCAGCCCGGAACAGATCACGCAGGAATAGCCACCCAAATTGTGGTTGAACGACAACTGGAAAGCCAAAATATAGACCGGCATGATCTCGGACGTCAGGAGTTTATTAACCGGGTATGGCAGTGGAAAGAGCAATCCGGCTCTACCATTACTCGACAAATGAAGCGTTTAGGCACTTCATGCGACTGGTCACGAGAAAGATTTACGATGGACGAAGGATTATCACGAGCCGTAACAGAAGTATTTGTGCGACTTTACAAGGAAGGCCTAATCTATCGTGGCTGTCGACTTGTAAACTGGGATCCTGTGTTACAAACCGCAGTATCAGATCTAGAAGTAGTATCAAATGAAGAAGATGGTTTCCTCTGGCATATTTGCTATCCGTTCGAAAACGGATTAAATAAAAATGATGGGCTAGTTGTTGCCACCACTCGTCCGGAAACAATGTTGGGCGACATGGCTGTAGCTGTACATCCGGATGATGTACGATACCAGCATCTTATTGGAAGCCGCGTATGCTTGCCACTATGCCAGCGTAGTATTCCCATCATTGCCGACACTTATGTAGATCCAAGCTTTGGAACTGGTTGTGTAAAAATTACTCCGGCTCATGATTTCAATGATTATCAAATAGGGCAACGCCACGGGCTTACTACACAAAGTATTCTCACACTTGATGCAAAAATCAATGATTTTGCCCCTTCTGAATATCAGGGTCTTGACCGTTTTGATGCTCGAGAAAAAGTTATTACAGATCTAGAAACACAGGGGCTGTTAGTTGAAACTAAACCACATAAACTTATGGTTCCACGCAGCGATCGTACAGACTCTATTATAGAGCCAATGCTTACTGATCAATGGTATGTAGCAATGAAAGAGATGGCTAAAAGTGGCCTCGATGTCGTCGCGAATGGAGAAGTGAAATTTGTTCCAGAAAACTGGACCCATGTTTACAATCAGTGGCTAGAGAATATCCAGGACTGGTGCATCTCTCGCCAATTGTGGTGGGGGCATAGAATTCCAGCTTGGCATGATGAGGATGGCAATGTTTATGTGGCCCACAATTTAGAGGAAGCTCAACAACAGGCAGGGAACCGCACACTTATACAAGATGAAGATGTGTTAGATACTTGGTTCTCATCAGCATTGTGGCCATTCTCCACCCTAGGATGGCCAGAGAAAACGCCCGAACTAAGAACATTCCTCCCAACCTCAGTACTTGTTACCGGATTCGATATAATTTTTTTCTGGGTAGCACGTATGATAATGATGTCCCTACATTTCACAGGAAAAATACCATTTCAAGAGGTATATGTAACCGGCTTGATTCGAGATTCAGAAGGTCAAAAAATGAGCAAATCGAAGGGTAACGTACTTGATCCGTTAGATCTTATTGACGGAATTACCTTGCCAGCTTTAATTGCTAAGCGTACTACCGGGCTAATGAACCCCAAGCAGGCAGATTCTATCGAAAAAATCACACGAAAAAATTACCCTGAAGGTATAACGGCATATGGTACCGATGCACTACGTTTCACTTTTGCCAGCCTTGCTTCGCATGGGAGAGATATAACATTTGATTTGCAACGTTGCGGGGGTTACCGAAATTTTTGCAACAAATTCTGGAATGCAACTAGATATGTGATAATGAATTGCGAAGGAAAAGATGTAGGGTTAGATAAAAATTTACCTTTAGAGTTTTCTGCTGCAGACGAATGGATTATTGGACGCCTACAACAAGCAGAAAGTGTAGTAGAGAAATCGTTTCATGATTACCGTTTTGATTTAGCAGCGCGCGAGATATATGAATTCGTTTGGGACGAGTATTGTGACTGGTACCTTGAACTTGCGAAGGTTCAATTAAATGGAAATAATGAATCCGTACAACGAGCCACCCGTCACACCTTAGTAAATGTACTAGAAATAATGCTACGGCTAGCTCATCCTATTATCCCTTTTATTACAGAAGAATTATGGCAAAAAGTCTCGCCGTTATCAGGCAAGCATGGTGAAAGTATTATGCTTCAACCATATCCTAAAGCTGATCTAGCACGCATAAATAAAATCTCTATGGAGAAAATCCATACACTTAAAGAGATGGTTGGTGCATGTCGTACCCTACGCGGCGAAATGAATTTATCTCCAGCAATAAGGGTTCCACTCCTAGCTACAGGAGATCAGAGCACCCTAACTGAATTCTCTCCCTATTTAATTGCATTGATTAAGTTATCTAGTGTAGAGGTCATTCAAGGTGAATTACCAGATGCAGATGCACCAGTTGCAGTTATAGGTGAATTCAAGCTTATGCTGAAAATAGAAATAGATATAGCCAAAGAGCGCGAGCGTCTAACAAAAGAAATAACACGTATTGAATTGGAAATTACAAAATCGGAAATCAAGCTTTCCAACCCTAATTTCGTCAAGCGTGCACCAATAAAAGTAGTCACTCAAGAAAAAGATCGTTTATCTGATTTTAGATCAAAACTTGAAAAAATAACCAAATTATTTCAGAAATTAGATTAAACATAGCCTATGCTAGGCTAAATTGGTTTATTTCCCGGACAGGATAAATATCAAAATAACTTATGGATTTTCTACCTATTTTTATCAACATCAGAGACCGCAACTGTCTTGTCGTAGGTGGGGGTAAAATTGCTGCTCGAAAAATTGATTTGCTATTAAATGCTGGAGCATGTGTCACCGTAGTTGCACCAGAACTTGATATAGAGTTATTTGAGAAAGCAGATCGGGGGGTTTTCATCTATCGTAATGAAACTTTCACCCCAGCCCATATTGATAACGTAGCCCTCGTAATCGCAGCAACCAATAATCTCTTAGTTAATCAAGCAATTTCTGAGGCTGCTAAAAAACTATGCATTCCGGTCAATGTAGTTGATAACCCTGATTTGTGTTCTTTTATTGTACCCTCCATCATTGACCGCTCCCCCGTTTTAGTTGCAGTTTCAAGTAGCGGAAAATCTCCTGTACTCGCAAGACTACTAAGAGCCCACTTAGAGACTATAATCCCGGAAGCATATGGACGTCTTGCAACCTATGCCGCCAATTTTCGTGAGCGTGTAAAGAAGCATTTTTCCCACCCAGAAAAACGTCGTTTATTCTGGGAAAAAGAATTACAAGGCCCTTTTGCAGAAATGGTGTTTGCCGGAAAAGACGCAGCTGCACAAGATTATCTGGAGCGTTCACTACGTAGTGAAACTGATGAAGCTCCTCTTGGGGAGGTCTACTTAGTAGGCGCAGGCCCAGGAAATCCAGATCTTTTAACCTTTAGGGCTATGCGCCTAATGCAACAAGCAGACGTCGTAGTCTATGACCGTCTAGTTTCACCTGAAATACTTAATATGGTGCGCCGAGATGCTCAGCGTATCTATGCAGGAAAAGAGCATAGGAATCACTCTATGTCACAGGAATCTATTAATGAATTACTTGTGCGGCTAGCGAAGGAAAATAAGCGCGTTCTGAGGTTAAAGGGAGGCGATCCTTTTATTTTTGGTAGAGGTGGTGAGGAGATTGAAACGCTGGCTAGTTTCGGCATTCCATTTCAGGTGGTCCCTGGAATAACAGCTGCATCTGGAGTAGCGGCCTATGCAGGAATCCCCCTTACCCATCGAAACTATGCCCAGTCTTGTATTTTTGTCGCTGGTCATCTAAAGAATGGCAGTGTAGACCTTGATTGGCCAACCTTAGTAAAGCCAAATCAAACTATTGTAATCTACATGGGGCTACTCGGATTATCTGTTTTATGCCAGAAGCTTTCATCGCATGGTCTATCAGAAAAAACACCAGCCGCTATAGTCCAACAAGGCACCACACACAATCAACGTGTATTAATTGGCTCGTTAGGAACATTGTCAGACCTAGCTCAATCCTCCAACCTTACTCCACCTACACTCATTATCATTGGGGAAGTGGTTAACCTTCATCAGAGCCTTACATGGTTCAAACCACAGCATAATCTCTATGATAGTGACCATTCAAATTCCAAAGAATAATCAGTAAGAAAGTTAATACTGATTATCTTTGAAAAATCGCACACGCTAAATAAATGTACAGCTGATATTTAATTATTTATTGGGCTGTGGTGTTACACGTAAATATGGGCGTGGGGCTTTATATCCTTTTGGATATTTCTGCTTAATAACTTCTTCATCTTGAACTGTTAATGGAATAATTACATCATCACCATCGCACCAGTTACCAGGGGTTGCTACTGAGTAATTGTCAGCCAATTGTAGCGCATCAATAACACGCAACACTTCGTTAAAGTTACGCCCGGTGCTCATTGGATACGTGATAATGAGGCGCACTTTCTTTTTTGGGTCAATAATGAAAAGTGAACGCACAGTCATAGTATCTGACTGATTAGGATGAATCATATCAAACAAGCTTGCTATGCTTCTATCCACATCTGCAATAATTGGAAAACTGACTGTAGTACCCTGAGTTTCTTCAATATCACTGATCCACTCTACATGCTTCTCTGCGGGATCAACTGATAACGCAATCGCCTTAACATTTCGTTTATCAAATTCAGATTTTAGCTTAGCAGTTAACCCAAGTTCCGTTGTACAAACAGGCGTAAAGTCAGCTGGATGAGAGAATAGAACCGTCCAAGAGTCTGCTGCCCATTCATAAAATTTAATTCTGCCAATCGATGAATCTTGTTCAAAATCTGGCGCTACATCGCCTAGGCGTAAAGTCATGGCAACCTCCGTTTGATAGATGAATACTAGCTAAATTTAATCCAACTGATTGGATGATTCAACAGCTATTATCTCTTATCTAAGCATCTATGCAATATTTTTATAATTGTGGGTGTCAGACAGTGTTCTTATAAAATACATAATTTGTTAATTCAAATGCCCCTGCTCAGGAATTTATGCCTCAAATTATTTTACAGGCCACATCTTAACCATTACATTTGTAATAGTTAAATGAATACATTTAATTTCTTAGCTCATATTTTCTACCAAATCTATTTACAGTATAATGTCTAGCAAGCATATGACTTCCATTGACAGAAATACTATGCTTTGCTACGCTAATCCAATAGGTTACTAAGCTGCAAAGCACAAGAATTTATGGTGCATCAGCAGAATTAAATATTCCGTAAGTTATCAATGAAGTGAGCTACGAGTGTGGGATGAATATTTGCAATATAGATATCAAATTACCTCCCCGAGAATGAATTAGTGATAACACATAATCTCGTTTATCTATACAGGAGAAGAAAGTTATGGTGCCAGGTGAAGTCATAGTAGGGGAAGGCAATATTGTATGTAATGCTGCCCGTAAAACAATTAAAGTTAAAGCGACAAACACTGGGGACAGGCCAGTTCAAATTGGGTCCCATTTTCATTTTTTTGAGGTAAATAGTGCGATTAGTTTTAGTCGGGGAGATGCATTTGGTATGCGATTAAATATTCCAGCAAGTACTGCTGTTCGTTTTGAGCCAGGTGAAGAAAAAGAAGTAGAGCTAGTTGAAATTGGGGGATCCCATGCTGCATTTGGTCACAATGATCTTGTAAACGGAAGTACGACACAAGAAGCTAACAAAAAAGAATCGATGCAACTTCTGAAAAGTAAAAACTTTAAGGATAAATAATTATGAGCCTGACAATAAGTAAAAAGAACTATGCTAATTTATTTGGGCCCACGACAGGTGACAAAGTAAGATTAGGTGATACAGAACTTTTTATTGAAATAGAAAAAGATCACAATACCTATGGGGATGAGTCAAAATTTGGCGGAGGAAAAAGTATTCGCGATGGCATGGGTCAATCTTCAACTGCAACAAGGGACCAGGGTGTTCTTGATTTAGTAATTACCGGTGCGATCATAGTTGACCACTGGGGGATTGAGAAAGCTGACATTGGTATAAAAGATGGAAATATCGTTGGCATCGGCAAGGCCGGGAACCCAGATATGATGGATGATGTTTCTCCTAACATGATAATCGGAGCCTCTACCGAGGTGCATGGAGCATATGGGTTCATAGCTACTGCAGGTGGATTTGACGCGCATATTCATTTTATTAGTTCTACGCTAATTGAAACTGCTTTATACAGTGGTATAACTACAATGATGGGTGGTGGAACTGGTCCTGCAGATGGAACTAACGCAACGACCGTAACACCAGGAAAATGGAACATCCAGAAGATGCTGGAGTCATCTGAAGCGTTCCCTATGAATCTTGGTTATTTTGGAAAAGGAAATTGTTCAACTGAAGCGCCTTTAGTAGAGCAAGTTGAAGCAGGTGCCTGTGGTCTCAAGATCCACGAAGACTGGGGTTCAACACCTGCCGTTATTAATGCATGCTTGAATGTGGCAGACAACCTTGATGTGCAAGTAGCCATTCATACCGATACCTTAAACGAAGCAGGATTCGTAGAAGATACCGTAAATGCAATTAATGGGCGTGTAATACATACCTTCCATACAGAAGGAGCTGGTGGAGGACATGCGCCGGATATTATTAAAATTGCAATGTACCCGAATGTTTTACCTTCCTCTACAAATCCAACTCGCCCTTACACTGTTAATACATTCGATGAGCATATGGATATGCTGATGGTATGCCACCATTTAAGTAGAAATATTCCAGAAGATGTATCATTTGCCGATTCGCGTATACGCCCAGAAACAATGGGTGCAGAGGATATTCTGCATGACCGAGGTATCTTCAGCATGATGTCTTCAGATTCACAGGCAATGGGTCGTGTAGGTGAAGTAATTTGCCGTACATGGCAGACGGCCGATAAAATGAAAAAACAGTTTGGCCCGCTTGAAGAAGATAAAGAAAATGGCAATGATAATTTTCGTGTTAAGCGATATGTTGCAAAGTACACGATTAACCCAGCCATATCGCACGGTATCGGACAATATGTCGGATCAATTGAGCCTGGAAAAATGGCTGATATCGTTATATGGAGTCCGGCAATGTTTGGCGTTAAGCCAGAACTTATTATTAAGGGCGGGATGATAATAGCAAGTAAAATGGGTGATGCAAATGCATCTATTCCTACCCCTCAACCAGTAATCTATCGAAAAATGTTTGGTGCTTATGGCAAAGCGTTACTCAAGACTTGTGCCACTTTTGTTTCTCAAGCATCAATAGATAAAGGAATTGTGGAAGAATATGGTCTACAGAAGATTATTCTACCCGTTTCTGGTTGCAGAACTATTGGGAAAAAAGATCTAATTCACAATGATAAGACACCTGAGCTTACAGTAAATCCTGAGAATCATGAGGTAAGAGTTGATGGTGAAGTAATATCAAGTGAACCAGCTGAAGAAATATCATTAGCACAACGCTATTTCTTATTTTAATCAATCCAGAAATTTTATACTCTACATATTGGTGAAGCTATGCATTTAACACCTCGCGAAATTGAAAAATTAATGCTGCACAGTGCAGGAGAGCTTGCAAAGAAAAGGAAGGCAAGAGGCGTAAAACTGAATCATCCTGAATCTGTTGCCTTAATTTGCAGTGAGCTAATGGAAGCTGCACGTGACGGCAAAACCGTCGCACAATTAATGCAACTAGGTGCGACCTTCCTTACAAAAGCAGATGTAATGGAAGGTGTATCAGAGATGATTCACGACGTACAAATAGAGGCAACCTTCCCGGATGGAACAAAACTAGTAACGGTACATGATCCTATCCGGTAATATTTACAAGTAAAGATGGATTACTACTGTTTAGGGCTCTGATTTGACTAAATAGTGGAAAGAGATGGTAGCCACTAATTAAGCACACATTAGATCTTCTAATGTGTGCTTCTGTATTTGCTAGGAGCCTATAGTACTATTTTCGGGAAATAGTACCAGCATATATAAGAAGAACCAAAAAATCTGATGGCTATGAGCAATCTCATTTATTCCTTATTTTGAAACAAAACTGTTCACCATGTACAACTATAAGAATCACTATGGCTGCACTGGCTCAAATAAGAACGGGCAGATTCTATCCTTAGAATAAAAATTCTTATTTACATACGTAATTATTAATTTGGAATAAGCTGATTATGATTATCAAAGAAATACTTGGCAATAAATCAAATATGGATCTAGCGAATCTAGAAATAGACTTTTTAGAGCTAGAGTGGTTTGAAACCTCAAAGCGAATTCAAAATAAAACTACTAATAATGGTGAGCAGATATCAATAAAGTTCTTAAAAGAAGGGCAGCATTTATCGCAAGATGACGTTCTATTTAAAGATGATAAAAAGGCCATCATAATAAATATTATAGAATGTGAAGCGATTGTAGTAGCGCCCTCATCATTACTAGAAATGGGTACAGTATGTTATGAAATTGGTAATAAACATGCTCCTATGTTTATTCAGAACAATAAAGTATTAATTCCATTTGAAGAACCATTGTTTAAATGGCTAAGTGCTAGCGGGTATCATCCTTCAAAAGAAAGCAGGCAATTAAAAAGTATCCTTAGATCTACAGATGCCTCGCATGGTCATAGTCACTCGCATGAACACAATCATAAAGAAAATAATGAACAACCGCTGTTCACTAAAATCATAAATTTTGCATCGAAATATTCAAATGAAAAATAGTTTTATTGGAAGCTTGCTGCATTTGTCTGACCCAACCTTACCGATTGGGGGGTTTTCTCATTCTCATGGCCTAGAAACTTACGTTCAACTAAATATCGTACATGATGTAGGATCAGCTGAGTTATTCATTGTTGAAAATTTAAAATCAAATATCAAATATAATGACGCATCTTTTGTACAGTTAGCGTACAAAGCGGCCGCCACCAGCAATCTAAATGAAATAATTTCATTAGATCAAGAATGCACTGCACTTAAAAGTGCAAAAGAAATCAGACAAGCAAGCCAGAAATTAGGATTAAGGCTAATTAAAATATTTAAGAGGTATAAAGAGCACGAATTAGTATCAAAATACGAAGTTGAAATTAAAAAAAATACAGCTTCCGGGCACTATTGCATAGCCTTTGGAATTTACGCTTTCCTGCTTGGAATACCATTAGAAGAAACCTTATACGCCTATTATTACAACACAGCCATAGGTCTGGTTACCAACAGCGTTAAACTTGTTCCCTTAGGGCAATTAGATGGGCAAGATATTATGTTCCGCCTACAACCCATAATGGAAAGGCTTGCATCGGAAACTTTATTAATAGATCGGTCTTTAGTTGGCATGTTAGATACGGGATTAGACATACGGTGTATGCAGCATGAAAACCTGTATTCTCGCTTATACATGTCTTAAATTTAATTATAGAAATTGAGGAGGACAGGAAATGACAGAAGAAAATATTAGAACTTATGTAAAGATTGGTGTTGCAGGGCCTGTTGGCTCAGGTAAAACAGCTCTTATAGAGCGATTAACACGCAAACTTAAAGATGACTACAGTATTGGTGTTATCACTAATGATATATATACAAAAGAAGATGCAGAATTTCTAACAAAGAATAGTATTCTGCCGCAAGAAAGAATAATAGGCGTTGAAACGGGTGGCTGCCCTCATACGGCTATCCGAGAAGATGCAAGCATGAATCTTGAAGCTGTTGATGAAATAGCGAACCGTTTCGCCGATGTTGAAATAGTGCTTATTGAGAGTGGCGGGGATAATCTTTCTGCTACATTTAGTCCTGATTTAGCAGATGTAACAATTTTTGTTATAGATGTATCAGGGGGGGAGAAAATTCCAAGAAAGGGCGGGCCGGGCATTACTCGATCAGACTTACTTATAATCAATAAGATTGATTTAGCACCATATGTTGGTGCCAACCTAGAAATCATGGAATCTGACGCTAGAAGGATGCGTAATGGAAGTCCCTTTGTGTTTACTAACTTAGTAACTAACGAGGGACTAGAAAACGTAATCTGCTGGATTAAAAAATACGTGCTGATGGAAAATAAAGCAGTAGAACCAGATTTATTGAAATAAAGACTTTGTACTCCAGAGTACAATCATAATTTCTCATGGCACGGTCGAGGATAACTGATTTCTAATATATTATTTATAAGTGTTATATTTTTATATCTCTTTAGGTTTGAAAATATAACCTCCAGAGTATTTGTGTGGAGTTCAGTACCTCTCTTTACTTTTTTCTACTGACTACTTAGCGGCCTCTCTATGGCCCCTTCCCTCCTCTTTTTTATATTTTCTAATCACACCTCCTACAGTACCCCCCTTCTCTTCTAATCGCCTTCCTATAATAATTATCTTTCCCCCTAACCTTGCAGCTCACGCTTTTTCCCTGCTTCAGCACTTTCGAATTCCGCTTCTTATAATTTTGTTACTTTAACCCATGCAAATTAAGAACTATTAATCTATTTTATCAATGATAGATCTAATATATCAGAGAACATCTCGGTAAAATATCTCTTTCTCTTAGACAAAAAAAAAGCCGAAACCAATTTGGTTTCGGCTTTCCCAAGAAGGGTAGAAATTCTTGTTATATTTGCAGTTGGAAAGCAACCGTGAACTTATCAATCTTATCACCTGATGCGCCTGTACCGTAGTTTAGGCCCTTGGTGTAAAGATCACCATGTTGATAGAAGGCTGATATCCGAGCGTTATGCCCATCAATCACGTAGTTAACACCACCTTCAATTTCTTCACGATCTGAACTTTGATCTGGTTGAACACTAGTGAATCGACCATAAGGCTGGAATCGTCCAATCCCTACTTTATGAGGAATTAGATATAAGCCATATGCTGTCCATGACTGACCTCTGAAGACACACATACAACTAGCATCGCTATTTGCTGCATTAGCATATTCAGCCCAGAATCTTTTGTATTCCCCATTGAAAGTTAACACACCCATGTTGTTATCAAGTACTTTTTCAAACAAAAGATCTGTTACAAGACCAGTAAAATCAGCTTTATAGCCTATTGAGCCAGCACCATCTTTTTGATGATTTACACCAACCGCAATCGCTAGAATGTCACCTCCACCACCGTAGTAAGTACCACTTGTGTAGTAACCAGGATTCCTTTCAGGATTTAAGAAGTTGTAGGTAAGACGACCAGTCCAGCTTGCAGCATTTGATTGGTTAGGACCTTTAGTAGAGGTTGACCTTGTACCATTAAATACACCAGCTGAGTATTGTAACTGTCCTTCACCCATACCAAATGGTTGTGGTACACCTAATTCACCAAAGAACACTACACCATCATCACGACCGTACATACCACCACCAGCATTGTTACCTATGGAGCCGTTACCGAAGTTACCACTATAATCTTGTGGGAAGAAAGGTGTCTTGAAACCTTCAAATGTTGCATGGTAGAAAGGACCATTCAACTCACCACGCTCTGTATTAGCAAGAGTACGACCAGCCCAAAGGTTTACATAACGGTTGAATTCAAATTTAGCAATTATGTCTAGGATACCAACACTTGAATTATTACCAAATCCACCGTCTCCTGTACCGGCTCCGCCATTTCTTGTGCTTGAGCACCGGAAACATTCTGTATTGAATGTGAATTTAACATTCTTATGGATCTGCCCGTTTATGTATATACGAGCGTTATTGATACCAAATCCATTACTGTAATCATTGCCATCTGCAGAAGCGTTCTGTGCAGAAGTAAATCCGCCACGAATCCCCATTCCGATACTGATCCATTTAGTATCATCAATAGTTATTTTCCCGCCAGCATATGCGCTTGGCAGCGTGGTTGCCATGCCAGCAACTAGTGCTACAGCAACCCCCGCATGTAATATATTTTTCCTAATTTGTTCAAACTTCATGGTGAAGCCTCCCTATGAGTAATAAAAACAATATAAACTCGCTACCCTTCTTATGCTACATAATCCCCTCAATACCTAGAGGGTTAATCGAATCATGCCTAAGATATTCACATATAGCAAGGGATATCTGGATATTTTTCAACGATCCCTCTAAATAGTGTTGCTTTTCTACAACATTTTATTATAAGGATCCTTATATTGCTTATCAAAATCGCCCAGATCCCTTTATTAATAGGGTTCCAACAAAACGTCCTTCTTTTATTTATCCCAACGAAAAAACTAGCCGCCCTTAACAAAATATTTCAATAATAACTAAATTCTTGACGGACTCTCCATTAGCTGTACCCATAAAGCCTTCATCAATTTAGAGTAATGGTTGATTATTTACGCCTTGTACTTACCACGTGAATCTCTTAGCGTTACAGTACGGTTAAACACCGGCCTATCTGTCTTCATATCTAGCTGATCAGCTACAAAATAACCACTTCGTTCAAACTGAAAGAATTCTTCCGGCTGAGCCTCATTTAATGAAGGCTCTATATATGCAGAAATTGTTTCCTTAGAATTTACGGCTAGAAGTCTCTTATATTCTTGGCTACTTACGTCTGGACGGGAATCAGAAAACAAATTATCAAACAGCCTGACCTCACTCTTTAGTGCATATTTAGATGAAAGCCAATGAATATTTCCTTTTACTTTTCTTACTTTGGATCCAATTGTACCGCTCTTGGTTTCAGGATCGTAGGTGCAATGGACTTCTTCAATCTCATTACTGGCATTTTTAATTATTTTCACGCATTTTATAATATAAGCATAACGTAGACGCACTTCTACTCCGGGTGCTAGGCGAAAATAACCTTTTGATGGAATCTCCATAAAATCATCTCGCTCAATATAGAGAGTTTTAGTTAAAGCTAGGACACGATTCCCCTTCTCAGGTTTCTGTGGGTGGTTAGGAACTAGGCACTCTTCCTCATAATTATCTGGAAAATTGACTATAACTAGCTTTAATGGCTTCAGAACAGCGATCCGACGTTGTGCCCGTATATTAAGGTCCTCTCGTAAACAATTTTCAAGTATATCCATTCCAATCCACGAGTCTGCCTTACTAACGCCAATACGCTCAGCAAATAAACGAATCGAGGCAGGCGTATAGCCACGCCGGCGTAGTCCAGCCAGGGTGGGCATTCTGGGATCATCCCAACCTTCTACAAACCCACCTTCAACCAATTCCATTAAAATACGTTTACTCATCACGGTATGTGTAAGATTAAGTCTGGCAAATTCGATCTGTTGTGGATGACAAGGCACCCTGCCTTTTAATTGCGTTAGTATCCAATCATAAAGAGGGCGGTGATCTTCAAATTCTAACGTGCAAACTGAATGAGTAATATTCTCTAGGGCATCAGAAATACAATGTGTGTAATCGTACATTGGATAAATACACCATGTATCACCAGTCCGATGATGGTGAGCCCTACGGATGCGATAAATAACTGGATCACGCAAATTCATGTTCGGAGACGCCATATCAATTTTGGCACGCAATACATGCGCCCCATCAGAAAACTCCCCCTGTTTCATTCGACGAAACAAATCTAGATTTACATCAACAGAACGTTCGCGGTGCGGACTGTTAGTTCCGGCTTTAGTCAGAGTGCCACGTAAATTACGGATTTCCTCGCCTGTAAGACTATCTACATAGGCCTTCCCCTGGCTAATAAGATATTCTGAGAATTTGTAAAGTTTTTCAAAATAGTCAGAAGAATAGTGAAGGTTTTCTCCCCAATCGAAACCAAGCCATCTGACAGAATCGAGTATTGAGTCTACGTATTCTTTTTCTTCTTTTTTTGGATTGGTGTCATCAAAACGCAGATGACATGTTCCCTGATATTCGAGGGCAAGACTAAAATTAAGACATATACTCTTGGCATGACCAATATGCAGATAGCCATTTGGTTCTGGTGGAAAACGGGTCTCTACACGCCCGCCCCATTTCTTAGTACGAATATCTTCGTCAATAATATTGCGAATGAAATTAGAAACAGGCTCAGCAGATAAAGCTGCCGTTGATATATCTTTATTGGTATTTTTCAAATCAGTCTCTCGAAATATGATGTGCCGCACCAAACCTATTGGAATATATTATAGTGTAGATAAAGTGATATGGTTTATCAGAACCTTTTCTTTTACACAAAATATATTAAACATGGACAGTCTGTCGCATAGATAATATGGCTTGCTCTACACTGCTACTGCTATGAAACCACTAACCTTCTCTATTTTACGCTTATTAAGTGATGGAGAATTTCATTCTGGGGTAACACTTGCCCAGCACCTTGGTGTATCTCGTACCAGTATATCTAACGCACTACGTGGATTAGAAGAAACTGGAGTTATAGTTCACAGAGTCTATGGGCGTGGCTACCGTCTACCAGACCCGGTGCAATGGCTGGATAAGGATAAGATCCTTAAATATCTTGTCGCTGAGAAAGAAAACATTCACCTTGAAATATTAGACACTACTGAATCAACCAATACGGCACTACTCCAAAAGAACACAATTGAAAAATACTCGGATAAAAATAAAGCTGATGCTATCCGCATAGTTGCTACGGAGCTCCAAACTAACGGGCGAGGTCGACGAGGACAGGTTTGGCATTCAGGCCTTGGTGATAGTCTTGTTTTTTCTCTGCAATGGACTTTCCAAAAAGGAGCAGGACTTCTATC
>ENA-OREN01001445-OREN01001445.1-marine-metagenome-genome-assembly--contig:-NODE-1445-length-27800-cov-5.284493_pt1 | contig 27800 bp, 29 predicted proteins | sample MGYA00248624_ERZ508555 | MGnify/ENA primary metagenome ERZ508555 (study PRJEB26222, sample SAMN06267773) | marine metagenome | isolation source: Saanich Inlet, British Columbia, Canada | place...
TGGTCTCGTGGTGAAATGGATATCACACGTGTCTTCGGAACATGGATTTGGGGTTCGAGTCCCTACGAGACCGCCATATTAATATGACTGTCACAAAATTTAGAAAATTCAAAAAGTCTGACACAGATACTGTTATTAATTTATGGAAAACTTGCAAACTTGCTGTACCTTGGAATGACCCTTTAAAAGATATTAATAGAAAATTACTAATAAAAGATGGTCTATTTATTGTCGGAGAATCTAAAAATAAAGTTATTGCATCTGCAATGGCAGGGTATGATGGTCATCGAGGATATATTTATTATTTAGCAGTTCTTCCTGAGTTTCAAAAACAAGGAATTGGATCATTAATATTATCAATTGTTGAAAAAAAACTTTTAGAGATGGGTTGTCCAAAAATTAATTTATTTGTTCGTAATACAAATATTAAAATTAAAAATTTCTATAAAATAAATAAATATGAAATGCAGGATTCTCTAGTTTACGGTAAGAGGTTAATCAAAGATGATTAGTTATTTAATGAGGCTGAATATTTATTTGTAACAATTTCTGCTATCTGAACTGCATTTAATGCTGCGCCTTTTCTAAGATTATCTGAAACTACCCAAATATTAAGACCATTATCAACACTATCGTCATTTCGAATTCTACTTACATAAACCTTATCTTCTCCAGCAGCTTCAACAGGAGTTACATATCCCTCATCTTTTCTATAGTCTATAACAGAAACACCATCAAAATTTTTTAACAGATCTGATGCTTTCTCATCACTTAAAGGGGAATCAAACTCCACATTTATAGATTCTGCATGACTAATAAAAACAGGAACACGGGCACAAGTTGCAGATACTTTGATACCCTCATCCAAGATTTTTTTTGTTTCATTAATCATTTTTTCTTCTTCTTTTGTATTTCCATTATCCACAAAACTATCAATGTGCGGGATAACATTAAAAGCAATTTGTTTTGTAAATTTATTTTTTTCAATATTTTTATTTGTATAAACATTTTGTGTTTGATTAAATAGTTCATCCATTGCTTCTTTTCCTGCACCAGACACTGACTGATAAGTAGATACTACCACTCTATTAATTATTGATTCATCATGAAGAGGCTTTAAAGCCACAACCATTTGAATTGTTGAGCAATTAGGATTAGCAATAATATTACTTCTATCATCATCATTAAAAAATTCTTCAAGAGAAGAAGCGTTTACTTCTGGAACTATAAGAGGAACGTTTTCATGCATTCTAAAATGAGAAGTATTATCTATAACAAGACAACCAGCTTTAGCTGCTTTAGGTGCAAATTCTGCTGATACTTTTCCGCCAGGAGAAAACAAACCTATGTGCACTTTAGAGAAATCAAATTCTGCTAAATCCTCAACAACAATTTCATCTCCCTTAAAATCAATTTTCTGTCCCTTTGATCTAGAAGAAGCAAGTAAATATAATTTATCGATAGGAAAGTCTCTATCCTCTAAGATCTGAATTATTTCTCTACCAACATTTCCAGTTGCTCCTGCTATTGCCACATTATATTTTTTACCCATATTAATTTTTTAATTACCCGAGAGTTTTTTTAATTCTTCAATAACAGCTTTCCCCATTTCTTGCGTTGATACTATTTCATTGGAACCATCATTTATATCAGCTGTTCGTAATCCCTTTGACAACACACCTTGAACTGCTTTTTCGACTAAGTCACTATCTTCCAGCATATTAAAACTATATTTTAACATCATTGCAAAACTCATAATCATTGCAAGAGGGTTGGCCTTACCTTGACCTGCAATATCTGGTGCACTGCCGTGAACAGGCTCATACATCGCTGCTCTAGAACCATTTTCCGCTAAAGGACCAAGAGATGCTGAGGGTAACATACCAAGAGATCCGGTTAACATTGCAGCTATATCACTTAACAAATCTCCAAATAAATTATCTGTTAATATAACATCAAACTGTTTTGGGTTCCTGACAAGTTGCATTGCGCAGTTATCTGCTAACATATGATGGAGTTCTACATCTTGTGATTCTTGTTGATGAAGTTTAGTTACAACATTTTTCCAAAACATGCCTGTTTCCATAACATTTGATTTTTCTACAGAGGTAACTTTATTATTTCTTAGTTTTGCTAAATCAAAAGCAACACGTGATATTCTTGTGATTTCAGAGGTGGTATAACTTTGTGTATCTATTGCTTTCTCTTCATCATCATTTATTTTCGTAACACCTCGTGGTTGTCCAAAATAAACACCACTGGTTAATTCTCTTAATATTAGAATATCTAATCCTTTAACTAGGTTTAATTTTAAAGGTGATGAGTCTGCTAAAGCATCAAATACAACAGCTGGTCGCAAATTAGCAAATAAATCTAATTCTTTTCTTAATCTTAAAAGCGCAGCTTCAGGACGTTTTTCTCTCTCAACATTATCCCATTGAGGTCCTCCAACAGCACCAAATAAAACTGCATCCGCATCAATGGCTTCTTGCATTGTAGAGTCACTTATAGAGTCTCCCTCCTTATCATAGGCCGTTCCACCGACAAGTCTTTCAGATATGTCAAAAGAAATTGATCGTGTCTTAGATAACCAATCGATAATCCTTAGTACTTCTTGCATTACTTCATTACCAATTCCATCTCCTGGCAAAACAAGAATTTTTTTATTACTCATTTAAATAATCCAAGGGTGAGTTGTTTTAATATTTTCTTCAAATTGAGATATTTTTTCTTTTTTTTGAAGTGTTAGAGCTATGTCATCAAGTCCTTCTAATAAACATTTTTTTCTAAAAAGATCGATTTCAAATTTAATTGATGACTCATCTTCAGAGATAATTTTTTGCTCATCAAGATTAATGGTCAGTTGCATTTTATTATTTGCTTGGCTCATTAGAACATCAATTTTTTCTTGGTCTAATCTAATGGGAAGAATTCCATTTTTAAAACAATTATTGTAAAATATATCAGCGAAGCTTGGAGCAATTATACATTTAAAACCAAAGTCTAATAAAGACCAAGGGGCGTGTTCTCTACTAGAACCACAACCAAAATTATCACCAGTAATAAGTATTGAAGCCTGTTTGTAAGGGTCCCAATTTAAAACAAAATCATTTTTAATATTACCTTGCATATCAAAGCGAAGCTCGTGAAAAAGATTTTTACCTAAGCCTGAACGTTTGATGGTTTTTAAAAATTGTTTCGGTATGATCATGTCAGTATCAACATTGATCATAGGAAGAGGTGCGGCAATTCCTTTTAAAACTTCAAAGGACTCCATTATAAATCACTCTCTTGAGCAAAAGTACCTTTAATAGCAGAGGCTGCTGCAACAACTGGACTTACTAAGTGAGTTCTTCCCTCTCTACCTTGTCTGCCTTCAAAATTTCTATTTGAAGTTGATGCGCATCTTTCTTTTGGTTTTAGTTGATCTGGATTCATCGCTAAACACATTGAGCAACCAGGCTCTCTCCAATCAAAACCAGCATCAATAAATATTTTATCCAAACCTTCATTTTCTGCTTGTTCTTTTACTAAACCAGAACCAGGAACTATCATTGAATCAACAGATACTTTTTTTCCTTCTACAACTCTTGCTACTTCTCTTAAATCTTCAATTCTTCCATTTGTGCATGACCCTATAAAGACTTTATCAATTTTAATTTTTTCAATTTCTTGATTTGGTTCAAGTCCCATATATTCAAGTGAGCGCTCAACAGCCTTTTTTCTATTTACATCATCAATAGTGTCCGGGTTGGGAACTTTTCCATTAACAGGCGCAACATCTTGAGGGCTTGTTCCCCATGTAATTTGTGGGGTAATGTTTTCAGCATTAATATTAATTTCTTTATCATAATTTGCATTTTCGTCAGAAGGCAATGATTTCCAAAACGCAACAGCCTTATTCCAATCCTCATCTTTAGGAGCATAAGGCCTTCCTTTTATATAATCAAAAGTAGTTTGATCAGGCGCAATCAAACCTGCTCTAGCTCCAGCCTCTATGCTCATATTGCATATAGTCATTCTACCTTCCATACTAAGTGAATTAATAGCCTCACCAGCATATTCAATTACATATCCTGTTCCACCCGCAGTTCCAATTAATCCTATAATATGAAGTATTATATCTTTTGCTGTAACTCCTGCTTTGACATATCCATTTACAGAAATTTTCATATTTTTTGCTGGTTGTTGAATTAAGGTTTGACTAGCTAAAACATGTTCAACTTCACTTGTACCAATACCAAAAGCAAGCGCGCCAAATGCACCATGCGTAGCAGTATGGCTGTCTCCACAAACAATTGTCATTCCTGGCTGTGTAATGCCTTGTTCAGGACCTACGATATGAACAATTCCTTGTCTCTTATCCAAAAGAGGAAAAAGAGTAACCCCAAATTCTTTACAGTTGCTCTCAAGTGTTTCTACTTGAATTCTGCTCTCCTTATTATCAATACCTTTTGATCGATCAGAAGTTGGAACATTGTGATCAGCAACAGCAAAAGTACTTTCTGGGCGGTGAACTTTTCTATTATTGTTTCTTAGACCTTCAAATGCTTGTGGGCTTGTAACTTCATGAACGAGGTGACGATCAATATATATTAGACATGTTCCATCATCTTGTTGATGAACAAGGTGATGCGACCAAATTTTATCAAAAAGTGTTTTAGGGCTAGGATTGTTCATCCGTTTTATTTTCAGCTTCTTCTGCTGGTGCCTCTTCTTTTTTTTCTTCTATTTTAGTATCTTTAGGAGCTACTTCCTTTGAAGTTTCTACTTCTTGAGTTTGTTCAGAACTTGCATTTTCATTGGAAATCACTTCTTCAACAGGAGCCTCTTCAATAATTGAATATTGATCAACTTCATCCCCTCTATCACGATCAGCAATACGAGCACTCTTACCAGTTCTGTCTCTTAGATAGTAAAGCTTGGCTCTTCTAACATCGCCCTTACGAATAACTTCAATTTTTTCAATGATAGGACTAAATAAGGGGAACACTCTCTCCACACCTTCACCATGTGAGAGTTTTCTAACTGTAAAATTAGAATTAACAGAATTATTTTTTCTAGCAATACACATTCCTTCAAATGCTTGCAGTCTTGACTTGTCACCCTCGGTAATTCTTATTGTTATTTTAAGAGTATCACCAGGTCGAAAAGTAGGAATACGTTTTTTCCCTGTTAATCTTTCAATTTGTTTTTTTTCAAACGTTTCCAATAAAGTGCTCATATCTAATCCTGTTCTTGTTCTTTCTTAATGATCAAGTCTGGTCTAATCTTTTTTGTTTTATCGACTGACTTGTCTTGTCTCCATTTTTTTATATTACCATGATGACCTGATGTTAATACTTCTGGCACATCATGCTTATTTCCCTGAGAGTCCTCCCAGACCTGAGGTCTAGTGTATTGAGGATACTCAAGAAGATTATTAGAAAAACTTTCTTCCAATAAACTTTCCGGATGCCCTAATACTCCAGGAATGAGACGAATACAACCTTCAAGTAGCACTTGAGCTGCAATCTCCCCTCCAGCTAAGACATAATCTCCGATACTAATTTCTTCAAAACCCAAAATATCAATTGCACGTTGATCAACACCTTCAAAACGACCACAGAGAATTATAATTTCCTCTAATTTCGACAAATATCCTAACTTTTTTTGATTAAGTAAAGTTCCTGAAGGAGTGAGATATATCTTTGCAGAATTCAAAATTTGTTTTTTTGAAATAGAAAAAAGTGCCTTTTCAACTACATCAGGCCTTAAAATCATTCCAGGACCTCCACCAAAAGGCTCATCATCAACGCTCTTTCTGTTATCAATACCAAAATCATGTAAATTTATAGTATCAATTGTAAAAATATTTTCTTTAAGAGCTCTGCCTATCAAAGAATGTTTTAAACTACCTGGGAACATTTCAGGATAACTTGTTAATATTTTAACACTAATCATTATCAATTATTCCTTTTATTGGATCTACAACAATAACTTTGTTCTCAATATCTACAGAGACAATATTTTCCTTATTCATAGGTATATAAATTTTTTTATTATTATAAGCAATTTCTAATAAATCACCTGCTCCAAAATTATTTACATCAGTAACTTTACCTAAATCATTTCCATTGTTGTGCCTAATTTTACAATCAACTAAATCACTTACGTAATATTCATTATCTTTGGTAGAAGGAAAATTTTCTTTTGATGTATATATTTTTTTATTTTTTAAATCCTCAGCTTCACTGCGAGACTTGCAATGCGATAATTTGGCAACGCATTTCTTTTGTCGCATTGCAATAGAATCAAACTTCCACTCTATAGAACAATCAAAATTATAAAAACAATCAAACGATTTAAAAACCTCTACATCAGATGTTAATAAATTTATTTTGATCTCACCTTTTAAACCAATAGCAGTACCAAAGGTGCCAACATGAACTAAGTCAGATTTATTCAATTACTACTCAGTTTTTTTTTCTTCTGCTTCTGCTGGTGCTTCTGCTGGTGCTTCTGCTGGTGCTTCTGCTGGTGCTTCTGCTGGTGCTTCTGCTGGTGCTTCTGCTGCAGCCTTAGCCTCTTCTTCTTTTTCCTTAGCTGCTACTAATCTCTCTTGAGCTTTTTTCTTAGGGAGATGTTTTTTTGTTTTTTCAGTAATGATTGGTTTTTCCACAACTCCTAATTTACTTAAGAATAATGTTACTCTATCTGAAGGTTGTGCACCTTTTGCAATCCAGTCTTTAGTTTTTTCAACATCCATCTTTACTCTCTCTGGATTATCTTTTGACAACATAGGATTATAGGTACCTACTTGGTCAATAAATTTTCCATCTCTTGAACGTCTTGAGTCAGCTACAACAATTCTGTAAAATGGCTTTTTTTTAGCGCCTCCTCTAGATAATCTAATTCTTACTGGCATAATTTTTCCTTTCTAGTTAAATTTTGGTGGGAAGTTACCCTGCATTTTTTGCATTAAATCATTAGGTAGTCCACCCTTGCCCATTGATTTCATTCTCTTCATCATTTTTTGAGATTGGAGAAACTGTTTTAAAAGTTTGTTTACATCCTGAACTCTCGTTCCAGACCCTTTTGAAATTCTAATTTTTCTTGAAGCTTTAATAAGATTAGGATCAGCTTTTTCTTTTTTTGTCATTGAATTTATAATTGCAATTTGATGATTAATTAACTTGTCAGAAATTTTATTTTCAGCCATTAATTTTTGTGCCTTAGAAACACCAGGAAGCATAGACAGAATCCCCGAAACACCTCCCATTTTTCCCATTTGTTTTAACTGCTTTGCAAAATCATCTAGATCAAAATTACCTTTTGACATTTTTTTAGCTAGAATTTCCATCTCATCTTGATCAATATTCTCTGATGCTTTTTCAACCAAACTAACGATGTCACCCATTCCTAATATTCTTTGAGCAATACGCTCCGGATGAAATGACTCAAAGTTTTCTATTTTTTCCCCAACTCCAATATACTTAATGGGAGAATTAGTTATAGATTTTATAGATAGAGCAGCTCCACCCCTACTATCACCGTCTATACGTGTTAGAATAGATCCCGTAATTGTTACCGCCTCACTAAAGCTTTTAGCTACATTGGCAGCATCTTGTCCAGTTAAAGCATCTGCTACCAATAATGTTTCTTGAGGAGAAAAGTTTTTTTCAATCGCAATTAATTCTTTCATTAATTTTTCATCAACTACTTGTCTTCCAGCAGTATCAAGAATTACAATATCAAATAAATTTTTTTGAGCGTACTCTAATGTCTCATTAACTATTTCTGCTACTGAATTTAAACTATGATTAAAAAACACTACATCAATTTGCTCAGCTAGTATTTTCAATTGTTCTTGAGCAGCAGGTCTATAAATATCTGCGGATGCCAATAAAATTTTTTTCTTTGATGAAAACTTTAAGTGATTTGCAAGTTTTGCTACAGAAGTAGTTTTCCCAGAACCTTGAAGTCCACAAAATAAAATCTTTGTTAATTGCGATGATGCAATTTTTACTGGCTGGTTTTCAGCTCCAAGAATATTGACTAACTCATCTTGCACAAGCTTTATGATCATCTGATCAGGTTTGATTGACTTTAAAACTTCTTTTCCTAAAATATTTTCTTTAACTGTACTTATAAAGTCTTTAACTACAACCAAAGCAACATCTGCCTCTAAAAGCGCTATACGAATTTCTCGAAGAGTAGCTTCAAGATCTGACTCAGAGATTACTGCCTTACCTCTAATTCCACGAACTATTTTTTCAAATTTATCATTTAAGGTTTCAAACATTTTTCTCCAATAGCAGTTTAACACCAGGGCACGATACTCGTGGGCTGATGCACCTATCACAATTGTAACAAGTTTTATGACTTAACAATTTAGGATTTATAAGAAACCCTGTATTTATTGATATTCATAAAGTCAAGTTTTCTTGAAATTTAAATATTTACGAGGATTTAAGGGAAAATTGAGATATAGAGCCATAATGCAAAAAATTGAATTCATTAAAATGCATGGCTTGGGCAATGATTTTGTTATTATCGATAAAAGATCAACCAATATTAAGATTACTGAAAATCTTATCAAAAAATTAAGCAACAGAAGGACCGGGGCTGGTTGTGATCAACTTATTACTATCAACCAGAATAATAATATCAATGCAGATATAGCAATTGAAATTTTTAATCCAAGCGGAGATAGGGCTGAAGCGTGTGGAAATGGAACTAGATGTGTAGCAAAGCTATTATTTGATGAAAATCAAAAAATAGATTCATTAAAGATTTTATCTGATGCAGGAATTTTAATTGCAAAACAAAATGATGCAAATATCAGCATAAATATGGGGAAAATTTCTAGTGACTGGAAAACTATTCCTTTAAGTGAAGAAATTGACACCTTAAATATTCCAATTAAAGTTGATGGTTTTAGTGAGGGAGTTGCTGTCAATGTTGGGAATCCTCACGTTGTTTTTTTTGGAAACTCAATTGAAAATATAGATTTAGAAAATTTAGGACCCAAAATTGAAAATAATAAATTTTTTCCAAATAAAACTAATGTTGAATTTATTGAAGTAATTAATTCAGAAAAAATAAAAATGAAAGTATGGGAAAGAGGTGCAGGTATTACACTGGCTTGTGGAAGCGGAGCTTGTGCTGCAGTTTATGCAGGTTGGAAAAAAAATTTAATTAAAAATAATGTAGAAGTGCAGCTTGAAAAAGGTTCATTACATATAAATATTATTAATAATGAGGCAATTATGACCGGACCTGCTGAAATAAGTTATAATGGGTATGTTAAAATTTAAATGGATAAAAAAAACTCTCTAATTAATCTTGGTTGCAGATTAAATATTTACGAGGGTGAAATTATAAAAAATCATATTAGAGAAAACAATTTAAAGAATATTACTGTAATAAATTCATGTGCAGTAACTGCTGAAGCAGAAAAAAAAGTCGCTTACGAAATTAGAAAAGCCAAAAGGAGTAATCCAAAAAATAAAATTGTTGTAACAGGGTGTGCTGCGCAAATTAATCCTGAAAAATATATTGCTTTTGAAGAAGTTAGTTTAATTTTAGGCAACAAAGAAAAATTATTACCCAATGTATGGAAAGATCTAAATTATTTAAATCCAATTCAGGTTGATGATATTTTATTAGAAAAAAATACCGTGCCAGCAACTATTGAAAAATTTGATGGAAAATCAAGAGCTTATATAGAAATACAACAAGGTTGTGATCATCGTTGTACTTTTTGTATTATTCCTTATGGAAGAGGTAATAACAGAAGTGTTCCAGCAGGAGACATAATACATAAAATTAAAAAAATAGTTGATAATGGCTATAAAGAGGTTGTTTTAACAGGTGTTGATATTACAGACTATGGAAAAGACTTACCAGGCAAGCCAACTTTTTCAAATTTAATAAAAAGAATTTTAAAACTCGTTCCAAAATTAGAACAGCTAAGATTATCTTCCATTGATTGTGCAGAAATTGATGATGATTTTTGGGATCTACTATCTGAGAAAAAACTAATGCCTCATTTTCATATTAGTCTTCAGGCTGGCAATAATATGATTCTTAAAAGAATGAAAAGACGACATACAAGGGAAATGGCTATTAATTTTTGTAATAAAATTTTGTCATTAAGAAAAGATGCAACTTTTGGTGCAGATATTATCGCAGGCTTTCCAACAGAGACTGAAAAGATGTTTAAAGACTCCTTAGATTTAATTGATAAATGTCACCTAACACACTTACATGTATTCCCTTACTCACCTAGAGAAAATACTCCAGCTGCGCGAATGCCACAAACAGATAAGTCTATAATAAAAAATAGAGCAAAAGCATTACGAGAAAAAGGATTATTAAATTTTAAAAAATATCTTGCCAGTAAAATTGGTAAAAAAGACATAATGCTAGTTGAAAAAAATCAAAATAATCACTCACTAGGTAAAGATAAAAATTTTTTTAATGTATTGGTGGATGAGAATATTAAAGAAGGGAATATAATTCAGTGTATCTTTACTGGAATAGAAAATGATACATTAGTGGCTAAAAGAATATGAGTCTTTTTTCTAAATTTAAAAATAATTTACAAAAAACATCTAATTTTTTATCAAAAAATATTCTTAGCTCTTTTCAAAATAGAAAAGTTGATAGCAAGACTCTTGATGAATTAGAAACTATTCTTATTTCAGCTGATATAAGTTTAGATGTAGTAGAAAAATTAATAAACTCAGTTAGTAAAGTAAAATCTACAGGAGATAATATATCATCAATAGTTTTAGACACATTATCAAAAGAAATAGAAAATATTTTAATACTCAGAGAAAAAAGGCTGTTAGTTGAAAGTGGTGAAAAAAAAATACTAATTTTTGTTGGAGTAAATGGGAGTGGAAAAACGACCACTATAGGTAAAATAGTAAATCAATTAAATAAAGATAAGAAAATTTTAATTGGAGCATGTGATACATTTAGAGCAGCTGCAATTGACCAATTAAAAAATTGGGCAGATAAAAATAATAGTGATTTTTACACTGGTGAAGCTAATCAAGATCCTGCAAGTGTAGCTTACCAAGCTGCTGAAAAATTTAATAAAGAAAATTATGATTATTTAATAATTGACACTGCTGGTAGATTATCAAATAATACTAATTTGATTAATCAATTAGTTAAATTAAAAAATGTGGTTAATAAAATAAATACAAACATAGCTGTAGAAACAGTTTTAGTTCTTGATGGAACAAATGGATCAAATATGATTAAGCAAGTTGATATTTTTGGCAAAGAATTAAACGTAACTAGTATTATCATTACAAAATTAGATGGCACAGCAAAAGGTGGGGCTTTAATTTCAATTGCAAATAAATATGAAATACCTATAAGTTATATTGGTCTTGGAGAAAAAGCTGAGGATTTAATAAACTTTAGCGCTAGAAATTTTGCAAGGTCAATTTTAGATTTAAGTGAATAATATGAAATCAGTTTATAAATTATTAATTGATATTGGTCCATTAGCAGTCTTTTTTTATTTTTATTCAAAAAATGGTTTGCAAGCTTCTATCCTGCCTTTCATGATCGCTACAGTTATTGCGGTTTTATTTTCTTATATTCATGAAAAAAAAATACCAATTATGCCAACTGTTGGTGCAACAATTGTTTTGATTTTTGGTGGTTTAACAATTTATTTTGATAATGATATTTTTTTTAAAATGAAACCAACTATTATTAACCTGCTATTTGCAGCAATTTTATATGGTGGTGTTGTTTTTAAAAAATCTCTACTTAAATATCTTTTAGGAGCAACTCTACAACTTGAAGAGAAAGGATGGAAAATATTAACTCAGCGCTGGATTGGTTTTTTTATTGCCCTTGCAATTTTGAATGAAATTATATGGAGAACACAATCAACTGATCTTTGGGTAAGTTTTAAAGTCTTTGGAATATTGCCAATTACTTTTATTTTTACAATGACTCAATTTCCACTAATTAAAAAATATCAAATAGAAAATTAATTTAACTTATTTTTTTTCAAAGCAATAACACCAGGTGACTCGCTTCCTTCAAGCCATTCTAAAAAAGCACCTCCTGCATTTGATATATAATTGAATCCCTCTTCAGCATTAGCATTTTTTATAGCTGAAACAGTATCTCCTCCACCTGCAAGAGTGTCTATTTTAAGTTTTTTAGCATTTGATTTAAATATTTCAGCGATTGCATTTGTAGCTGTATTATATGGAGTAAACTCAAAGGCACCTACAGGCCCATTCCACAAAACCATTTTTGAATTAATAATTTGATCATTTATAATTTGTATAGTTTCTGATCCTAAATCTAATATCATTGAATCTGATGGAACTTCATTAACATTACAGTTAATAGGATTCTTATCTTTAATATTTTTTCCACAAACAACATCACTTGGGAGTATTATTTTACAATTTAATTTACTTGCCTCTGTTTGAATGTTTATGGCCTCACTAATTAAATTTTCTTCTGCTAATGAATTACCAATATACATATTATTAGCTAATAAAAAAGTATTAGCCATTGCACCACCAATAACAATAGCACTAAATTGTTCTACTAAATTATTTAACAACTTAATTTTAGTTGATATCTTAGAGCCTCCTACAATAGCCATATTAGGTTTTTTAGAATTTTCTAAAAATGTATTAATATTATTTATTTCTTTAATAAGTTGATTTCCTGCAACTGCAGGAATATATTTTGTAAAACCAGTGATTGATGTATGATTTCTATGTGACGCTGAAAATGCATCATTAACATAAACATCAAATAATGTAGTTAAACTTTTCGCAAATGTTAAATCTATATTCTCTTCCTCTTTATAAAATCTAATATTTTCTATTAAACAAACTTCACCGCTCTCCATTTCATTTATTTTTTTATCAATTAATTGATTATCGATGCCATTCAAAAAATGTATTTTTTCTAGTTCAAGTATTTTTATAAGTGATGGAAGAATAAATTTTAAAGAATATTTTTCCTCAACTCTGCCTTGAGGTCTACCAAAGTGAGTAACTATAAAAACTTTATTATTATTGGAGATAAGTTTTTTTATTGAAGACTTAATAGCTAAAATTCGTGACTCATCAGTGATAATATTATTTACTACCGGCACATTTAAGTCAGCCCTGAACAAAACTTTCTTATTATTTATTTTATAATTTTCTAAATTTTTCATATTTTGCTAACATTAACATTAAAAATACATAGTTTTATTGGTTTTTTTAAAAAAAATCCCAGTTTTTTTGTTTATTTGAATATACATTTAGTATATTAATTAAGTTTATCACTACTATATGTAGTTAATATAAAAAGGAAAATATTATGTCATGGAATGATGATAATGTTGCAAGACTAAGAGAATTATGGGATCAAGGACTCCCAACGGCTCAGATAGGTAAGTTACTAGGGTTTACGAAAAATGCTGTAGTTGGTAAAGCGCATCGAATTGGATTAGAAAGAAGACCATCTCCGATAAGAAGAACAGCGGTGAAACCCGATAGAAAAAAAGCTAGGTCACCTATTGTTCCAAAATTAAATTTCGAAACTTCTAAAGAAGTAATTCAAAATACGCCAAGACCCCAACAAAGTTTTCAACCAATTGTCAAAAATCTCATTACAAATAATAACAAAAGAGGCTGTGAGTGGCCTGAAGGTCATCCTGATGAGTCAGGTTTTAAATTTTGTGGTAAAGAAAGATTTGAGGAAAAGCCCTATTGCTTAGAACATTGCAGTGTTGCTTATGTAATTCCAGAAAAAGAAGATTCAGAAAGACAACAAGTAAGTCAAAGAATTTAGTATTTTTTAATATATTCCCTTTATTGGTTCAAAAAAATTACTCATTAAATTTACTGCTTAAAATAAATTTAAGAATATTATATAATGATGTTGTAATAAAAAATATTGTATTGCGTCTATGTTTCAACTGTTGAGTTTTCATAATATATTATGAATGAAAATTATAAATCAAACATTTTCACACCTGTTCTTATTGGTGGAAGTTTAATTCTTTTAATTAGTTTTGCTATACGCTCAACTTTTGGCCTTTTTCAAATTCCAATAGCTGAAGAGTTTCTTTGGGCAAGATCAGAATTTTCGATGGCAATTGCTATTCAAAATTTAGCGTGGGGAATTGGGACACCTATATTTAGCGCTTTCGCAGAAAAATTTGGAGATAGAAAAGCAATAACCTTAGGTTTAATTTTATATGCAATTGGTATTTTTATTAGCAGTTCTGCCTCTACTCCTGAAGCACACCAATTTCTAAATATTTTAATAGGTTTTGGAATTGCAGGAAGTGGTTTTGGGCCAATCTTAGCAGTTGTTGGAAGAACTGCTTCTCCTGAAAAAAGATCGCTTGCTTTAGGCATTACAACAGCAGCTGGTTCTGCAGGTCAGGTTGTAGGTCCTCCATTTGCAGCAATACTTCTTGATATTATGCCGTGGTCATCAGTGTTCACAATATTTGCAATAATAAGTATACTAACAATTTTTTTTGTCCCACTTCTAAAATCTAAGCCAATAGTTTCTAAAAAAGAAATCGAAAGTAATTTAAGTGATGTTTTGAGAGATGCTTTTAAAGACCCAACATACATTATGTTATTTCTTGGTTTTTTTTCATGCGGATTTCAATTAGCTTTTATCACAGCGCATTTCCCAGCTTTTATTGCCGAAGCGAGCAGTCCTATTGTTCAAGGAAGTTTAATAAGTATTTTTTGTAATTCAGTAGCTTCATTAGGAGCACTATCAATTGCACTAATTGGACTTTTTAATATTGTTGGATCAATTACAGCTGGGGCAATGGGCAAAAATTATACAAAAAAATATTTACTATCAATCATTTATACAGGCAGAACAATTGCTGCAATTATATTCATAATGCTACCAATAACCCCAACTTCAGTCGTAATATTTTCTATTGTTATGGGATCATTGTGGCTTGCAACAGTACCTTTAACCGCAGGAATTATAGGTTACATTTATGGATTAAAGTTTATGGGAACTCTCTATGGAATAGTTTTTTTATCGCATCAAATTGGCTCTTTTGTAGGTGTCTGGTTAGGGGGGGTATTTTATGACATGTATGGGAGTTATGATATTGTTTGGTGGGTAGGAATTGGTGTTGGTGCATTTTCTGCAATCATACACTTGCCTGTAAAAGAAATACCGTTCTCTGAAAGAAAACTAATTCCAGGGTAAATCAATATATTTTTTTGATTCTAAACAATTTAATAGTTTATATGTTATTATGAAAGTTATGAAAAAAGTAGCAGCCTTTATTGCTTCAGGAACTGGAATGGGTGCAGATGCAGCAAAACATTTATCTTCAAAAGGATATAGTATCGCTATTATGTCTTCTTCAGGGAAAGGGGAAAGCCTAGCTAGCAACCTTGGTGGTTTTGGCTTTACTGGTTCTAATTTAATTTCTGATGATATGAATAAATTTCTTAATGAAACACTAAGTAAGTTTGGTAAAATTGATGTTCTGGTTAACAGCGCCGGTCATGGCCCAAAAGGTGATATATTAGAAATTAAAGATGAAGACTGGATAAAAGGAATGGAAGTATACTTCTTAAATGTAGTTAGATCTTCAAGAATAATAACACCTATAATGCAAAAACAAAAAAATGGTTCTATTATAAATATTTCTACATTTGCAATATTTGAACCAAATGCACACTTCCCAACATCTGGAGTTTTTAGATCAGGTTTAGCAGCTTTTACAAAAATATATTCAGACAAATATGCAATAGATAACATTAGAATGAATAACATATTACCTGGATTTATTGATAGCTTACCTGAAAAAAATGAATTTCTTAAACGTATCCCTCTTGGGCGATACGGTAAAGTCAGTGAGATTTCTGCTGTGGTTGAAATGCTTGCCTCAGATGGTGGTGCATATATAACTGGGCAAAATATCAGAGTTGATGGTGGCATTACACGCTCTGTTTAGCTATTTCTAAATGTTTAAAATTAATTACAAAAAATTATTATTAAAAAAAAATATAGAACCTATTACTTGCCTCACTGCATATTCTAAACCATTGGCGATTTTAATAGATGGTAAAGTAGACCTTATATTAATTGGTGATTCTCTTGGAACAACATTATATGGCATGAAAAATACAAGAACTGTTACCTTAGAAATGATGAAAAACCATGGAAAAGCTGTGGTAAAGAATACCTCTATATCAATGACAATCATTGACATGCCCTACAATACATATCGTAATAAAAAAGAAGCCTTAAATAATGCTAGAAATATTTTGAATTTTACTAAAGCAGATTATATTAAAATTGAAACAGATAAAAAAAATATTGGTATAGTAAAACATTTATCTAAAAATAAAATTAAAGTTGTATCTCACATAGGTATAACTCCTCAAAAATTTTCAGATTTTAACAAGATTAAAAGTGTTGGAAAAAATAGTAAAGATATAAATGAATTAATGTTACTGGCTCGACAACTAGAAGATGCGGGTTCTAAATTTATTGTGCTTGAATGCGTAAGTTTAACTGCTGCAAAAAAAATAACAAAAAGTATATCTATTCCTACAATAGGAATTGGTGCATCAAAATATTGTGATGGTCAGGTTTTGGTTATTGACGATGTATTAAATTTTAATTCAAAAAGCAAAAAACCAAAATTTGTTAAGAATTTTACTAATATCGAAAATAATATTGTTAGCGCAGTGAAAATGTTTGTAAAAGAAGTTAAAAGTAAAAAATTTCCTTCAAGAAATAAATCTTATAAATAATTAAATTATTTCAAATTGCTCTGTAATTGGGTTTAAATACTTTAGTTTTCCAGAACCAATATCATGAATTAATCCATGAACGGATAAGGATTTATTTTCAACTAATTCTTTAATATTTGGAAAGTCAAATAAATTTTTTAAAGATATCTTAATGCTTTCCTCTTCCAGTAAATGAATTTGATTGTGTTGTGAGACATTTTTAGAGATATTATTAAATGCTGGAGTCAAGATACTTAACCATTTATTTATAAATACATAATCATTATGTGAATTATTGAAGTGAAGATCGTATCCATTTTTTACACCTCCACAACCTGTATGGCCAAGAATAATTAGATGTGGAACATTTAGTTCTTTAGTAGCAAACTCAATAGCAGCAGATGTTCCGTGATAATCTCCGTTAGGAGAAAATGGGGGAACTAAATTTGCAACATTTCTATGAATAAAAAAATCCCCTTCTTCTGCTCCAAAAATAGATGTCACATGCACTCTCGAGTCACAACATGAAATAATCATAGCTGATGGATTTTGACCCTCTTTTGCTATTTTTTCAAACCAAATTGCATTTGCAGAATAAGTTGTTTCTTTCCATTTTTTATATCGATTAACTAAAAAATTGGGAAGGGGGCTAAGTTTTTTAATCATAAAATACCTATTCTATAGATCTATATTAAGTAATTATTGTAGGCAAGTAATTAGAGGTTGATTTACTATATTTATTTTTTAAAACTAAATTGTTTGATGAAAAAAGTTATTGATAGAAAATTTTGTATTGCACCCATGATGGGCTACACTACCCCCTATGCAAGAAGTCTTTACAGAATTTTATCAAAAAAAGCTTTTTTATTCACCGAGATGATTGCTACTAAAACACTAATTCACTCAAAAAACACTCAATCAATTATCGCTAGTAAATTACAGAATCCTATAGCCCTTCAAGTAGGGGGGTCTGAATATGATGATTTAAAAAAATGTTCTAAATTGGCTTTTGAATTAAATTATGACGAGATAAATTTAAACGTAGGCTGTCCAAGTAAAGCTGTTCAAAAAGGGAGTTTTGGTGCATGTTTAATGCAAGACAAAATTCTCGTTAAGAATTGTTTAGAAGCAATGCAAATAAATAAGAATATTGAAGTATCTATAAAATGCAGAATAGGATTGGGGAGAAAATTTAATTATGATTATTTTGAAGAATTTATTGACGAAATTTTAAAGAGTGGAATTAAGATTATTTATGTTCATGCCAGAAATGCAATATTAAATGGAATAAGTCCAAAAGGAAATAGATCCATTCCTCCTTTAAATTATGAATTTATAAAAAAGATTAAATCAAAGTATCCAAATATCACTTTCATTCTTAATGGTGGTATTGGTAGTATAGAAAAAGCTCTAACGCTTTCAAAATATCATGATGGAGTTATGCTAGGTAGACTAATTCAAAATAACCCATTTTGTTTAAAAAATGTTGATAATCTTTTTTACAATGAACCAAGTCAGTATATAATTTCTGAAAATACCATAAAAGAATATTTTAATTTTATAAGACCAAAAGTAGGGAAAGACTCTGTTTATAGGCTTTTAAGTCCTTTACTTAATATATTTTTTGGTGTTCCAGACGGAAAACAATTCAAAATTGATGTTCATTCAAATATGAAAAATCAAAACTTTGACATACTTGAAAAAATTTTATTAAATTTTGTTAAAGAAAAAAAGTTATTTATAAATTGACTGACTAAAAAGGTTTTTGATATGACAGGCTTATAATCTCTACACCTGGGTTTTTATTTCCAATATTAGCATTAGAAATATGCCCAAAAGATATACCAATCCTGTCTGAATTTTGTAATTGATAACTGACTTCTAACGTTGTCCTAAACTCAATACTGTTGCCAAGTTTTTTACCATCACCATCTTCATAATAACCAAGACCAAAACTTGGGGTAAAAATCCAATTACTTTCATTACCAGTCAATAAATCACCAAGGTTATCTTCTAAATATATTCCACTAATAAAATAAAATGCAGAGTCAGTTGTAAGCTCTATGCCAGCAAAAGGCTTCAGATAAAAAAAATTATCTTCTTTAGGGCCAATATTGATTAAGCTATTATTAAACCTTCTTTCGTATCTTAAATCGACTGCGTTATTAGAAGAGGAACCATCAAATTTAACACCATACATGCCGATTCCAAACACATCATATCCTTCAGCAAATAATAAATTAGTCTTAAAAAGAATAAATATAAATAAAAATAAACGAGTCACAGTTTGTTTGTATTTTAAACTTGAGAGACTATCAAATAAAAAATTCTTTATTTTGTTGAGAAATATCTAATATTGCAGTTTTTAATTTTTCAAGAGCTTTTGTCTCAATTTGCCTAACTCTTTCCTTGCTGATTTTTAAAATGTTTCCTAGCTCGTCAAGTGTGATACTTTTTTCTTTTAATTTTCTTAGCTTTATAATTGTTTTTTCTCTTTCATTTAAGGTTGAAATGGCTTTGTTTATGAATTCTTTTTTAAGCTTACCATCACTAAAGTCTTCTAATACTTCTTCAGGATTAGCTCTTTCATCTTGTAATAAACTCATTAAATCATTTTCAGAATCATTATCTATTTTCTGATTAAGAAAAACATCTCCACCGCTGAGCCTCGATTCCATATTTTGAACCTCTAATTTTTTGACATTTAACATGTCAGATACTTTGTCAATTTCTTTTTGACCCATATAATTAGATGAAACATCGGATATTTGTTTTTTTATTTTTCTTAAATTAAAAAAAAGTGCTTTTTGAGATGCAGTTGAGCCTGTTTTTACTACAGACCAGTTTTTTAAAATATAATCTTGAATTGATGCTCTTATCCACCATGACGCATAAGTAGACAGCCTAAAATCTTTGGATACATCAAATTTTTCTAAGGCATGCATTATTCCTAAAACACCCTCGTGAATAAGATCATCTAAAGGCAATCCATAACTTGAATATTTTCTTGCATAAGAAACCGCCAACCTGAGATAAGCATTAAGTATTATTTTTAAAGATTTAGAGTTTCTTTTAATTCTCCATTCCTCAATATGAAAAAATTCTTCTTTTTTTTCAAGTATTTTAGATTTTTTAGAAAAGTCGACTAAGTTGTTTGAAAATAAATTTTTTGATGTCATACATAGTTATACGTAAATAAATTGATTTTAGATCAATTTGATTCAAATAATTCTAAAATTTCCCCATTTTTAGAGAATATTCCTGCTAAAATTTTATTATTTTCTAATGGTTGTCTAAAAAGTGTGCAAAGAATTCTACTTTTAGAATTTTCTATATCGTTATGAGGATTTGACTGATACCCTCTGACTATTCGCTTAAAAGTATAATATGGCTTGTTAATGAGAGAAAAATTTTGATAACCCCACCAAAAGCAATCATTTTGTGCTGATAAAGGTCTCGATATATCTACGCCTCTATTAACAAATAAAACTTCCTTACCTTCACTATAGGCAGCATGTTTTAAGTTGGAGAAATACTCTTTATGACCTGAAATTATTGAAATTTGATGGTTTAATTTTGAAGTTAATTTATTTATTTGAATTGTCCCTTGAGATGCAACACTTTTAAACTCATTAGGATCAAAACCATAAGAGCTTACTGTCTGATCAACACCATGACTAAAAATCCAATCTATTATTTCAATTGGGTTTGGCGCTATTTGTAACTGAAGTAATTTACTAAACATTTCTTCTTGAGCCCCTCTTAAAAATACTATGTCCTCATTGTTTAATTTAAATTTAGCCATTAAATTAAATCGTAATCTCAAAACTTCAGATATTATTTCTTTAGATTTGTCCCTAAAACCGATTACATTACCTAAAAAAATTAACTTATCACCATTACTAAAATTTGAATATATATAATTTTTTATAGATTGAAATGACTCCACACTTGAATGCAATGAGCCAATTGCCCATATTTTATTAGGTTTTTTTAACTCGTGAAACTTGTTTTTTTCAGTCAATTATTTATTTCTAAGTATTGATTCAATTTTTTCAGTTGATTGAAAATAATCAGTTTTTTCAACTGCGGCAACTTCTCTAGCTAACCTTTCAATAGCAACTTGAAACATTTGTCTTTCACTATACGACTGTTCAGCCTGAGTATTTTTTCTAAAAAGATCTCTGACTACTTCTGCTATATTAATTGGATCTCCTGAAAAAATTTTTGTATCGTATTCTTGCGCTCGTCTGCTCCACATTATTCTTCTTATTTTAGGTTTTAGTTTCAAAACATCAAAAACTTCAGTTATTATTTTTTTAGAAGATATTTTTCTTAATCCAACTTCTTCTTGTTTATCAATGGGAACCCTTATTGTTAATTTAGATTGTTCCATTTTGACAACAAAAAAAATAGTTCTAATATTAGCTATTTCCATTGACTCAATTTTTACAATTTCACCAACGCCATGTTTTGGATAAACTACAGTCTCTCCAATTTTAAATTCAATATTTCTTGGACTCATATATTATCTACCTGGTTTTTTACTAAAATGATTTTCAAATTTATTCTCAACTTTTTCCCAATTTTTTGCATCAATTGGTGGTTCTTTTTTTTCGGTAATGACTGGCCAAATTTCTGAATATTTTCTATTTAACTCAGCCCATTTTTCCATACCATCCTCCGTATCTGAATGTATTGCCTCTATCGGACACTCAGGTTCACAAACACCACAGTCAATACACTCATCAGGATGTATGACAAGCATATTTTCACCCTCATAAAAACAATCTACTGGACAGACATCAACGCAGTCCATATGCTTACATTTAATACAACCCTCATCAACAACATAAGTCATGCCTTTTGAAGCTTCTGTGTTGCTCTAATTTTTGCATTTCCACACTCAACATCTGAAATATATAGTAACCCAGCAAGCCTTCTTATTAGGTTGGTTTCAAAGTCATGGATTTCATTATCTGATAATATTACTTCCCACAGAACCTCAACTAACATAATTTTTTTTTCATCTGAAAAAGATTTATTTAATTTAGAAGTATAAAAATATAAAGATTTAGAATTATCCTTATTATCTAATGCAGTAATAAGACTCTCTTCTACTTTTTTTGCATCTTCATGAAACACATTAATTAAACTAGTTGAAATTTTATTTAATTCATCTTGAGTTATTTGTCCGTCGGTATTAGCTGCCTCAATCAACAATCCTGATAAAATATCAATTTCTTTATTTTCTTCTGCTTGAATTGAATCATTATTCGTAAATATATTTTTTAGGGATTGTAGCAATTTATATCTTTCTTTTTAAATTTCTTTAAAGTAGTTTTTCCAAAACTGCAAAAGGAGAATTTGGATCTACTAGTTTTTTCAAATTAGGTTTTGCTGGTTTATTCTTTGTATTTATAACTTTGTTATTTTTAATTTTTTTACTTAAGTTTATTTTCTTTGGTTTTATTAGTGTTTTGTTAGTTTCATAAAAAAATAACATTCTTTCATTTGGAAATTTAATAGATTTAAACCCACAAAATACTAAAATATCTTTTAACTGCTCTCTATTACATCCCACCGGGTTCATTAAGTCTGCAGAGTCAAGAAAAGGTCCTAATTTTATTTTTTGTCTTGCTATAAAAAAAATCCTCTCAAAAACATCAACTCTTAAAGCAAAACTGTTTAACTTCAAATATCCAATTGCTGACCAATAATCTTTTTTCATTTCATTACTCGATACAAATGACACTCTACCATCCTTTGGTAACGGTAGAAATGCATCAGATAGATAACTGTTAAATACGCTCCATAATATAGCTGATAATTCCATAGATGTTTTTTTTAAAAAATTAGGAACAAAAAAATACTTTGCACCAATACGTATGCCCAGCTTTGAAAGCGCAAGTTTATCCTCGGCAGATATTTTTTTTAAAAAAGTAATATAATTACTTATAGATAATGTCCCAAGTTTTTCAAAAACGTTAAACTGAATTGCTCTAACATTTGCTGATAGCTTATCATCAATATCTTCCTTTAAAGGCCATAATTTATTTTTTATTAATTCATCGACCCAATTTTGAAGTTTTGCTGAAATTAAAAGTTTTTTTTGAGAACTTAAATATTCAGTATTTAATGCTTCTGCTACAGGCAAAAAAATTTTAGGTCCTTTTTGTAGATGTCCTATCTTCTCTTCTCCCCAAAAAATTTTAATATTTTCTTTTAAATTTATTTCAGAAACATTACCAAAATTAATTGAATCGTTTGGAGCGTTAAGAAAGTTATTTACTTTTTCTTCAATCATAAATCTAATTGATTTTTTTACATGACTTAAAGAAAAAAGAGAATGAGAAATTACATCTTTATTGAATTTTAAGTCAAAACCGTCAAAAGAACCGTAGTTTATGTTATTAATAATTAAAAACTTATTATTTATTTTATAACCAAGGTTAATTTTATTATTTAATGAATTAATGAAATATTTTGAAGTTGAGTCAACAAACCTATTAGTTAACCCCTCATGCAGGTTGTCAGATAAATTATTTTCAATTTCTTGTGTAGTTTGTTGCCAATATTTTTCATTATCTATCCAGTTTTGATGATTTGATATGTAAGTCCAAGTTCTTATTTGTGAAATTTTTAATGATAGCTCCTCTATCCCTCCATTAAATTTCTGAAGACCTAAAATATTTTTTTCTAACCATAACTTTGGTATTTTATCATTTTTAACTAATAATAAAAAAATTGTTTTTAGAAACTGAAGATATGAGTCATTAAATAGCTTTTGAAAATCTGGTATTCTACAAACATCCCATAATAATCTTAATCTATCTTTGTTTGTTAATAATTTTTTAATATTCTCATCATCAATTAAATATCTAAAATTTAGTTCATCTACTGCATTTTTTTTATGTATTAAATAACTGTGAACCGGAAATTGCTTTAAGCTAGTGATAAGACTGTTAATACTTGAAAAATCAAGTTTGTTGTTTCTCCAATATATTTTACTTATTGAGTCAAAATTACTATTCTCAATATTTTGGATAGTTTTTAAATCCAAATCACCTGCATTTTTTAATAATGAAAAAGTTCCATTATTCTGGAACCTACCAGCCCTTCCAGCAATTTGCCCTATCTCATTTGGATGTAAATTTCTTTTATATCTTCCATCAAATTTTTCAGTAGATGAAAATGCAACATGATCAATATTTAGATTTAAACCCATTCCGATTGCGTCAGTTGCAACTAAATAATCTACTTTTTTTTCTTCATAAATTTCTACCTGTGCATTTCTAGTTCTTGGACTAAGGGATCCTAAAACGACTGCTGCCCCACCTCTATGAGATCTTAAATTTTCAGCAAGCTCATAAACGCTATTTATATTAAAGGCTATAACTGCAGATCTAGGCTTAAGTTTTGAAAAACTTTTGTTAGATGCAAAACTAAGTTTAGAAAATCTCTCCCTCAGATCAACTTTAATCTTAGGAAAAATTTTTAATAACAGTGATTTAATTGTCAAAGATCCTAAGAAGATAGTCTCAAACGACCCTCTTGTATTAAGCATGTGTTCAGTAAATATATGGCCTCTATCATAATCTGCGGCCAACTGAATTTCATCAATAGCAACACACTCTACATCTAAATTTTTTGGAATTGATTCAACTGTACAAAAAAAATATTTTGCTTCCTTTGGAATAAATTTTTCCTCACCAGTTATAAGAGCTACGTTATTTATTCCAACTTTTTTTATAGCCTTATCATAATTTTCTCTTGCAAGTAAACGAAGTGGAAAACCAAAAATTCCTGATTGAAAAGACATTAGTCTGTCAAAAGCCAAGTAAGTTTTACCTGTATTGGTAGGGCCCAGTATGGCTAATAAACTGCCATCAACTTCTTTCACTTTAATTTATGAAGCTTTTTTAATAATTGAATTTAACACGTACTGAAGAATACCACCTTGTTTATAATAATCCAATTCCTTAATAGTATCTATTCTGCATAGTAGTTTAATAGTTATATCTATATTAGATTTAATTTCACAATTAAGCTCTGAGTTTGGTTTAACTCTATCTAGTCCCTTAATTGTTATAATTTCACTTCCATCAAGCTTCAATGAGTGTCTGTTTTGATTATCTATAAATTGAAGTGGCAACACACCCATTCCAATAAGGTTTGAACGGTGAATTCTCTCAAAGCTCTCAGCAATTACAGCTCTTACACCTAATAATTTAGTTCCTTTAGCCGCCCAATCTCTAGATGACCCAGTTCCATATTCTTTACCTGCAAAAATGACAAGTGGTATCTGTTTCTTTGCATATTCAATTGCAGCATCATAAATTGACATTTGTTCATTTTTTTCAAAAAACTTTGTAACACCGCCCTCTATTCCAGGGACAATTTCATTTTTAATTCTAATATTTGCAAAAGTTCCTCTCATCATTATTTCATGATTACCTCTTCTAGAGCCATAAGAATTAAAATCTTCTCTTTTAATTTGTCTTTCATATAAATATTTTCCTGCTGGACTATCTACTTGTATGGCTCCCGCTGGAGATATGTGATCTGTGGTTACGCTATCACCAAGTAGTGCAAGAATTCTAGCGTTTACTATATCTTTAACTCCATTTTCTTCATCCACAAAGAAAGGGGGGTTTTTAATATATGTACTAGATGCACTCCACGAATAAGTTGTATCTGGTACACTTTTAATTGATTGCCAATTTATGTCACCTTTATAAATCTCTTCGTATCTTTTTTTAAACATATCAGTAGATAGCGAATCAGCAACTATAGTATTTATTTCAGAAGTTGATGGCCATAAATCTTTTAAATAAATTTCTACACCCTCATCACTAATTCCAATTGGATCATTATACAAATCGATATTCATATTACCAGCTATAGCAAATGCTACAACTAATGGTGGTGAAGCAAGAAAATTAGCTTTGACTTCTTGATGAACCCTGCCTTCAAAGTTTCTATTTCCAGATAAAGCAGAACAAACGGTTAGATTTTTTTCTTTTATTTCTTTCGAAACCCATTCTTCCAAAGGTCCTGAATTTCCTATGCAGGTTGTGCAACCATAGCCAACTAAATTAAAACCAATTTGATTCAGGTATTTTGATAAGTTGGCTTTTTCTAAATAATCAGTTACTACTTTGCTTCCAGGGGCTAGACTTGTTTTTACCCAAGGTTTTACTGATAAGCCAAATTCAACAGCTTTTTTTGCTACTAATCCAGCTGCTATCATTACATTCGGATTAGAGGTATTCGTACAACTTGTTATCGCAGCTATTACAACATCTCCGGATTGAAGTCTGTGATTATTAACTGATTTATCAAAATAAGAATTATCAATTTCTTTAAAAGCCTGAGGTATATTTTTTACAAAAATTTTATCTTGTGGGCGTTTTGGGCCAGCTACAGATGCTTCAATTATATTTAGATCTAAACTTACTGTTTCATCAAAATTTGGTTTATAATTCTCATCAATCCAAAGTTTTTGTTTTTTTGTGTAATATTCAACAATCTTTAATTGATGAGTATCTTTACCAGATAATTTTAAATAATTTAATGTCTCTTGGTCTGTAGAGAAAAAACCGCAGGTAGCACCATACTCTGGAGCCATATTTGAAATTGTAGATCTGTCTGAAAGAGAGAGACTGCTTAAACCCTCGCCATAAAATTCTACGAATTTTCCAACTACTCCATGCTTTCTTAAAATTTCTGTAATTGTTAAAACCAAATCTGTAGCAGTAATACCTTCTTGCAGTTTATCATTTAATTTAAAACCAACTACTTTCGGTATATTCATAGATATTGGTTGTCCTAACATGGCTGCTTCAGCTTCAATTCCACCAACCCCCCAACCTAAAACTGACAGAGCATTTACCATAGTAGTATGGCTATCTGTACCAACAACAGAATCTGGATAGAGATAATGATCATTTTTAATCTTATTTGACCATATAGTGGTTGCAATATTTTCAAGATTAACTTGATGACAAATACCGCCACCTGGAGGTGCTAAATAAAAATTATTAAATGATTCTTGTCCCCATTTTAAAAACTCATATCTTTCTTTATTTCTAGAGAATTCTTTTTTTACATTTGCTTCATAAGCTTTATCATTACCATAGTGATCAACCATAACTGAGTGATCTATAACTAAGTCTACTCTTGAAAGAGGGTTAATTTTATTGGGATCAACTCCTTTATTCTTTAAAGCATCTCTCATGGCTGCTAAATCAGCCACAGCTGGAACTCCCGTGAAATCTTGCATTAAGACACGAGTTGGTGAGAAAGAAATTTCATAATTATCTTTAGATTCAGCTATTTTCTTACATAAATTTGAAATCATTTCCTTTGTTACTGACTCTCCATCTTCATTTCTTATTAAGTTTTCTAATAATATTTTAATAGAATTAGGAATTTTTGATAATTGAAAATTAAAACTCTCAGCAAGAATATTTAAGTCAAAATATTTATAATTTACTTTATCAATAGTTATATTGCTGCAGGTTTTAAGTGAGTTTAATGAATTCATACCAAGTTTAATTTTAATAAATATTTATTTATTCTTAATCGATAGTGCTTAATTTAAAATAAGCATTTAAAATGTTTAAGAATAAGTTTTTAGAGTAATAATACTGAAAAAAAATTTTGTATAGACATTTTATAAATTTTTAATCAGATTTCTGCGAAAAAAAGCAATTGATTAAAAGAATTTTAATTTAAAAAAATTAATAATATTTTTTTGCTTTTGTGAAGTTTAGTTAAGTTGTTGACTTTGTCCGTAAGTTTTGGGAGAAAAAGAAAGCCTTTTATGTTTGTCACTTTTTTAAAGTGATGATGGAGGGGGGTTCCTCCACTTTAACCCATTACAAGGAGCATTAAATGGCAAAGAAGAAAAAGAAAGCAGCACCTAAGAGAAAAGCTGCTCCTAAGAAAAAGAAAGCAGCACCTAAGAGAAAAGCTGCTCCTAAGAAAAAGAAAGCAGCACCTAAGAGAAAAGCTGCTCCTAAGAAAAAGAAA
>ENA-OREN01001446-OREN01001446.1-marine-metagenome-genome-assembly--contig:-NODE-1446-length-27787-cov-7.009455_pt1 | contig 27787 bp, 23 predicted proteins | sample MGYA00248624_ERZ508555 | MGnify/ENA primary metagenome ERZ508555 (study PRJEB26222, sample SAMN06267773) | marine metagenome | isolation source: Saanich Inlet, British Columbia, Canada | place...
CAATCTATAGATGAAAATACTTTATCTGTTAAAAATATCTGTGTGTCAAAATCACTGAATGGTGTATAGTCCATCGTGCTCATACTGCCATGTACCATGAACGAAGATATTAGTCCGTGATCATATAGTGGACTGAATGCTTCATGTACATTGTTATATATTGAGACGATACTGTCATTTGCTAAAGGGTGATTTATGGCCGTTTGCATATTTTTCAGACAGATTTCCTGTTTGAGCACACTGTGTGGCAGATGATTCTTTAGGTAATTAAATGTGCTTATTATGAATAATTCATTATTGCTTTTATCAATTGTGTTTTTATATTCATAATTTTGTTCAACAAGATTTAACAGTGTCAACAGATTATTAACATCGCTTTGCACAATTGTGCCTGCGTTAAAATATGAGTTGATTATACTTCTGAAACTTATTTGAGTGAGATGCAGCAAATTATCTTTTGAATGCATTGTGGGGCAATTTTGAAGATAATGAATCAGGCTTACATATTCTTCAATTTTTTCGTTTTGTTTGAGATATAGTCCTAACGGATTATCAGTACTGAAATTACTTCTGCATTCGGAGCCTGATTTGTTTTGAAGTGTATTATATGCATGGTGTTCAGTTCCAGACTCCAGCATTACATTTGACTGAGATAGTATTTCCTTCAGCTCATCAAGTATTTTTTTAGTTTCAACCTGTTCAGGGTTGATTTCAAGGGACTTCTCTAGCATCTCGCACGATTTTTGAATTTCCCCAATTTCTGTGTAAACAAGTGCAAGTTGATTTATTGTATTGGTGTCATTAGGATTGAGTCTTATGTATTTCTCGTAGTACTGAGATGCGTCGTGGATTCTTTCTGAATTGTAGTAAAGTTCTGCCAGATTATGTATAGCAGTGTGATAATCCTTGTTCAGTTCAATTGACTGCAGAAAATACTTCTCAGCATGTTCATTTTTATTTTGGTTGTAATAGATTGTACCTATATTATTTAAATCTTCATCGCTTATGGTGCAGGATTGAACTAGTGTTTCTACATCAGCATGATTATTTGACTGAACCAGATCTTCAACTGTCTTTAATAGATTTGAATTCATGGGTTAGATTTAAACGGTTTAAAACAATAAGCACAATTCTAATATGCGTAAATCCAGTTCAGGTATATGAGGTTTTGCAGGTTATTGGGTTTTGCTTTGTACTTGAATCGAATGTTAGGCGTTGACTTCATTTTCCATTTGAGTATCAGTGGTAATCTGAGTATGGGATTCATTATTCAAGGATATCAACATATCATCAATTGCATCCAATTGCGAAGACAATGAATACCTGCTTTCAACGAATTCATGGTATTCATGGGAGTTATAGTTGTCATTGATTATTTCTATTAATTCGTCAGTAGAGCTGAAAATGCAATGATGTGGCCAGATATCTTCGGAATGAGGAAAGTTGTGTATTAAAGGCTTATAGCCCATGGCCATTGCCTCTGCAATCCCGTAACCAAAGGACTCGCATACACTGGTTGTGAGTAGATAATTGATGCCTTCTCTTTCAAACCAGCTTGGTATATCGTCAGTTTTACCAAAAAATTCTATATTTTTCTCAAGTCCAAGCTTTGGAATTATATTTTCAAAATAATATTTGTACAGAATTTCCTGGCCGTCGCCGACAATTTTAATCTTATACTGCGGGTTTAAGGTTGCGAGCCTGTTTAGTATCTCAACCCACATTGAAGGATTTTTTTTATTGTTTATGTGACCCACTACTGCAATATTATATCCAGCTTTCCGCTTTTTATAAGAGAACTTCTGCAAATTCACACCATTATTGATTACAATGCATTCCGTTTCTCTCGCAATTGATGGACAAGTTTCATATGCTATTTCCCTTATATGATCTGCTACGAATATGGCCTTGTCGATCTTATTCCATTCAATCTGAGACAGAAGTCCTACAAGTGCCTCATATTTATGTATCCTGCAGACAACCTTTTTTTGATGAATTGTCGATACCTTATTTGTTACATAAACAGAAATATCATTTGCAAATTCAAGCCAAACAATATCTGCCCATTCAATGCACGAATGAATTTCAAGCTCATTATTTGTGTAGCAAGTTCTTACATCATGACTTACCTTGAGGTGATTAACAATATCTTCTAAAAAGGAATCAAATCCACGTGAGCATAGAACGGCAATCTTAAGTCTGGATTGTGAAGTAGTACGAATATTCTCCAAAAGTTGCAATATGTCTTTGTCGTTTGGTTTGATTTCTGTAATCTGCTCTAAAAGAGGGATTGCAATATGTACTTGATTGAGCGTTTTGAGTAAACTCGTATAATTTATAACTGCATCTCTGTATAGGGGATCAATTTCCAGAGATCTGGTAAAATAATCAATAGCCTTTTCACTATGACCATCTTGAAAAGCTATTACACCAAGATTGTTATAGGCTTCTTTTCTGTTAGATCCATTCTCTGCTTCAAACAAAAAATATTTTACCGCCTCTTCAATCTTGCCTTCAGCAAATAATATTTCACCTTCATTGCGCTTATTCATTATACATTGGCTGGCTGAGGGTTACGACTGTCATCCAGAAGCTGTTTGATTTCTTTGTCTTCAGTGTTTAGCTCTGAGACTTTCTCCAGTAAGGGAATTGCTAACGGTAGCTGATCTAAGGATCTGAGTAAATTGGTGTAATTTACAATGGCATCTCTATAAAGGGGATCTATTTCAAGCGATCTTGTGAAATAATCAATAGCTTTCTCATTGTCTTCAGACTGGAAGGCAATAACACCAAGATTGTTATAGGCTTCTTTACATTCAGCGTCGTCTTCTAGAAGAGACAGAAAGCATTTCTCTGCTTCCTCAACCTTGCCATCAGCAAATAATACTTCTCCGTTACTAAGTGTATTCTTCATTTTCATGTTCTCCTTTAATTATGGTTGAGCAGCTAGTGTATTGAGCAATAGCCAGCTTCCTGTGGGATAGTAGACTCTTTATCATATGTGCGATTAGATTGCTTGTTGCCGTCAATGCGGACTTTAACGTCGTCATGTATTTCAAATTTGTTATTGCAGTTACACTCCAGGCATTTGACCTCTTCATCGATCATTTTATATTGTTTGTTGCAGCTGCTACAGGTTGAAACGTCATTATGGAAATATAGACGATTGCAACATTCACAGACCCAGCCACTGATTCTTGCAGGATTTCCCAGTACCAGCGCGTGGTTTGGTACATCTTTCGTGACTACAGCACCAGCTCCTATAAATGCATATTTACCAATCGTATTTCCACATACAATTGTAGAATTTGCACCAATGGTGGCACCCTTTTTGACAAGTGTGTTCTGGAACTCATTCTTTCTCGAAATATGACTACGTGGGTTTATGACATTTGTAAAGACCATGGAGGGGCCGCAAAACACATCGTCTTCAAGGACTACTCCGGAATATACAGAGACATTATTTTGTATTTTTACGTTGTTACCAATTTTTACATCCGGAGAGAGAACAACATTCTGGCCTATATTACAGTTGTTTCCTATTTGCGCACCTGGCATTACATGACTAAAATGCCAAATCCTTGTTCCATCTCCTACCAGACATGATTTATCCACAATAGCTGTTTCATGTGAGAAGAAAGGCTTTGAGTGGTTGCTTCCATTTAGATCGACTGTAGCACCATGCTGCTTTAAAGAATCCTGGCAAGCATTCAGAACCTTTAAAACCTTTATTCCGTTATTACCATCTGATTTGGGTGTTGAATCTGATGTTATGCTATGTAAAAAATGTTCACATTCCGCTTTAAGCGGTTCACTATTATCAAGCGGTACAAGGGTAATTCCATTTTTCCGTGGAACTGGTTGACGGTTAATCCAATCGACTCCTTTATCATGTATCTGTAATTTACCCTGAGCGAGAGTGTCATCAAACAGGGCCATTTTCTTGTCACCAACAATTATCAATTTCTGTTCTTTGTCCGGGTGGAGCCAACTTACGAATATATGGCCCTTGACGCCACTCTTAAATGAAAGCATAGTCATTGTTACATCTGTAATATCCTGATTTAGATAATTCCCACCCTGGGCTATAACCTGACAAGGCATTTCATCCAATAAAAAGAGCATTGCTGAAATGTCGTGTGGAGCAAAGCTCCATAATATATTTTCCTCACTGCGGATTTTGCCAAGATTCAGCCGATTAGAATAGACATAGTTTATCTTTCCAAGTTCGCCTGAATTTATTATTTCTTTCAATTTTATTATTGCAGGGTGATAAAGAAGTATGTGTCCTATCATCAACTTAAGGTTTTGACTTAAAGCCAATTGATGAAGCTCCTCTGCTTCGTTCACATATAAAGCCAGTGGTTTTTCTACAAAGACATGTTTGTTGGCTAGTAATGTCATCTTTGCCATTTTGAAATGTGTCTCTGCAGGCGTGGCAATGACTACTGCATCAATAGCTTGATTCTGAAGTACATTCTGAAATAAACTTTCAACTTCCACTTCCGGATATTTTTCTTTAAATGTGCTTAGAGTTGAAGGATTGCTGTCACAAATAGTATGAAGTACACCCAATTCATAGAAATTACGAACTAAATTTTTACCCCAATAACCTGATCCTACTACTGCAATATTCTTCATTATTCATTCCTTAATAAATTAGGCATTTGATTCGTTTAACTTCTTTAGCATATTCCTTGCTTCCTGATAATCTGGATCTACATCTAATGCTTTTTCCCAGTAAAGCTGAGCAGTCTTATTGTCATTCATTTTATGAAAACATATTCCCAATATAAGCATTGCTTCAGTATTTGATCTTTCAATATTATGAAAGCGTTCAATTCTTGAAATAGCTTCCTCTGTTCTTTCCATGTTAAAGAGTAGTTTACCTAAATTGAACAGGGCATCTGGGTGGTCGTTATCAATTTCCAGTACCTTTGAAAAGAATAATTCGGACTCATAATAAGATCCTTCAAGATAATATGTTGTGCCCAGATTTAAATAGTGTTCCGGATTTTCTGGTTGCAGTTCAATTAGTTTTTCCAGATTTTTGATTGCCTCTTGTGTTCTTTGCTGTGACGCTTGAAGTATTCCAAGGTTATGGTAGCTCTGAGCATAATGCGGGTTTAAATTAATTGCTTTTAAGAAGTTCTCTTCTGCTTTTTGCATTTCTCCGGATTTTGCTAAACGTGTACCAGACTCATTAAGTGAAGCAGCAGATTCTGTTTCTAAAAAATCAATATTTGTAAGTGTATTTTCTGTGGTATTCATGAAGACTCCTTTATCGTCTACAATTTAAACTTCTTCTAAAATGATTTGTACTGCCATATGCAACTTGTCTGTTTACATTATTATTTTCTTGTTTCTCATACCTTGTGAATAGCTCATAAAGTTTTTTATAAATTTTCGAAATTTCTTTACTTACAGCGGTTTCAATTCTGTTAATAACCGGTTGATTCCAGGACGTCCTATACTCACGTGACATACTCTTAATTCTAATGCTATTGACATCAAGATGGTAATGAGTAACCGCTTCTTCTGAAATGGTTTTTTCCTGACTCTTAATTTTAAGGAAATCTGTAGACCTATGTAGGTCTGCTAATTTCTGGTAAGTATCGCAGCTGTCAGGTCTAGTAATTAAAGCTGACAGTCTACTTGCTTCTAAATGCGTTATTTTGAGTATTGGTTTTCTTGTTTCAGTTTCTCTCACCATCTCCATCGGTATGATTCCATTCCAATCATTAGAGAAGCCTTCTACAATGTATTCTTTTCCCTCAACATCATGCAGTTGGTACCATACGTGTGCCCTTGCAACTCTATGTCTATCAATTACCCATCCCCATACAATTTCTGCATTTTTCATAGTAGGGGGGAGGTGCGAGAAAAAAAGAAAAACTGCATCTTCACAGTCACCTTGATCAATTCTGGTTGTTTCTAGAGGTGTTTGCCAGTTGTCGGTTTCTGGTGCTTCAGGAGCGTATTGAATATTGAAAGCGATATCTTTATAGCCTTCATATATATGATTACCGTTTGTAAATGTCTCTTCACACCATTTCTTATATAGCAAATTTTCGTGTCGCTCTTCAACTTGTTCAAGATCTGGACATTCATCCAATACCGGCTTATAGCTCGGATTAGAGTCGATCCCTGACCAGTGAAGCGGCTCTCCAGCTTGGCACGTACGCTCATTATTCAGTGCAAATGATAAATTAATCATATTAAGTATTATTGAGGTACAAACCATTCCGGTGATCTTTGGGATATTTACAGTCTTCATACCTATATCCTTTTAGAATCCAAAATACTCTGAAAATAATAGTTTTCCTGTGCCTCTTTATCAGTTTCAATTAACCTATCTGTAAAGTTAGCACATTACATGCCTTAACTAGGTTAATAACTATAAAATAATACTGCCTGGAGGAGTACGCGCTAAGTGACAATAATGCTATTGCTTATGACTATTAAAATGCTTTATGTATATAGTATTGGTTATATGATTTGTGCTTAAATGTTATTTTGTATAATTTATATGCATTGTTTACAGGAAAAATATTCCGAAGAAGAGACTGAATTGTTGAGAGTAGAGTGAATAGGGGGTGAGATGTAGTCAAATCAATTAAATTTACAATTATTGAAGTGTTTACAGGATTATCATGCTATGGCAGGAGATGGTTGAGATGGAAAAGAAGAAGTATTACTACACTTCAAGCGCTGCATCCTGGAAGTCGACAAAGTCAATTATTCCGGATGAGGATGACTGTGCATTTTCTTCTTTGATTTTCAGGAAAACTTCTTCCCTGTATATAGTCAATTCTTTTGGTGCATTTATACCTATTTTGATATTATTTTTATTAATCTCTATAACTGATATTTGAACATTTTCATCAATTATGATGCTTTCGCCTAACTTCCTTGTTAGTATGAGCATTTATCACCTTCCTGGTTATATGTTTTTAATTGCGTGCTAATTAATTGCTAGTTATTTGCATCATCAAGTACGTAAAAGTGTATGGGGTATTTTTCATCATACAGGATGAGTTGCTTTGCTATTTTTTTCTCTGGATTGTAAATAATTGGTGCCCTCAAATTAGTTCTGATTGATGACAATGATTGTGGAACTACCATAAGTGTCAGGACAAGGGCCTCATCAAGACTTTTCAGGTTGATATCATTAAGATCAAGATTTTGTAAATTAATAGAGTAATTCTCGTCTACTGAGAACGGAGATACAACAGGAAATGCCAAATTTGGTTTATTAATGGATTGTAGCCAGAATGTGGGGAATATCGATTCATTCTCAACGAGAAGATATTGTCTGCAATCATCAAATCCCAAAATCGGTTTCGTGAAATGAATTACTTCTTCATCTTTAACTTCAACCTCACCGAATAGACGTGTTTTTAATATCATGATCCTCACTAATAGATTTCAAAGAGATTAATATGCAAAATAACATATCATCTGAAATCTAATCCTTTATAAAAAATATTTAAATTATAATTCTCCGTCAATTATGTTGAAGGCGGAGGCGATACTAACAAATTGTTATTCACTTACATAAGATGCATACATGCTTAATATTAAATATAGTTCAGAATAGATGTCTTAAAGATATATGAACCGGATGACAATGATGCTTCAAATATACTCTGTTGTTCTGTAAGTTTTAAGACTAATTCTGCGATATCAGCACTTTCTGCCGACGCTAATACTTCCTGAAGCGAAAGTTTTGTGTCATCGATCCTATTACCTGTTAATTCGAGAGTACTGGAAATACCACCTGCTTTGGCAATAGAGTTTAGGATGTTCTGTGCTCCATTATCCAGATTGGTCAATTCGTTTGTGGCAAAGGTAATTGCTCCATCCAACAAATTTTCTCGAATTTTTACAATAGTGTCAAAAAGTCTTGTTTTCATAAATACTTCATCGCCCGTCAAATTGACTGTCGTATTTGTATTTGGTCCGACATTATATTGAATGGTTTCACGGTTTCCGTTATAAGATACAGCAGAAATATTTCCACTTGAATTGCGTGTCGCGACAAAAGGTTCGGTTGTTGTTTCTGTGCCTGCAAAGGTGTAACGTCCCAACCTCTGTGAGTTTGCGCTTTGCATTATAGTTTCCAATAGCTGGTTTATTTCATTTGCGATTATTGTTCTACCACTCTGATCAGTTGCACCACTGACACCCTGCATTGTTAATTCTGTTATTCTTTGCACTATATCAGATGTATTTGAAAGAGCAGCAGCATTAAAATCTAAAGATTGAGTTGCCGTCTGAATGTTTGATGCATATTGGTCAAGCCTGAGATCTTCAGATCTTAAGCTTAGAATTTTTCTGGCACCTGCAGGGTCGTCGGAAGCTCGGTTTACCTTCTTCCCGGTTGAAATCTGCTCCTGGAGTCTGCTCATGTTAGATGTGCTCTTCTGAACATTTGCAAGTGTTGAGCTGATAAAAGTTTCTAGATTTACTCTTGTAGCCATTTTAGTAGGGATCCTTTATTATTATATTCGCATAAGCATATCGCTTACTTCTTTTATAGTAGTAATATATTTAGCCGATGCCTGAAATGCTTGTTGGAATCTGATAGTATTAATCATCTCTTCTTCGATAGAAACACCTGATATTTCCTGCCTCCTATTCTCCAAATTAGTAAGCAATACTTCGAAGCTGTTCTTTTCACTTGCTCTTTCTGCCGTTTCAATACCTAGCTGAGCTACGGAACCGTGTAGGAAATCGTTGAAAGTTGAACTATTTGTTAATTTCTGATTTTGTAGAGCTACCAGTCTCAATGCGTTTGTGTTGTCTCCGGGTGAACTGGTTGACGCAGCAGCAATTCTCGTAACGTCATCGATGATATATTGTGCTACTCCAATCGAAGAAGCATCGTTTCCAGTAAAAAAGGTATTTATGCCTAAAGAACTGAGTACGTTGCTTGTGTCCGGGTCACTTGTGACATCAATGGCCAGATCGTTACCAACCGCAATCGCGCCACTGCCAAAACTTACAGAGACTCCGTCAGTTATATTTAAATACTCACCGACAGTATAATTTGATCCAACGTCAAGATTTGCTAAGATTTTGCCTGTTGCATCAGTAACTCTGATTAAGGCAGTTCCAGTTCCCATGGTGCCAGTGCCATTATTTATTACGCTCATAGTAAAAATATCATTATCGCTGCCTGTATAATGCCCGGAAAGCGCTGTTACAGAGGAGCCAAGACTACCAGGATTTTTGTCCAGTTCATTTGTAAAATTATATGTATATCCGCTGTCTGAGGTAATAGTCAGAACTCCATTGGTGACACTGGAATTAACATTCGTAATGCCATCAACCTTTGCTGAGAGCGTAGTGAGAGTTTCATCCGCTGCGATACTTATGCTGGATTTTGTTGTTGCATTTGATGAGTCTGTGACCGTTACATACAGGGTGCCATCTGTTATACTGCTCGCGACTGCGCCTGCATTAGTATATCCTCCGCTTACTGTTAGTTGAGTATTACTGTCAACAGACGTAATTTTATAATAATTACCGTCAGCAAGCTTGACCCAGTCATTTGCTTTTACATTACCGGTAAATGACGTGCCAGATCCGGTTACAGTAGTTGTTCCATCAGCATTGTCTGAGCTTGTTACTGTACCTGTAGTATATGTTTTTATTGATGGAGCGTAAGGAAGTCCATTGCCCGTCGATAATAATCCTGTAGCACTGATAACAGCATTAGTACTGGTTAATGAGGTAAAACCTCCACTGAGACCTACACCTTCACTATGGAGGTTGTTAACTTGTTGTATGAAGCTGGCAGCAAGGGTATCGATATCGTTCATGTATTTAGGTATTGTTGTATTTTGCATATTCAATAGTCCTTTTAAGGCACCACCAGTGAGATTAGCGGCTGCTATTCCTTGAATCTTGGCGATTCCTTCTCCTGCAATTGATGATGTGATTTTCTCGTTTTGACTACCATGTACAACTAAAGTGCCTGCGAAAAGGACATCAACCGAACTGTTGTCAGTGTTTGTGATTATTTTGAGGTCACCTAATTCACTTAATTGTGTAATGAGTTGGTCTCTCTTGTCCAACATGTCATTTGCGGTTGCATTACTAGCACCTAATTCGACGTCATTTATTCTTCTGTTTAAAAAAGCTATCTCAGTTGTAATACTATTCAAACTAGAAACTTTTGATTCAATTCTCTGGCTGACATTGACCTTTAGATTTGTAAATTGCTCAGACAGGGAGCGAAAACTATGTGTGACAAGGTTTTTAGCATCTTGCAATAGCTGGTATCTAGTACTCACAAGTTCAGGACTTGTTGATACTTCTTGAAAACTTGTGAAAAACTTTCCCAACATGCCGTTTAAACTTGAGTCTGACAATTCATTATAAATGGCTTCAATATTTTTTAGAGTGTCACTTTGTACTGCAGAATCGCCCAGAAAAGAAGTGAAGTCATTTATTTGATTGTTCAGTAACTCATCCTTAATTCTCATTATTGTATCTATCGTTACACCTGCACCGACTGGACCAAATACGTTAGAGTCAGGTGTTCTGGCAGTTATACCAACTCTTTGCCTGCTATACCCTGGAGTATTGGCATTAGCAATATTATGCCCAATTGTTTGCATGGCACTTTGTGCCGTAAGGAGACCGGATAGTCCTATTGAAATGCCTGAACTCATTTTATTCTTTCTACAATAACGTTTTAACTTTTATCTTCAGTATAAAATCTGCAAGTAAAAATCAGGTAAATATCTTTTTATGCGCTTGCCTCAAACATTAATCTATGCAATTCGGGTTCATTAAATTTACCTGATTGCTGATAGGTATTATCATTCAATGATTCTGTGCATATTGACTTTACAAGATTATTTATATATTCAAGTGAGTATTTTGTAAGCGTTGTATTAGACTTATTAACTTCTTCAACTTTTGTAATTATTTCCACAATAATATCGTATTGCTCTTTCACACGACTCTTATATGGTTCTTGAATCTGTTCAATCAAATCGCTGAGTTTTGTAGAGTTGCTATCGTTTCCTAATGCTTTATATATTGTTTGCAATATATATCTTCTTTTTTCTTCAAGAAGAAGGATCGTTTCTGCAAGATTGCGTTCTTGATAAATTACAGACTCGAGTTTGTCAATATCTCCTGAAATTATGTGTTCCTGCTTATTCTGTGCGGCAATAAAAATGTCTTTATAGGTAAGAATCATTTTGTCCAATGTTTCAGAAAGATTTTGCAGAAGGTTTTTCATGATATTTTGTTCCGTTTTTATAGGTTACAGTTTTTTCTGTTCTCTTCGAAGTTGCTGAGCAAGTACTTTTGCAATGCCCATGCCACCATTACTTGCCATTTCTTCTGAGAGTGATGAGTGCATAAGCCCTTCATATATATTAGATGCGCTATTCTTCTCAAACAAATCTGATTTAGGTACTGTTTTCCACATCGCCTTGATAACCATATTTAGTAATACCGCTTCAAAGTCTTGAGCTGCTTTTTGAAGATCCTGTTCTGATTTAGCACTTTTTTTGACAGAATTTATTGAGTTCTCTGCTTTGGCATTATTTAACATGAACTCGCTATTGAATGGTATTTCCATTGTGTTTTCCAGTAATTATCTTACATTATTATAAGCTCAGCATGAAGTGCGCCTGCTGCATGTATGGCTTGGAAGATCGCCATAAGATCTCTTGGAGTAACTCCAAGTACATTTAATGCACGAGCTATTTCAGATATACTTACACCATCAGGTATAATATGTAGTTTTGCTTCCTCTTCTTCGACATCAATGGTTGTACGATCAAGCTCCTTGGTTTCTGCGCTGTCTGGGGCAAAAGAGCCAGGCTGAGACGCTTCAGTCTTTTCGCTAATTGTAATAGTAAGGCTGCCATGTGCAACAGCAACAGTAGAGATCTTAACGTTTTCTCCGGCTACAATTGTTCCTGTTCTTTCGTTTATAACAACTCTGGCGATAGCATCAGGTGTGATCGGTAATTCCTCAATTTTAGAAATAAATTGAGTGATCACTTTCATTGTTCTGTACTCTGGTGGTGGTTTGATTTCTACTTCCGCAGCACTTATTGCAAGAGCAGAATCAGGGTACATCGCGTTGATAACATCCATTAGACGTGTCGCAGTGGTAAAATCTGTATCTTTTAAGGTCAACCGGATTCTATTTTCCTGGAAGAGATGTACAGGTATTTCTTTTTCAACCATTGCACCTCCTGGTATGTTAGCAGTTGTAGATACATTCTTTCTCTTGTCAGCAGCTTTTCCGCCAACATTAAAGCCACCACCGAGAGAGAGAGGTCCTTGTGCAACTGCGTAGACTTCATTGTCAATGCCCTGGAGAGTTGTGTGTATAAGAACACCACCTTCAAGGCTTTTCGCATCGCCTACTGAAGAGACAAGAACATCCATTCTATCTCCTGGTTTAGCAAAAGGGCGTATATTAGCTGTTAGCATAACACTTGCAATATTTTTAGAGGTAAAGTCGGAAGTCGTTATTATCACGCCAAGCTTTTCAAATACATTTTTTGCTAATTGTTTAGAGAAATCTATTTTGTCACCTGATCCCATTAAACCGATTACTAGACCATAGCCAAATAAATAGTTTTCTCGCATACCTTGAATGTTTGCAACATCCTTAATACGTGTGGTTACACTACCCTGTGCAGGAGTAAATGTGGAAAATATTAATGTAATAATTAATACAAGAGCACAAAATTTAGATCGAAGCATAAATTCATTCCTTTATAACTACTTAAAATATATTTTGGATTTCAGAATTTGTTTATTTAAAAAAGCAATAATTGTACCAAAGCTAAATTTATTTTGAGGAATACTAAATACTCATAGTAAAAGGGCTTACGTAATCGAAAATAATTATTATATTTGTAGATAATGAAATAGTAGACAATTTTTACACATGGTGTTCAGTTTTTTCCTACTGAGATATTATCAATGTGGCAATAAAAGAAGGGAGGGTAGATTTCTCCACCCTCCCTTCTTTTAAGTAGTACAATGTAGTCTTATGTCAATTTATAGTTTAGAACGGCCAGAGCATTTCTTTGACTCTGTGGAACCAACCTTTAGATCCTGCACTGGTAAGCCAGCCTTTACCGGTAAGTCCAAAAAGTACGTTAGACATCTTGCTTGAAACTATAGTATTGTCTGTTGTAATATCAATAGGTCTGGCGATGCCTGTGAGTGTTAGGGTATATTTTTCCTTGTTTACTGATATATCTCTCTTTCCTTCAAGTGCAAGGTTGCCGTTGTCGAGTACCTCAACTACCATTGCAGTAATCGTTACAGAGACAGATTTGTCAACATCATTAGAGCCTCCACCTGTAAAGGCGCCAGTATATTCGGTTGAAAATGTGTTAGCCGCTCTACTGTCCTGAATCTTTGCATTACGTCCGCTTGTTAGTGCATGCCGGAGACCGGTCATGAAATTATCATTGTCAATGGAGCCTGTAGACGAGCTGGTATTATCTGTAGAGTTTGTTTCGGTATTGAGAATATTAGCAGTTTCAGAAACTGTTACTGTGACAATATCACCAACCCTTTTGCCTCTATTGTCATCGAAAAGGTTATAGTTAACTGTTACTCTCTTCTTCCATAGTGAGTCAGCACTGGTGCTGTTACATACTATAGAGAGAATGCTTATTGCTATAATAAAGTTTAGGATTATTTTTTTTTGTAGTCTTGTCATGGATGTTCCTATTGTGTTGATGTAAAAGTCAGTATACGACATGAACGCTGTCTGAATCGACAATTGTGCCATAGAGCATTTTTTTTGAATTTATATTTTTAACTCTTATAACCTCGCCTTTATATCCTGTCTGTTGTGCCAGCCCTTTAGTTACAATTTTAAATCCACTTTTCTGAACAATTAATTTCACTAAACTACCCTGGCTTATTGTTGGAGGGATCTCCACCATGTGATCGGTAAGTATCGTGTTAGCCAGTACTGGTGCAGTAGTCGTCATGCCCTTCAAATCGTCAATGCTGGAGAATGCCACACCACGCATTCTTGTAGTATCTCTTCTTGCAATGTATATATTTTCTCTCGTTATCTGTTGCTTGCGACGCATTTTTCTCTTTGCAATAGCGACAAATTCAAACACCCTTACATTGAAATAAACCGGAACTTTGAAAAAGCGTTTTCCCTCTGAAGATGCGCTGACAACTAACTCTATTTTGCCCCTATCTTTGCTGGTATCTATAAGGGTAATATTAAGATCAATTTTATCCCTTCTTTTTGGTACCCACTGGTTGGCAGGAATTCTTCCCAGCTCTACAGTTGTCTCTCTATCATCCATTGGCAAAAAATCTAATAAATACTCTTTTGCTTTCTGTGCAATTTCAAAACCCTTGATTTTTGTTGATTCAACAGAGACCAAAGAAGATTTGGCATCAGTAAAGGTTATATCTGATACATTTATATTTGCAGATTTGAGACGCATTGTTATAAAACTCTTATTAATTCTTCTTGTGCTGTTTGCTCCGGGCGCATTTCCAATTACAATGCTTTCAACCTCGTTAATTAAACCTGCATCATCACCAGTAACAGTTGATATGTCTTTAATGGTTATTTCATCCTCTTCCAGGATCACCTTGTCCTTTAAGCTTATTTCAATTTTGCCTGCAAGTACATTTGGCAAAAATGTAAGCATCATTAAAAGTGAAAACAATGTCATTCTTATTATCATTGATATGCTCCTGAAAAAGAAGTAGTTTAAAAATAGTGCTATTATACTTTTTAATTAAACAATGCGGTTCGTTGCTTGTAACATATCGTCACTAGCCTTAATAGCTTTTGCACTTGTTTCGTAAGCTCTTTGCGCGACAATGAGGTTTACCAATTCTGTGACAACCTCCACATTTGAACTCTCTCTAAACCCCTGTAAGATCTCTCCAATGCCATTCTGACCAGCAGTTCCAGTTGTTGGCGTGCCGGATGCAGTTGTTTCTCTATAAAGATTTTTCCCCATACTTTCAAGTCCAGCAGGGTTTGCAAATGAGGCCAGGGTAACAGTGCCTACAGAGGTAGTACTTCCATCTGCTGCTTGGGTTGAAATAGTGCCATCGGACCCAATGTTTATACTTGTCGCGGTAACCGGAATAGTAATTGCCGGTTCTAGCGCCAACCCTTCTGAGTTAACAATTGAGCCGGTGCTGTTAAGTTGAAAGGTTCCATCTCGTGAGTAGACAACTGTTCCATCCGGGTGTGTTACTTGGAAAAAACCTGATCCCTGTATTGCCCAATCAAGAGATCTGCCAGTACTTTCTGCAACGCCTTGACTAAACACCTTGTTTGTCGCGACAATCCTGACACCACTACCAACCTGTAGACCGGTAGGCGCTTGCACTCCAGTGGCTGACTCTGATCCTGGAGCTACATACTTGTCATATAATAAGTCCTGAAAATTGACCTGTACTCTCTTGTATCCTGTAGTATTAACATTGGCCAGGTTATTTGAAATGACATCCAGGAGGAACTGGTGCGCTTTCATACCAGTTGCACTTGTATATAATGCTTTCATCATGGTTTTTTCTCTCCTTTATAAAAAAAATTTCTCTATTTGGCGATACTATGTAGCTTGATTTGCTATTAATCGCTCCATTAATTCACTGAACGTTTTTATTACGTTATTACTTGCCTCATAGCTCCTCATGTTAGTTATCATATCCACCATTTCCGTAACTACACTAACATTTGAGCTTTCTAAATAACCTTGTGCTATATTAAATTTTGCTTCTCCGGAATCGTCTATCGAATCCTCCGGAGCTGCGAAAGTAGAATCGCCGGTTGGTACTATTTTGGTAAGGTCATTAAAGTTTGTGATCATAAATCTTCCTATCTCCTTGCCATTTACACTAATAATACCTTTTTTGTCTACAAGGATCTCACCTCCACCTTTGGGTATGACTATTGGGCCACCTTGCCCTAATACTTTTGCTCCAGTGTCGGTTATCAATTCATTAGTATTAGAAAGCTGGAATTGACCGTTCCTTGTATATCGCATACCGTTTGCGGCTTCTAAAGCAAAGAAACCGTCACCGTCAATAGCCATATTAAAAGTATTGCCGGTATATTTGAGACTGCCGTGAGAATAATCAATGCCAGTGTTTGTCTCTAGGGTGCTTGTTTCTGCACCTGCACCACCTGACATAATTGATTTAAATGAGATTGTGTTCTTTTTGAAGCCAACAGTATTCGCATTTGCAAGATTTCTTGCTATGGTTTCCTGTACATGAGCATATGCATCCAGGCCTGAAGAAGCTAATTCAATTCCGTCAATCATTACTCAGCCTTTCTTATAATGTTTACTAATAAGTTATCACTAGACATTTTCATCATTATATTTTTTATAATTTTTATATTTATCAGTGCTTCAAATAATAATCATTAAATACGATCTTTATTGTTAGCTATATTTATGCCAAAGATATTTTAAAAAAAAATAATTTAGAGTTCTTTCTGTAAGGGGCGTACTATGCTGTGTTTATGTGCTATTTTGTGTTTATTATTCTATTTTTGAGGGGTTGTTATATGTTGGTATTATGAGTGTTCCTGGATAATTATTTCCACAATTTGTAGAAAAAGCTTCCCATCCTGGTTTTATGATAATTGGTATGGTTCGGTTGACTATTAATCGATGCAGTAATAATGGGCGCTTATCTGTTGTGTGATTATGATAAGATTAGAGCCATCGTGCATAAATGATTACAGTTGCAAATTAACGGTCACCTGAATAAGAGAAAAGATACGTAAGTAGAAATAAGCCTGAATTGAACGATTTGTTTTGTCTTCGCTCAATTCAGGCTTAATATATTCAATTTAATTATCTTACAATGTTAACCAATTCCTGCAAAACTTCATCAGTTGTTGTTATAGTTCGTGAATTGGCCTGAAATGCTCTCTGGGAGACAATCAATTTAGTGAACTCTTCAGCTATATCAACGTTAGAGGATTCCAAGACTCCGCTGAGTATGCTACCTGTTCTACCGGATTGTGCTACTTTCAGAACGGCGGAACCAGAAGCAAGACTAGGTGATAAAAGATTGTTTCCATTTGTAGATAACCCGGCAGGATTACTAAATGTCACTAGCTGGAGCTGACCTACATTTTTTGTCTTTCCATTAGTGAATAGAGCAACAACTTGTCCATCCGGATTTGTAGATGTAGAAGAGAAGAAACCCTCTTCGTATCCATCCTGACTGATTGCTGCAGCAGACCCTGTACCACCAAATTGAGTTAGGCCGCTAAACGTATTTGGTGTGCCGAAGTCAAGAGCTACAACCTGAGTAGTCGCATCCGGATAAGTAATAGTTACAGATGCTGTGCCGGTAGTTGAAGCAAATGAGCCGTTGCCGTTAAAGGTTATACCTGTAAGATTGCTGACAACTGAGCCCTCAGCAGCTTTCATTGTTGGCGTTACATTCCATGTGTTGCTACCTGTCTTTTCATAGGAGAGTGATATCAAGTGAGATGAACCCTGAGTATCAAATACCGGTATACTACTTACATACACGCTTCCCGTTCCAGTGGTGCTGGCAGAAAAACTATTAAAAGTGATAGCACCAGTGTTTGATGCTCCGTCAGCAAGGTTTAATATCAATTCTGATTGACCTGGTTGATCTGCAGTAACTACCAGATTTCCGCTTGTATCAATGGATGCTGTAGCAGAACCGAAACTTGAACTAACAAAATCTCTAAGTGAACCAAACGTGATACCATCTTGTCCGGTTCCTGTTCCGTAAGTGAAGCTAGCGGTAACAGTTGTACCATCGTGTTCTGTACCGACAATATTAATTTTATCTCCAGCAACATAATCTGTGGTATTAAGAGCAAGATCATTCAGGCCGGCGATAGCCATAGAATCGCTCATTACACTGGTATCATTGGCGTTATCTGTGAAAGCTGCTGATACTGTTAAGCTTGTGTTTGAAGCTATTGCTGAGATAGTTCTTGTCTCTCCTGAAACTGTTATCGTATCGCCGACAGCCAGTTCTGTTGTGAAAGCAGTTCCTACACCAGTAACAGTTGTAGATGCAGCAGGGTCAATTGAGCCTGTCAGTACGCCAGTACCTGCTGTGAGTGCCGCATCAGCAGCGGTGTCTGTAAATGCAGCATCAACAGTTAAAGCTGTATTACTTGCAATTGCAGTGACTTTCCTTATCTCTCCGTTAACATTTATCTTGTCACCAACTGCCAATTCAGTTGAAAAGGCAGTACCCACTCCCGTGACTGATGTGGATGCGGTAGGGTCAATTGAACCTGTCAATACTCGCGAAGTTCCTGTTCCGGTTACAGAATATCCACTGGAAGGTGAAAGAACATGATTAACAGCTCCAGAAACGAATTCAGAATTTAGATTTCCGGCTATTTGTGTTGTCGTTGTGGCTTTACCGGCCTGGGTATCATTAACTGGAACATTTATAGCTACCCCGGAAGTGCCCTGTACCTTAAGGCCTGTACCTGAGTCAACTAGATCATTGTTTTTGTCCAGGTTAAAAGAGCCTACCCTGGTGAAATAATTCTGAGAGCCATCACTAAGCAAGAAAAAACCATCACCCTCTATTGCAAGATCAAGTGGGCGACCTGTAGGAGTCATATTACCCTGGCTAAAGTCTCTATCAATACTTGACACTTTAGTACCGGTACCAACCTGGATTGGATTCCTTCCACCAAGCCCGCCAGACGGTGCCAATGCAGATCTCATAGTTTGTGATAATTCACTTGCAAAGTTTACACGGGCAGCTTTAAATCCATTTGTGTTTAAGTTGGCCAGATTATCACCAATTACGTTTAGTGATACCTGTGACGTTTTTAAGCCAGATATTCCAGCTACTAGTGATGATGTTGACATTGTTTACTCCTTTCAAAAAGTACTGAAATGTTTAATTATTTTAGAAATATTAAATGTTTTAAAATAAGCCTGTTACATTGGCTATTGGTATATCTTGATTTCCTATGACTAGTGATATTGAATCTCCGTCTACCTTTGCACCTTGAACTACTCCCGATGCTACACCTCCGACAACTGGATCTATATAATCTGCATTCTTTCCAATGAACTCACTACCTCCAGCCAATTGCTGAAATTTTAAATTATCAGCAAAAGAAGCGTTTAGGCTGGTAAGCTGCTCAACGGAACTGAATTGCGCCAGTTGTGCTATGAACTCATGTCCCTTTAGCGGATCCATAGGGCTCTGGTTTTTGAGCTGAGCCACAAATAGCTTCAAAAATTCATCTTTACTTACAGCAGGGGTGGCACTTACAGGTGTCGGGCTCATAATAATCTCCTTTTATACTAAATAGTTAATTTGTGTTGATTCCGAATTATTTGATATTATCTTTTCGTCTAAGTTATTCTCATGGTTCTCACTTTCCTGTTGTGAAGAACTTTGAGCGTTATTGCCTTTTGAGTTTGAGTGAAATTCTTTATTCATAAAATCCATTTTACTGTTCTCTTTGTCTTGCAGTGATACATCAAGTTTTCCAACATCTATATCTGCACTGGAAATAAGTTCTCTCAAACGTGGAATATCCTTTTCAATAACATCCTTTATGCCTGCTCTCTCCACAGTGATCTTTGTCTCTAAAACATCATTTTCTACTTTAAATTGAAGTTTGATAGTTCCGAGTTCAGGTGGGCTAAGTTGTACTTTAACTTCAGACTTGCCTCCTTGCGTATATAATTTTGCATTTTTGATAATATTGTCTGCAACATCATTGCCTAACTCTCCTAACGGCTTTCCAGTATTGTTAACCTGAGACAACGTGTTATTGAAACTTGTATCAGATCTAGTTTTCTGATTATTGTTAACGGCATTTGAGCTAAAATCAAATTCAGCATTTGCGCCTTGATTATTAAAGGTAGAGTTATTTGATGAGTTATTTGACTGCATTACTGATTCGGTCGTGTTAATATTATTATTGCCTGTAAGCGTGGTATTATCAGATAATTTAACTGCTTTAGAATCGATAGTTTTTGCAGTGGCTTCAAATATCTTAGGCGTATCTTCGCCTTCTAATTGTGACTGTACCTGGCCCTGTTGTGCCAGTAGGTTTTTATCTGCATTTGAGGCTGTGGCTTTATTCTGGTGTTGCCCCTTTAATATCTCCTCTATTTTGTTGCTGGCATTTTCATTAGTCTGTGATGAAGTATTCGATAAAGGATTAAGATCTATGGTTTTGTTATTAGATATTTTGTTTGAGTCAGATAGGGGGTTGGAGCCTGTTTTTTCAACTGAAGAAATAAGATCATGTTGTCCAGTAATATTAGCTTTTGTTTTGTTTTTATTTAACGTGCTTTCTGCTGCTGTGGCTTGGCCAGCTGATAACCTGGATGACTGAAGCAAAGAGTTCTCTTCTTTGCTATCCGAATGTGCTTCAGAGAGGCCAGGATTGTTTATAATATCTAAGATCTTCTGTTCGCCAGTTTTTGTATTAGCTTGTGCCGCACTCAATTTATCAGAAAGAGATGGTTGTGTCTTTTTCTGTTCGATGTCTCCGGGTGCCTGTTGTGTCATATTTGTAGCAACTTGTGTTGTATTTAATTTACCTGAAATAGATGCTGCGGATTCAGGAGTCACGTCTCCGTTGAGTTTCTGCACTATATTTGAATTTGTCACACTTGGTAGTTTTGACTCTTGATTGTTAACAAGAGGGTTTTCCGGTAAAACGTTTAACACTTTCTGTGCATTTGATGTTTTTTGATTTGAGATTTTATTGATAATAGCACTTGCAAATTCATTCTCGTTTATATTTTTATTTACTTCAGGGTTTAACTGTATGTGATTGCCATCAGTGCTTGCTGTTTGATTGGTTTGCATCCCTAACAGAATAAGATTTTTTATGTGATTAACATCATCAGTCTCATTTTCTTTTTTATTAGCGAGTTCAGATGGAATATTGTTGGTATTCTGTTCGTCACTCTTTTGAGTATGCTTTTCTGAATTTGATTCAGATGGGACATCGCTAGTATTCTGTTCATCACTCTTTTGCGCATGCATTTTTGAGTTTGATTCTGATGGAGCATCGTTGGTATTCCGTTCATCTGCTTTTTGAGTATACTCTTTTGAGTTTGATTCTGATGATTTCTCTGTGGCAGTCCGTCTGGCTGACCTTTCAGTTTCTTCCATAGAATCCATTAGCCTTGAATGGAAGCTGTCTCTGTCATGATCTGACTCTATTGAGTTGTTGGTAGCTCTGCGTCTATCTGTGACAGCTGACTCTTTTGCTGGGAGAGGTCCAATTAATGATTTCAAAGATTGATCATTCATTTTTTTTAGTAAAAGGTTTTTAAAGAAAACAGTTTCAAAATGATATTAAGACGTGTGTGTAGTAAGCTACCATTGTGCCAAAGTGAATTTATTTAAATGAATGCTACGAAATATTTATTTATTAAGGGATTTATATTATGCTGTGACTGGAAGTTAGAAGATCAAACTTTTTTTCTGAAAACAGATATCTATTCCTTTTTACTCTGATTATGAGGGATAATTAATATCAGTTTTTTCCTTATGTGATGGAAAAAAATTCCTGAGACAGGGGGATGTTACACGTACATTAACGAATTGATGTTTTCTAGCTGGTAGGCAGTGCGTTTATGCGTGCTTTTAAATCGTATAGAGAATCGCGAGGCTAAATATTTGAAAATGTGCCTGGCTTGTAAGAGAGAACAAGTGGCTTTAGAGGGTATCAACCATATGATATGCAACAAATTGTGCATATCGTTTCATTGACAGTAGTATGATCTTCCAATCATATAATGATTGTTTTCGTTTATAGTGCTCTTTATAGTATGTTTTAGCAAGTTTTACCACTGATGCATCGCTGCTATCAAATATAGCATCTGAACTCCACATAATGTTGCCGGATATAGCAGAAAACATGCCGATTTTTATGCCTAAAACAGGTGGCTCATATGGTTGGTACTGTGTAATTGTACCAAAAATAAGTGCATCTACCTTATATCTTCTTTTTGCTTCTTCGATAGTTTCAGACCTTATCAGACCTCTATTCCAGATGTCATTCTGTAGTGCTAATATGTCCTGAAACCCTTGAGGTACTATAATTTCAAATTTACCACTCTTCTGTAGTTCAATATAAAAGGCGTCTGTAACTTCATCAACAACTTTGTCTCTTTGGGATTCAACGGTAAATGGAAGTAGTAAGACCCTGTGTAATCTGCTATTAAGATATTCTTCTGATTTATGATAGTTGATTGTATCATATTTTTTCGTATAAAATGTCTCACGAACTACGCCTTCCATGTCTGATACAACGCAACCGATGATACTTACGAAAGTTAAAAAACATAAGATTGCTATTGATGTGGTACAGAATGATTTCATGTTTGTCAGTAAGATCAAAGATTAATCTGAATTTTTACAGTTAGAAAAATAATAAGAAATATCACCCTTTTATGTAATATGTTATCCTTCATCTCTTTTGAGTTTTTCAATTTTTAATTTATACAGTTCCTGTTGAGCTTTCGTCTCAGATATCTGTACTTTTAAAAGTTCTTTTTGAATAGGGTGTAGCTCATTTTCTGCGGCAATTGCCCTTGATTCTGTTTCTTTTACTGTAGACTCTAGTACTTTGATTTTCTCTAACAGACCTTTGCTGTTCTCTTTTAACAATTTCTTATTGCTTGCAAGCTCTTTTTCAACATTTTCCTTGGCTTTTTTCAGGACACTCAGCTCTTTGTTTAGCAATTCCATTTTATTCTTGTCCTCCTCCAGCCTTGCTTCCAATCTCTTAACTTTTTTTAATACTCTTAGTTCGTCATCACCGTCTACTATACCTAATCCAATTGTAGAGCCATCTGCCAAATAGCCTGCTCCTGGTTTTGAAGCTGCAGTTGCTTCGGCTTCCTGCATTGCAGATATCTTTTTATTAAGTTCATTTACCAGGATATCTGTCTTTTCTCTCTCTTCTCTTTCTTTCCTCAGCTTTGCTTCTAATTTTCTAACTTTTTTCAATACTTTTAGTTCTTCTTCTCCGGCTACCTTTTCTACGCCTATATTAGGCTTTTTTGATAAATGTTCTTTTCCCAATACGACCGATAGTCTGTTTTCAGGCTTACTGGCATTGATATGAGGAGTGTCTTGCTTCGCGACAGTTTTGTCTGTAACGGAGTCATCCATTATCACGGAATGTTTGTCTGTTTTGTCTTTCTCTTTATTTTCTATAGGAGCACTAGATGACTTTGAGAATTTTGGCATTGTTAATGTACAACCATTAAATAATAGTATCGTTAGGCACATAAACGCCAAAAAATATTCTCGTAATCTGTAGTTGGTTTTTAACATAAATAGTGATGTCATTTTCAAATAATAAGCGGAGCTATTTGTGAATTGAACTATCCTCGTCCACCTTAATAGATTCTATACATATATAATAAAAATTGAAATGTCAATATTTTTCATCACTATATTTGTATAAAAAGAATATATTCAGCTGATTGGCTTAAATGCTTGATTTTATAACATGCTTAACCTAGAATATTTCTCACTTCATTATAAATAGAAATCGATGCTGATAAATTATTTACATTCAGCATTTACTGGCACATTATAGATAAAAACAGGGATGTTGTAGAAAGTGTTACGGAATAACTATGAGAAATAATATTGTACATGCAGGTGCACACGAACTTCAGTATGAGATACGTGAAATAGTAGAGGTTGGGAATCGCTTGAAGAATATGGGGCTGGATGTTTGCTGGGAGAATATTGGTGATCCTGTTCTCAAGGGGGAGAAGATTCCGTCATGGATCAAAAGTGTGATAAAGGATGCGGTTGACATCGATACTTCATTTGCATACAGCCCTACAAAAGGCCTGGCAGAAACAAGGGCTTTTCTTGCAGAAATTTGTAATAAACGCAAAAAGGTACAGATCACCGAAGAAGATATAATTTTCTTTAATGGAATTGGTGATGCAATCTCCAAGGTCTATAATTACTTAAGAAAAGAAGCACGGGTAATTGGCCCTTCGCCCGCTTATTCTACCCATTCGTCAACAGAGGCTGCTCATGCCGGCGAAGATCATATAATGTATAGATTGGATCCAAAAAATAATTGGATGCCAGATATTAAAGATCTACGTAATAAAATAATAAATGATAAATCAATATCAGGTATATTAATGATAAATCCGAACAATCCGGCAGGTACTGTCTATTCAAGGGATGTAATGGTGGAGGTTGTAGGAATTGCGGAAGAGTTTGATTTATTCATTGTATGCGATGAGATATATTTAGAAATAACGTATAACGGGAAGATATCTACTCCGTTAAGCGATGTTATTAATGGTGTATGTGGAATATCTATGCGGGGGATTTCAAAGGAACTTCCATGGCCGGGTGCAAGATGTGGTTGGATAGAGGTATACAATAGAGGCAATGATCCGGTGTTCAGCACATATATTGAGACGATATTGAATGCAAAAATGCTGGAAGTATGCTCGACCACACTTCCTCAGACGGTTATACCATCTTTATTGTCTGATCCACGGTATAAGGAATATCATTCCGAAAGAAATAAACAGTACGAAGCAAAGTCCAAATTCGCTTATGACGTTCTGTTTGGGATCGATGGTATTATAGTGAATCGAGCGGATGGTGCATTTTATATGACGGTTGCTTTTGAAGAGGGTGTTTTGAACGATAAGCAACTCCTGCAGATTGACAATGATAAAGTAAGGGCTTACATTGAAGATAGCGTGTGCAATGTTGCCCTTGACAAGAGGTTTGTTTACTACCTGCTGGGTGCTACAGGTATTTGTGTGGTACCGTTAACAGGTTTTAGCTGTGAAACTTTCGGATTCCGAGTGACATTGTTAGAGACGGATACGGCAAAATTCGAATGGATATTCAACACAATTGCAGAAAAGATAAAAGTTTATTTGGATTCCTGATTTCTCGTTGTATTATTGTAGACCTCAAACCATGTAATCATTTCCCCTAAATAGAGCTAGCTTGTCATGAGTTCGGCTTCGAATACAATTGATCTTTCCGTTAAATCAAGTTCTGGATTAGATCAGACTCTCAGAGGGCCTACCTACCTCACTCTTCTTGCGCAATAATTACGTAAATAACTTATGTGTAAAATGAATTATGCGCAAAAACTGCGCGGCATATATACTAAAATAGTAGTAGTAAAATATTTCATAATTTTATGATTACCTGTAACATGCTGTTATTATTAGTGATACACGTGTAGTATTGATTTAAGAAATGAATAAATTTACAATGGTATAGGCTTTGCTCTTTCTCCTGAGTAATAATTATTTTAACACTTTTTCGGAGGGGTAAGTTATGGCTGTATCAGCTAGTGATTTTGTAGACAAGTTGCAGGAAGATTGTTTGAACCATCCGGCGCTGCACCATTCATATTTGGATAGGTTCAGCAACAAAGAACTAAACAAGGGTCATGTCAAGATATTTGGTGAGCAGTACTATTGTTTTTCACGCCATTTTTCGAGGTATCTGGCTGCTCTGGTAGCTATTACGCCGGATGAAGGTGCGAGAGCTCCATTAATTAAAAATCTGGGTGAAGAATATGGCGCTAGACAGGAAGATGGTCAGGATATGGATCCGGAACTGACACATCCTGCAATATTCAGGGGATTTCTAAGATCAGTCGGAATTGATACATCTCCGGAAGCACTCAAAGCAATCAAGATGTTACCGGAAACAAAGCTTTTTGTTGATAAGTATCTGAATATCAGATATTTGAACTATATAGAAGCTTTTGGAGGGCTTGGACCTGGGACCGAATATATAGTACCTCAGATGTATACAATAGTACGTGAGGGTTGCAGGGGAGCTGGACTTACAGAGGACGAAGTGCTTTTCTTCTCTGCTCACATTGAGTTGGATGTGGAGCATGCTGAAGGTATCAAGGATTCTTTAATTCCTTTTGTTGATTCTGAAGATCACCAGGAATTAATGAGATACGGTGCAATGGATTTCCTAGATGCAAGATGTGTATTATGGGATGGACTGGAAAGAGCTAGCAAGTTCTAATATACATAAATAAATTAGTTTTTATGATTAATTTACCAAGAAGTTTTTGATGTTCCCCGTTAGTAAGCTCATACGTTGTGCTACAATGATATGAGTTTCTAACGGGGTTTTTTAATGTAATGAAGAAGCCGAGATGGTAATTCCTGCATCATCTAATAATGTTAAAGATTAACATATTCGCATAGCGAACTTATTTCTTGAATTAAGTTTGAAATCTGCTATATTTCTCTGTAAGTGTAAAAGATATATAGAGTCTTAAGTTAAATTATCTGGTGTTATAGATGAAATTATTACATTAGTTTTGTTAATAATCTTCTGATATTTAGTATATAAGTAAAATTTACATAACAATTTTTTAAATGAACAGGAGGTCTTTATATGGGAAGTTTGCAAATACCGAATAAATCGGCAGCAACCGGAACGAGAACTAGAACCGGTAGCGATGTATTGCCGCAAAGTGGGATGTGTGTTGTATGCCTTGATGGATGTCCCGGATATTGTGAAATTGGTCTATCGGCTATGAGAGGACCGGAAACTATATACCCTATACCATTTGGGAAAAGTACATCCAGTGGTACTAAGGATTATCCTGTAGACTATTCACACTTTAACATTTCCGGAACTGTTGCCAGCCATCACCAGAAAGAGTACGAACAGTTTACAAACGTAAGTGTTGAAACACGTCTCGGTAGAGATAAAGGTCTCAAGTTGAAATTTCCATTGATCTGTACCGGTTTGGGTTCAACGCAGATTGCTAAGAACCATTTTGCTGACTTAGGGGCGGGTTCTGCTATTTGTGGCACAGGAATAGTGATTGGTGAAAATGTAGTAGGAATGGATGAGACATCTAAATTTGACAGTAATAAGAAGGTTATAGAATGTAAGGAACTTGAAAGAAGATTTAAATCATTTAAGGACAACCAGAAGGATGGCTATGGCTTTATTGCTATACAGGCTAATCCGGAAGATTGGAGATTAGGAGTTCTTGAGTATAGTATGAATACTCTGGGTTCTGATGCCGTTGAATTAAAATGGGGACAAGGTGCCAAGAACATAGGTGGTGAGGTTAAGATTTTTAACCTGGAGAAAGCAATACTATTAAAAAATAGAGGCTACATTGTCATTCCTGATCCGGAAGATCCAATTGTACAGGAAGCATTTAAATCTGGTGCTGTTGAGGGTTTTGAGAGGCATACCAGGGTAAAAGCAATATCAGAATACCTGCCTAAAGCAATGAGTGATTTTGGTGACCAGGTAGAACATCTGAGAAATGCTGGTGCTAAATATGTATTCCTGAAAACAGGTGCTTATAGACCGTCTGATCTGGCAAGAGCCATCAAGTTCTGCTCAGTATTCAAACTTGATGTACTGACCATCGATGGAGCTGGCGGAGGAACAGGTATGAGTCCGTGGAGAATGATGAATGAGTGGGGCGTACCGACCGTTTATATTTCAGCTATGACTTATAAGTTCTGTAAGAGGCTTGCGGATAGGGGAGAGTATGTACCGGATATTATTCTGGCTGGCGGTCTTTCCGCTGAGGATCATATCTATAAATCATTCGCGCTGGCCGCGCCATTCGTAAAGGCTGTGGGCATGTCAAGATCAACAATCTGTGCTACTATGGTTGGTAATACCACTGGAAAAGATATTGAGGCCGGTAAGATTCAGAAACCTGCTTCGGAGCATGGCGATTCTATTGATAAGATTTTCTATTACTCAACAAAGGTTA
>ENA-OREN01001449-OREN01001449.1-marine-metagenome-genome-assembly--contig:-NODE-1449-length-27769-cov-6.508522_pt1 | contig 27769 bp, 27 predicted proteins | sample MGYA00248624_ERZ508555 | MGnify/ENA primary metagenome ERZ508555 (study PRJEB26222, sample SAMN06267773) | marine metagenome | isolation source: Saanich Inlet, British Columbia, Canada | place...
AAGCTGTAAATTTTGCATCAAAAAAAGTAAAAACAAAATACTTTTTTGTCATGAATCCTGATGCTAAAATTTATCAAAAAACATTATCTAATTTGATACAGGCAGCAAAAAAAATTAATAGATTTGGCGCTATAGGTCCTATCTATGTTCATCAAAAAAAAGATTATAAAAAAAATTCAGTTGTAGAAAGAAAAGAAATTATTGCTGCCGCTATGCTAATAGATACTAAAATATTTAAGAAAATTAAAGGATATGATAAAAATATTTTTTTATATTATGAGGATAATGATTACTTTGCTAAATGTAATTCTTTAAATTTAAAACTTTATTATATAACAAATTCATTCATTACTCACAAAATGGTAAAACAAATGAAAAAAAATTCATTAAATTTACATTCAACAACATTTTCAAATTCTGCAGAAAAAAATAGTACTTATTTAATAGGTGGATGGCATGGTCAGTGGTCAAAATTTTATTTTTTAAGAAAATATAGAGGTTTTTTAATTGCTTTACTCATATGTTTACCCAATTTTTTACTAAATTTATTACAGATCATACCTTATATATTTTTTGATTTATCAAAGGCTAAATATAAATATTTTAAGATAGAGGGATTTCTTTGTTCATTAATCGGAATGCCTTCATTCAAAAGATCAAAGTTTGATAAAAAATATTTATATTGATTAATTATTCAATTTTTAGATAAATTAATATCATTTAATTTTCTATAAATATATTTTATATAAAAATAATTTATTTTACATTTATAAAAATTAATATAATAGATAAAATTTTTGACAGGATTAGTAAGTTCATTTTTAAATTGCGTATTAGATTTTAAATAAAATTTTTTAAAAAATTTTATTGTTATGCCCCATTTTAATAAAAAAATTTTTGCTCCAATATTCCCATATCTTTTTTTTGAAATTTTACTAATTTTTTTTCTTAAAACAATAGAGCCAAAATGATATACTTTAAAATCATTTATACCCTTGAATATTCTTATACCTAAATTCCAAAGCTTCATATTAAAATCAGGATCAGAACCACTACCTGGAAAATATTCTTCGCTAAATCCTCCTACTTTGTCCCATATATCCGTATGTACTATAGATGGTGCCCAAGTTGATCCTTGAAAATCAAAATAATTATGACTTTTATATTGAGTTAAAAATTTTTTTTCATCAAACTCATTAGGAGTATTGCCACAATCAAATTTAATTTGACCTTCATTCATCATTGTACCAGATAGATAAAAATTATTATGACCTATTTTTTTAATTTCATTAGATAAAATTAAATCCCAATTTGGGCAGAAATAAAAATCATCATGTGCATAAAGAAAATAATCATATTTGGCCAATTTTGCAGCTTTATTTATACCTTCACAAATACCTGAGTTATAAGATGTGTGTGAAAAATCTATATTTTCTTTTTTTAAATATTCAATTGTACCGTCATCACCAATATTTATATGACAAATAATTTGATTATTATATTTAGAATTCTTTTTAATACTATTAATACAAAATCTTAAATATTCTAAATTATTAAAAGTAGGTATTAAGATTGAAAACATTTATTTTAAATTATTGAGTGCCAAAATGGTTTCTTTAAATTATTTAATTCAACGCAAGACAATATATAATTTGAAACAACAATATTACTCATATATTTATGATATTTTTTATAACCTGATTTAGCTATTTTTATTCTTTGTTTGTCATTTTTATTGTAAAATTTTAATTTTTTAATTAAATCTTTTTTATTTTTGTAATAAACAACATCATTTTTTGATAAAATTTTATAAAAATTAGTATTTTGATTTACAAATACTAAAAGTCCATTGCCAATTAAAGATGAAATTCTATCACTAGAATATTTATTTTGATATTTTCCTCTACTTATGTTCAGTGCCATTTTTGTTTTAGATAAATAGTGGTAATAGTTTGAGCCCCAAACAGGTTCAAAATTATTTAATCCAAATTGTGCGAATTTAAGTTGAGGTAGTTCTGAAATAATTTCATTTATAAATTTTTCACGTTCATCAGATTTTCCTTTTTTTAAAATCCCCCTGTTTTGGCCATGACTTATTGCAACAAAAATATCATATTCATTAAGTCTATCATTGTAATTTTTGAAATTATCTATTGCTGCATCAACAGGATTTGGGATAAATTTTAGTTTATTGAAATACTTATGTTTTTTAAAAATATTTGGAGACGATGTTAAAAAACAATAATCAACAAATTCAAGATTTCTTAAAAAGTTATTCCTCGTGTTATCTTTTAAAAATTCAGGTGATACAGAATCTATAAACCAAGAACATATTTTAATGTTATTATCCTTACAGTATGTAAAAACCTCATCATTAATACTAAAAACATGGCCGATAACTACAATATGAGGTGAGAAATTTTTGATTGTATTAAGAATCTTGTCATTAAATTTTTTCGTTGGACTGAAGGGTTGAATTAAAGATCTATTAGATTTCAGAAATGATCTATTACTTATTGTTTCAACAATATGATTATTTTTAATAAAACCATTATTTAATTTATTTGCAAATGAATAAAAAAGTCTGCCATCTGAATTTTCATTAAAATTTGCTATGTGTAAAATTCTTTTATTATTAGTGATATTTATATTTTTTTTATTTTCTATTATTTCTAACCTGATTTTATCTAGCATTTTAGAAATTTTTTTTATGTCAAAATTATTATTTTTATAAAAAATTTTTTGTTTTTGTCTTCTTAAAGATTTATTTTTAGTAATTTTTTTTAAGATATTGACTAGTTCTAACGAAGAATTTTCTTTTAAAACTAAAGCAATATTCTTGGATTCAGCTAGACCACCTTTATTTGAAATTATAGGGAAACATTTTCTACTACTGGCTTCAATTGCAATTCTACCCAAGGGCTCGTCCCATACGGAATTTCCTATCGCAATTTCTGAGTCACTATAAAAATCTAAAACTTCGCTATTTTTCTTATATCCAATTTCTTTAACAATATTCTTGTCAGGAAAAATTTCTTTTCTAGCTTCATTTCCTATTGCAATAAAATTCCAACTTGGATCTATCTTTTTAAATTTTAAAGCTGCCTCTGTAAAGATATGATAACCTTTTGCATGATTAAGTTTACCGACAAATAAAATATTTTTCTTTTTATTTTCTATATTAATTTTATTTTTTTTATAAATACCATGAGGTATAATTGATGTATGTGATAAATTTGCATTTTTGAATGATGAAAAAAATCTTTGCTGGATCCATCTACTGATAAAAACAATTTTATGACAGCTATTTATAATTTCTTCTCTTTCACTTAAAGTAATTGAACCTCTTAGTGATAATGGATCATTATGAAAAATTAATATAATCTTAACTTTTGGAAAATATTTTTTTATATAAGTGTAATATTCTGGTCTATTATGTATTTCAATTATCTTAATATCAGTTGATTTATACTTTTCACAAAAATTAATTATATAGTTTTTATTTCTAAATAATTGACTTTTATTTTTAAAATCATCAGATGAAATTATACGAATTCTTTTTTTATATACAGAGTAGTTAGTAGTATCTTTAACATATAATGAAACAGCTCCAGCGTAGTTTGGATTTAAACTTTCTTTAAACGGAAGAATTATAAATATATCTTTTTTCATTTATTTAAAAAATTACTTTTAATATTTTTTCTTAATTTATAGTCTTTTTTAAGTTTATATTCATCTTTCATAGCATCAGATTTAGTTGAAAATTTTTTCATATAAATAATTTTCCAATTTTTACCTTTTGTAAATTTTGCACCTTTTGATGTATTATGGAGTTTTAGTCTTTTTTCTAAATCATTCGTGTACCCAACATATGAGATGTCTTTGTTTTTATGCCTTGTTAATATCATATAAACAAAATAAGCCATATTTGGCGGTCCCTGGGGGAATCGAACCCCCCTTTGCAGGATGAAAACCAGCTGTCCTAACCGATAGACGAAGGGACCATTGTTGGGTCTTTTATTTTAAAAGTTACTATAATTCAAGACTTATTAAGTTATAGAATTAAATCTTTAATGTTTAATTGAATTGATTTTTTATTATTCCAAATATTTTGATGTATTTGAGTAATAATATTAATCTTTTTTTTATAGCTTAATAAATAATGACCAATTTTTGTATTCATGCAATTAAAGCATATTGCTTTAATCGAAGCTCCTGTCTCAGGTTTTATAATAGCAGATATATGCTTCTCATTAATAACATCAAATTTAATTACTTTAAGATTTTTAATAAAGAAAATTGGTAAAAAATTAAAATTTCCAAACGGTCCTAATTTATTAATGTCATTCATAAATTTACTTTTAATTGCTGAGGTAGATAGCTCCAAATCATATTTATTTGTATTATCCTTGTATGAATTTTTTTTTAAATAATCGTTTTGAATAAAATTATCTAAAAGTTTAATATTTTTTTGTTCCATTGTGAAACCTGCAGCCATATTGTGGCCACCACCTTTGACTATAATTTTATTATCTATTAATAATTTAATTAAATTACCTATATTATAAAAATTAGTAGACCTTGCCGAAGCCTTAAGAATATTATTTGATTTTGTAATTACAATTGAAGGTTTGTTAAAATAATCCTTTAATCTTGAAGCTATAATACCAATTAATCCTTCATTCAAATTATTTTTATAATAAATTATAACCTCTTTATTTTCATTTTTAATTTTTTTAAAATCTATTTTATCTAAAATATCCTGTTCTATTTTCTTTCTTTTATTATTAAGGTTAATTAATTTATTTGCTCTATCTTTAATAATTTCTTGATCATCTGTAGATAATAACTCAACACCATATTTTGAATAATTAAGTCTTCCACCAGCATTGATTATTGGTCCAATTAAAAAACCCAAATCATCAATTGATATTTTTTTTTTTAAATTAAATTGATTAAATATATAACTTAAAGCAGCATTATTTTTTAAGTTAAAATCACCAATTGTATTACGTGCTATAATTTTATTAATCTTCCTAAGTGGCATTACATCACAAACAGTTGCAAGTAATACATAAATTAGAAAATTAGTTATATTAAAATTTGATTTAGTTTTTTTAATTAAAATGTCTATAAAAAAATATGTTAAAGCAGTAGCACATAAAAGAGAACTTTCTTTTTTAATGAATTCTTTTTTAGGATTTATAATAGCATCTGATTTTGGGTAAGGTTTATTAATTTCATGATGATCAATTATTATTGATTTAATATTATGTTTATTTAAATAGGCAATTGCTTCGTTTGACGTTGACCCACAGTCAACCATTATCACTAATTTAGGTTTCTTTAAAAGCAATTTTTGAAAAAGTTTCTTACTAGCGCCATAACCATCTGCAATTCTATCAGGAATATAAAAAAAATGTTTTTGATTAATATGACTAAAATATCTGATTAGCAATGATGTTGAGCATGCCCCATCAACATCATAATCCCCTAGAATGCAAATATTTTCATTATTGTTAATAGAATTTAAAAGAATTAGAGATGCTTTTTCGTAATCTTTATCATCTTTAAATATATTTGTTAATTTCTGATGATTATCGACCCCATATATTTCAGAGGTATCATAATTTCTTGAAATAATTAACTGTGATAAAATATCTCCAAAACCATAATCTTGTTTAACTTTTTCAACTAAATTTTTATTAATTTTTTGTTGTGTCCAAATTTTCCTAGAAACAGAAATCATTCATTTATTGAATTAATGCTTTTAACAATTTCTTTAAAATTGCTGTTTTTATGAGTAACTAAGGTTTCACTAATAAATTTATCACCTTCAATAATAATTCCTTTTAAAACTTCACTACTAGTTATACCTGATGCACAAAAAAGAGAATCTCCTTTAACAATTTCATTCAATTCATATTTTTTGTTTAAATCAGTTATGCCCATTGATTTAGCTTCAATTTTATCTTTTTCATTATCAAAAATAAACCTTCCTTGAAAATGACAGTTATAAGAATCAAGTGCACATGCAGCTAAAACCCCTTCTGGTCCACCACCAACACCTAAAAACATATCAACATTATATTTTGGATCAGAAACATATAATGCTCCAAGAACATCACCATCTGAAATAAATTTAATATTTACTTTCAGATCCTTAAGCTTATCAACAATAATCTTATGTCTAGGTCTATCCAAAATACATACGGTTATTGAAGAAACATCTTTATTTTTGAATTCTGATAAATTTTTAATATTTTTTTCTATAGAATAATCCAAATCAATTAAACCTTTATCAATTTTTCCAGTAGCAATTTTGTTCATATAAGTCTCAGGCGCATTAAATAAGTTATCTTTTTCTCCTATTGCTAAAACTGCTATCCCACCAGGTAAATTATTTGCAACAAAATTTGTTCCTTCAACAGGATCTACAGCAATATCAAAGCCTGGGCCATTTTTTGTGCCTAAAAATTCTCCAGTATAAAGTAACGGAGCCTCATCTAGGGTTCCCTCTCCTATTACAACTTGACCATTCATATTAATTTTATTTAGCTCAGTTCTCATGGAGTCTACTGCTGCTTGATCTGCAGCAATTTTGTCTTTTTTTCCTACCAGATATGAAGCTGCAAGTGCCGCTTTTGAAGTAACATTAGTAAATTGATCAATGTACTTTTTATCAATTGCCATTAAATTTTTTCATCAAATAATTCTTTATCATTAATTTGAGACTCAAATTCTCTTAAACGTTTATAAACACTAGCCAATTCTATAATAGTTGGCCAAGATTTTAAAAGATATTGCATAGAACCCTCTACTCTACCAAAGGCTCTTATAATCTGTTGCATAACCCCCAAAGTTACTACTCCAGCTACAATAGCTGGGGCTAAAAATACGTATGCCGACAATACATTTGCTTGTAAATATGCCATTCTACCTATGTTAAAATATAAATAACGTACATAACTTAAAAAATGAATTGAACGAACATCTGAAAATAATTCATCAATTGTTTTTGGTCTAATATTTTCATCATCTTCGGCTATTACTAATATTTTTCTATACGCGGCTTCTTTTTTTTGAAGGTCATATTCGACACCAACTAATCTCAACAACCAACCCAATCCAATTAAAAATATTGTTCCACCAAGCGTCCAAAGCAAAGCACCTGTTATTAATCCATATTGCCAATCACCAAAAAAGAAAATTGGAATGCCAATAGATAATCCAAGTAAAATTGGAACAAATTGAAAAAGAACCATTACCGATTCAATAAAACTGGTACCTAAACCTTCCATAATACGTGTAAATTTAATTGTATCCTCTTGAACCCTTTGTGATGCACCCTCTATTTTTGAAGCCTTATCATAAACACTATGATACCACTCTACCATAGCCGTTCTCCATCTAAACAGATAATGAGCTGTAAAAAAACTAATAGCAACATACAGAGCTATGTATATTCCAGCTAAAGTAATAAATGAAGCTAAACTAGACCAATATTCTTCTATTGTAATCGCATTGGGTGTAGCAAGTGCTTTTTGTATCATGTCATAAAAAACACCAAACCACTCGTTAATTTTTACATCTATTTTAACTTGAACCCATAAAGATAACAATATAATTAGAGATCCTAACCAGGACCAAACAAACCATTTTCTTAATTTAAAAAATCTAAACATTTATTATTTTAAAAAATTATCTGCATATGATTTTTTTACAGTCTTTCTTTTTTTTGGTTCAATTAAATCAAAATCAATTTTTTTCTTTTTAGCATAATTAATCGCTAATTCTTTTGATGAAAATTCTAATTTTAATTCAGTTAGAGTATCAGAAGAGCTTTCCCAACCCATTAAAGGATTTCTTGTTGGGTCTTTAGTAATAAATTCTAAAATCCATTTATTACTTTTTGCAGTACCCGACTGCATAGGACTCTTGTTAGGTATATAAATTATTGCTTTACTCATAATTGATGGTCGGAGTGGCAGGATTCGAACCTGCGACCCTCTGGTCCCAAACCAGATGCGCTACCAGGCTGCGCTACACTCCGATCCGAGTACTAATACAGCAGTTATTGAGTATTTCAAAGTATAAAGAGGTCAAAATTAAAAGAATTTTAATAAAAATCTGATATATAACGAAGCATGATAATCACTTGTCCCAATTGTAACAAAAAATTTAAAATTGACCCTACTTTAATACCTGAAGATGGAAGAGATTTAAAATGTGGATCGTGTGATCACGTTTGGCTTTATAAAGTCGAGGATGTGAGCTCAATGCCTTTAACATTAAATGAAAATGTTGATAATAATGAAATTGAACCTGATCAGATTGAAAAGAAAGATGATAATGAATTTAAAAAAGATCAACTTGTATCTAAAAAAATAACCGAAAAAGAAGAGGAAGAAGAAAAAACAAAAAAATTTATTGAAAAACAAAAATCAATATCAGAAGATAAGAAAAAAAATACTGGTAGTAAATTTTTTTCTTATTTAGTTGTATTTGTTATATCATTAATAGCATTGGTGATTTTACTTGATACTCTAAAAACACCCTTAATTAACATTTTTCCTGGTTTAGAAGTTGTTTTATTTAACTTATTTGAGACATTGAAAGATATTAAACTATTTATTATAGACCTATATTAATTTCTTATGATTAATTATTTATCCAAACCTTTTAAATGGTTTTTTAAGCTTGAAGCTGCTAGTGGGTTAATACTGTTAATAGCTGCGGTACTTGCTCTAGTAATAAGTAATAGTGATTTAAGCGATCTATATTTTCATAGCTTAGAAAAATACTTATTTATTGGTGTTAATGAATTTGGATTAAAACTTTCTGTTCACCATTGGATAAATGATGCCTTAATGGCGATTTTCTTTTTCTTTGTTACTTTAGAGATCAAAAGAGAATTTATACAAGGAGAACTATCAAACACTAAACAAGCAATGCTTCCAATTATAGCTGCCGTTGGTGGTATGATGGTTCCTGCTCTTTTTTATGTTTTTATTAACTGGGGAAATTCAGAAACCATGAATGGATGGGCAATACCTTCAGCTACAGATATTGCATTTTCTTTAGGTATATTATCGTTATTAGGTTCAAGAGTTCCCATCTCATTAAAAGTTTTTTTAACAGCATTAGCCATTATAGATGATCTTGGTGCTATATTAATAATAGCTTTTTTTTATTCTGGTGATTTAAGTATTCCATATCTAACTCTAATTTTATTAAGTTATATTTTGCTTTTAATTTTGAACAAATTTTCAGTAAAAATATTTATCCCCTATTTGATTATTGGTTTGTTTATGTGGTTTTTCACTTATAAGTCTGGAATTCATGCAACAATTGCGGGAGTATTATTAGCCTCAACCATTCCACACAGAATTAAAGATAGGGATTTTTCATTACTCGTTAAGATAGAACATACAATATCACCTTATGTAGCGTTTATGATAATGCCACTTTTTGCATTTGTAAATGCTGGGGTTAATTTAGCAGGATTATCTTTATCTAGCTTATTAGCACCTGTCCCACTTGGTATTTTATCTGGATTATTTTTTGGAAAACAAATTGGAGTTTTATTATTTTCTTATGTTTCAATTAAATTAAAATTTGCTGAAGCACCAAATAATTCAAATTGGATGAGTTTATATGGTGTTTCTATTTTAACAGGTATTGGCTTTACGATGAGTTTGTTTGTTGGAAACTTAGCTTTTGTAGAAAATACTCAGTACATAGATGGTGTTAAAATTGGCGTATTAACTGGATCATTATTATCCACTGTCTTTGGGTACGTGATCTTGTTAATGTACTCAAAAAAGTAAATGTTTAATAAAAAAATTATCATTTATTTAATAATATTTATGTTTTCTTTTTTTAATAAAACTATGTCTGATAATTCAAAAACTTTTTTTGATTTCAAAATAAATTCAATAAATGGTGATAGTTTAGATCTGTCTAAATATACTGGTAAAACTATATTATTGGTTAATGTTGCAAGCAATTGTGGTTTTACAAAACAATATGATGATCTACAAAAACTGTACGATGAATTTAAGGATAAAGGTCTAATTGTTTTTGGGGTCCCTACCAATCAATTTGGAGCTCAAGAACCGGGAACAGAAGATGAGATTAAAAAATTCTGTGAAACAAATTTTAACATTACTTTTCCCATGACTAGCAAGTATGATGTTAAGGGAAGTAATGCACATCCAATATATATATGGGCAAAAGATACATTTGGAAAATCCACTGTACCCAAATGGAATTTTCATAAAATTTTAATTAATAAAGATGGCAAAATTGAAGACACATTTGCTTCTTTTACTGGCCCAATGTCAAAAAAAATTATTAATAAATTAGATCAGATTCTATAAAATTACTGATAAACCATCATAAGCTGGAATAATATTTTTAGGTAATTTTTTTTTTATCTCATTATAATCAATATCTGTATGAAGATTAGTTAATATAGCTTTTGTTGGAGAAAATTTTTTTATCATTTCTAATGATTTTTCTAAATTAAAATGTGAGGGATGATCTTTGTACCTTAAGCAATCAATAATAAGATATTTTAGATTTATGAAATATTTATAATCTTTTTCAAAAATTTTACTTACATCACTTATATAAGCTAATTTTTTATCTATTATATAGCAAATAGATTGAACATTACCATGTTGAACATTAATAGGTTTAATTAAAATGTTCTTTTTTTTATTTTTTATATATAACTTTTTATCAATATTATTCAGCTTAAGTGTTGCTGGATATTCCCTATTATACGTATCAAAGCAATAAGAAAAAGCTTTTCTTAGATACTTTGAAGTTTCTTTGTCAGCAAAAATATTAATTGGATTTCTATTTCTTATAAAAAAAGATCTTAAATCATTTATCCCATGTGTTTGATCAGCATGCATATGCGAATAAAAAACTTTATCAATTTTTTTAATTTTCTGACTCAACATTTGATTACGTAAATCTGGGGAAGTATCAATTAATACATTTTCAACATTTGTTTTGATTAAAGCAGAGCATCTTGTTCTATAATTTTTTTTATTTTTAGGGTTACAATTTCCAAAATATCCGTCTGGACGAGGCACACCCATTGAACTTCCACATCCTAAAATTACAAATTTCATAATATTTAATTAAAAAAAAAGTTTATTAAAATTATTAGTAGTAAAATTCACTAAGTCAGATTTTGAAATATTTTTTATATCTGCTAATTTTTGCGCAGTATAATCAATAAAAGATGGTTCATTTTTTTTACCTCTATTAGGCACTGGTGCTAAAAAAGGGCTATCTGTTTCTATTAAAATTTTATCTAATGGTAAAGATTTGAATGTTTCTTGTAAATCTTGAGAATTCTTAAAAGTTATAATTCCACTAGCGGAAAAAAAAGCATTTAGAGTTAAGAGTTTTTTTGCAAAATCTTTACTGCCAGTAAAACAATGCATTAAAATTTTTAGATTTTGATCTTTATAATTATTTAATATGTTAAAAGTTTCCTCTTCCGCGTCTCTAGAATGAATAATTAATGGAGCATTTGTTTTAATAGAAGCTTCAATATGTTGTTTAAAGCTAGTTATCTGATCATTTTTATCACTATTGTTATAGTAAAAATCCAAACCAGTTTCTCCTATTCCAATTATTTTTTTATTATCAATAATATTATTTATAATAATATCAGAGGTAATCTTATTATCAGCTGTTTCATGCGGATGTATTCCTATCGTGCCAAAAATCATTTCATCTTCTTCTATGATCTTCTTAATTCGATCAAAACTCTCATATGAGGTTGAAATAGTTAATAGTTTTTTTATTCCTACTTCTTTTGAACGTTTAATTACGTTAGTTAAATCACTTAATAAAGGCTCATGATCTAAATGACAGTGTGAATCAATCATTGTTTTTATCTATCTTTTTAAAAAGGATATCAATTTTATTAATTTTACTTCCTTTTAATAAATATTCATTATTTTCTATAGAAGAAAAATTAACATCATTTTCTTTAAGTTCAAAAATTTTTAGCGCTTTTGCAACTGACTCTGGAATTATTGGATAAAGTAAAAAACTAATTTTTCTAACAATTTCCAATGTTGTATAAACTATTGTATTTAATCGAATAGGGTCTTCTTTTTTTTTCCAAGGTTCTTGATCATTAAAGTATTTATTAGCTTCAAATAAAGAATTTATAATAAAATCTATATAAAAATTAATATCCTGGTTATCAATTTTATCTCTTATATTGGTTAAATTATTTTTGTATCTATCTAAAATTATCAAATCTTCTTTTTCAAATTTAATATCATTTGGAACTTCACTATTACAATTTTTTATAGCAAATGCTGAAACTCGTTGGCACAAATTTCCAAAATTATTTGCAAGATCACTATTTATACAATCCTCAAGTCTTTCTTGTGATATATTACCATCATTTCCGAAAGATACTTCTTTGATTAAATAATATCTTAATGGATCCAAACCATATTCATTAATTATTTCTATTGGATCTAAAATATTACCTTTTGATTTAGACATTTTTTCATCTCCTGAAAGGATCCAGCCATGTCCATAAACTCTTAATGGTAATTCTATTTTAGCAGCCAGCAAAAAAGCTGGCCAATATACTGCATGAAATCTTAAAATATCTTTACCAATTAAATGCATTGATGCTGGCCAAAAATTTTTGAATAATTTATTATTTGTGTCAGGATAATTTAATGCACTAATATAATTTGTAAGTGCATCAAGCCAGACGTAAATAACATGATCCTTATTATTAGGTACTTTTATTCCCCATGAAAAACTTTTTCTACTAACTGATAAATCATTTAATCCACTTTTAACAAAACTAATAACTTCATTTTTTCTAGATTCAGGGGCAATAAAGTTAGGATGTGATTCATAATAATCAAGTAGTGGTTTTTCCCATTTAGATAAACGAAAAAAGTATGACTCCTCCTCTATCCATTCAACAGGTGATTTTGAAGAAATAGATTTTTTGACACCATCTATATCTTCAATTTCATCTTTATTATAAAATGCCTCATCTGATACTGAATACCAGCCAGAATATTTGGATAAATAAATGTCATCGTTCTTCTCAAGTTCTTTCCATAAATATTGTACTGTTTTTTTATGTCTTTCTTCAGTTGTTCTAATAAAATCTGTATTTGTTAAATTGAGTGTTTGTGAAAGATCTCTAAATGTTTGGCTAATTTGATTGCAAAATTCTAAAGGGTCAATATTTTGTTTTTCTGCTGATCGTTGTATTTTTAATCCATGCTCATCAGTACCAGTTAAAAATTGCACCTCAAACCCATCCATTCTTTTAAATCTTGCAAAAAAATCAGCAATAATACTTGAATAAGCATGTCCCATATGAGGTTTTGCAGAAGGATAATAGATTGGTGTAGTTATATAAAATTTTTTATCCATCTAGTACTCTTTCATCAAATTCCATTAATAAAGACTCATCATCTAAATTAAAAATTTTGGTATTATTAATTTTTTTTAGAAAGTAATTATGAATATTAATCAGTTTTGTATTTTTAATTGAAATATTTTTTCTAAAATAAATCTCTATTAGAGAATATAATAAATATTTAATTGAAGGGTCTTTTTTATATTTTTTTTCCATTATAATTTTTTTAATTAATTCTTTTAAATTAATTTCTTTTAAATCTAGATCGTTTTGATTTGCAAAATCTAATAAATTTAATATTTTACCTGGTGTACTATAATAATTAATCAAGTCTTCATTAATTAAATTCATAAAATTATCGTTTAAAATTTGGTTTGTTATGTCAAAGGATTGGCTTGATGATAGTTGAATTTTAAAGTTTAGACATCTAGATTTTAGCGTAGGTAAAATTTTCTTATTATTATTAATTAATATAAAATAAATATTATCGTTTGGTTCTTCAAGAATTTTTAATAACGCGTTAACTGAATTAATGTTTAAAAGTTCAATATTATCAATAAGTACAAATCTAGGCTTTTTATTAAAAGATGATTTATTTAAAGTTATAATCAAATTTCTAATTTGATTAATATCTATACTTTTTTTATCATCATTAATATCAATTGAAATAAAATTTGGATTAGATTTATTTATAATTAATTTAAAAGATTTATTTTGAGGATTAATTACAAAATTTTTTATATCATAAGAAAGATCCTCATCACTAGATAAAACATAATTAACAAGGTGATATGCTAATGTGGATTTTCCAATCCCCTTTTCACCAGATAATAATATTTTATTTGGTAATTTTTGATTTAAAAAAAGATTAGAAAAATTTTGAAACTCAGTATGGTGACCGAACAAAATTAATTGATTTGAAGGGTTTAAATTCATCAAATTAATTTATCAATTATATTCAAAATTAATTTTTCATTATTTTTAATATCTAAATTTGAATTTATTAATTCATACTTATTTTTTTTTAATTTTGATAATTTCATAAATCCATTTTGAACTTTGTTATAAAAAGTCATATTAAACCTATCATATCTGTTAAGAGATTTTCTTTTTTTTAATCTTTCATGTAAATTTTTTTTATTTACAATATTTAAGAAAGTAAAATCTACTTCAATATTCTTAAGTAAATACTTATTTAAAGTTTTTATTAGATTAATATCAACACCCATCCCGTAATGTTGATATGCTATTGTTGAATCTGTAAACCTGTCAATAAGTATAATTTTTTTTTTATATGAATTTTTTATTAAATCTATATTTTCACTTCTTGCCGCCATATATAAAAGTAAATCTGTATTTTGATTAAAATCAGACTTATTATTTAAGATTAATTTTCTAATTTTTTCTGAATTTACGTTACCACCTGGTTCTCTTATCTTTATGTAGTTAATATTTTTTTCTTTAAGATATTTAGAAACTTTTGATATGTGGTGACTTTTTCCACTACCCTCAATACCCTCAAAAACTATAATTGGTTTTTTAGACATCACCCCAGATAAGATAATTAAGTGATTTTAGTAATCTTGAAACAAAATTTACTTTTTTAACTTCGTTTGAGGCAAGCAAATCATATTCACCAACTATCTCATCATCGTAAACAACTTTTAAAATAGCAACTTTTTCACCTTTTTGAATTGGAGCCTCTATAGGACCTTCATATTTGACAGAGACTTTTAATAGTTTTTTTTTGGCTTTCTTGATAGTTTTGTATACATCCTGATCCGTGTAGACATCAATTGTATCTTCTTTACCTAGCCATACCTCAACTTTATCAAATGGTTCTTTGGCTTTAGATATGTTAACAAGATCATAATTAGTAAGACCGTAAGTAAGTAGCCTAGTGCTTTCTTTTGATCTAGCATTTTTGGAATTAAATCCACTTCCAACAGCAATTAATCTTCTACCATTTCTGATAATTGATGAAGCTAATGAGTATTTTTCAACTGCTAAATAACCTGTTTTAATACCATCTGCTCCAAAATTTTTATACAAAAGTGGATTTCTATTTCCTTGAGTTATTGGATCTCCGCCAGTTCTATTCCAAGTAAATTCTTTTTCTGAAAATAGCTTGTAAAATTTAGGATGTTTATCTATTAAATATTTAGACATCTTCAAAATATCTCTTACCGTTGAATAGTTATCAGGATTATTGATACCAGATGAATTGGCAAAATTAGTATTTTCCATTCCTATTTCCTTAGCTTTCGCAGTCATTAAAATTGCAAACTCCTCTTCTGTACCAGCAATTCCTTCAGCTAATGCCACACAAGCATCATTTCCCGAGGCAATTATTATTCCTTTAAGTAAATTTTCAACTGAAACTTCGTCACCAACCATAATAAACATAGATGAATAACCTGACGTTGATAATCTCCATGCTTTTTCAGAAATTATAAATTTTTCATTTAAACTTAAATCACCAGATTTTATCAAATCAAAAGCAATTATAGTTGTCATAATTTTAGTCATTGAAGCTGGATAAATAGAATTATCGGCTTCTTTTTCATATAATATTTCACCCGAATAATAGTCCTGCAGGATAGCAGTTCTAGCTTTTAAATCAAAGTTAGCATTAGCAAATTCTACCAAAAAAAAGGTAGTAAATATTATTAAAAATAATTTTTTAAACATCTTTCAAAATTTCAATATTTTCAAAATTTAATGATTTAATTTCATTAAATGTTTTTTCAAGTTTTTTTATATCATTAAAAGGTCCTAATAATACCCTATATTTTGTTTTAGATAATGTTTGGATAATGGGGTTCTTAACATTTGTTTCACTTATAATTCTACTAGTCATACTCTTAGCTGAATCTTTGTAATAAAAATCTGCAATTTTAATTGAATATTTAAAGTAACTATCTTTTGGAACTTCTTTACTTTGTTTTGTATTGTCACCTAAATTGTCAATTTTAATACCATCAACAGGAGCTTTTTCAGCGACTTTTTTTTCTTCATCAAAAGTTTTAGCTTTTTTAGCAACAAAAGTTGAATTTTGAGAAATTAAAGCTAAATCAATATATGGTTCATTCAAATCTAATGACAATTCTTCAGCAATTCTTGATGTGATAACACAGTTATAAAAATCTGAAAAATGAACATTGTTTGAAATAACCTCTGCTATTATTGTTTTTTGATTCATTGGATTAGTTATTTTAACAAATGAATTTTTTCTTAGATTTTTATGAAATATTTGTATAGATCTATTATCAATTTTTTTTGTAATTTTTTTTTCTTTTTTTAAATCATCGGTATAAATTAAAGCAAATCCTGAATTCTTATACTTATCGAATACTTTTTGATAAACAATTTTTTTGTTAATATTATTTTGTTCACAACTGATTAAAAAAAAGATTGAGATTATTGTAATTAAAATTTTATAATTCATCTTTAAATTTATCTTTAAGTGTGCAAACAGCAAGTGAAAATCTCAAAGATCTGTTCCACTTTAAAATAATTTCATAATTATTGAAAACTATATAAGCTGGGCTTAAGTTTTCTGCGTTCGGTATAATATCTTTGTCAGGTGTTATTAATGCAGCAGTTAGATTGTCAAATCTTTTATCCAAAATATTGTCATTAACTATGTACTTTCTAAAATAATTTAATTTTTTTTTATCATGTAATTTTTTTGCAGAAACATTAAGATATTTTTTAGGGACTTCATTTGATAAATTTATCTTATAAAAACAAGGCTGGTCATCCTTCCATCCTATTTTATTTAAATAGTTTGCGGCTGATGCATAGGCATCATTGTTATTTTTTAAATCAATATAACCATTTTTATCATAATCTATTGCGTAGTTTTTCATTGTTGAGGGCATAAATTGAAAATAACCAAAAGCACCTGCCCATGAACCATATAGTGTTTTGTAATCAATTTGATTATTTTCTATAAGTCTTAATAGAATTATTAATTCATTTGAAAAAAACTCTGATCTTCGCTCATCAAAACTTAAGGTTGATAATGAAGACAATATATCCATTTTACCAACATAAGTTCCAAAATTAGTCTCTATACCCATTAAAGCTAAGAGAAGTTCTTTATTTATATTGTATTGATTTTCTATAGTATTTATTAAATTAGAGTTTTCTTTATAGAAATTTAGCCCTTTAGAAAATTTTTTTGATGATGTTCTTTTAGATATATATGTTTTAGTATCCTCATAAAATTCTGGCTGGTATCTATCGTACTTAATAACATTGGGTAAAAACTTTACATTAGCCATAACTTTATCAAAGGTTTTTTCAGAAATATTATTATCTAAAGCAACTTTTTTAAAATTTTCTTTCCAAACTAGAAAACCAGTTTGATTATCTGCTAAAGATGGAGTGAAACTTAAAATTATAAATATAAATATATAGTTAATTAGTTTCATACAAATCCTTTAAATATATAATTACAGCAATCCATATAAAAATAAAACTAACTAATTTTGCCATTGAAAATGGTTCGTCATAATAGAAATAACCAAGTAAAAATTGAAATGTTGGCGTTATATAAAAAATCATTCCTGTTGGACCTAAACCACATAATTCAACGCCTCTTACGTATAAAAATAATGGAATTACAGTCATCGGTCCGGCCAAAAAAATAAATAACATCATAGGCGGATCTGATAACTTAAAGTCATTGTGCCCATTAATAGTTATTAAATAAAAAGCAACTATAGCAAACGGTAATATAAAAAAACTTTCTATTAAAAGTCCTACATCGGTATCGATATTTATTTTTTTTCTAATTAGATTGTAAAATCCCCAACTTAAAGCAACTATAATACCCACCCATGGTAATGATTTAAAGCTTATCAAAACTAAATATAAAATAGATATAACAACCAATATAATTGATAAAATTCTTTTTTTGTTAAGTTCTTCTTTGAAAAAGATATAACCAAGCATCACACTTAAGATTGGCATCATAAAATAACCGAAGCTTGCATCAATTATTTTATTGGTTGCTATAGCATAAATCCAGACAGCCCAATTAATGAAAATAAGAAAACCTGATAAAAAAAGATAAAATAATTTTTTTTTATTTCTTATTATATTAAAAAAAATATCCCATTTTGAAAAAATAAAAGTTGTTATTATTAAAGTAAATGTTGTCCACAGACATCTATGAACTACTAGTTCTATGTGACCTATAAATGTTATGTATTTAAAATAAAGAACACCAAAAAAACCCCACCAAAAAGAACCCAATCCAGCTAAAAACAGTCCCTTGTTAAATTCATTATTCATAGGAATTGATAGATTAATTAGTTATAGCTTTTATTAGACTATTTTATGGTTGAATTAAATAATTATAATAATAAAACACTTCTCACGGAAGGATGGCAGAGTGGTTGAATGCACCGGTCTTGAAAACCGGCAAAGGGGCAACTCTTTCCTGAGTTCGAATCTCAGTCCTTCCGCCACTAATTTCAATCAACATTATATTTAAAATCTTTGAATAGTAAGTTGATGTAGTTATTTTTGAGTGTAATGTCACAATCCATACCATTATAGAAATTATATAAGTTGGTATCATCAATATCCAATAATTCTTCTAAATCTTTAAGTTCTTTAACGCTCAATGTTTCTATATATTTTTTGGTAAAGGCACCTAAAAGTTTATCCATTTCTTTTGTGCCACGATAATTTGAACGATAGATAATCTTTTTTTTTAATTCATCTATATTGAGAGTCATAATTATAATATATTATTAGTTTATGACTAATAAAAGTAATTATGAATATTTATTGTCAGATTTAACTAAACTTAAAGGTGTTGGCACAAAAACAACCAACCTTTTAAAGAAGAAGAAAATAAATAATATTTTTGACCTATTATGGAAATTACCAAAATCCTACACTGATAGAAGTCACTCAACAAAAATAAAAGATTTAAAAATAGGTGAAAATCACACCGTAACTATCGTGCCCAAAAAACATCACTTTCCTAGAATCAGGAATCTTCCAAATAAAGTTTCTTGTTTTGATGAAACAGGTTCAATTGATTGTATTTTTTTTAATAGTTACGAGGGATACGTGAGAAAAATTCTACCTATTGGAAGAGAAATGACAATTAGTGGTAAAATTGGATTTTTTAGAAACAAATATCAGCTCACAAATCCAAAGTATGTTTCTGAAGATTCATCTCTTATAAAACAAAAACATAACACATATTCTTTAACTGAAGGTATTTCTGAAAAAATCTACAATAAAATTATTAATCAAATAATAATAAATCTACCAACTTTACCTGAATGGCATTCAAAAAATATTTTAGATAAATTTGGAAATGTAAAGTGGAATGAGGCAATTATTGAATTACATAAACCTGAAAATATTGGAAAATTTAAAAGAAATTTTTACCAGCGTTTAGCATTTGATGAAATATTTTCTACTTTTCTAGTGAATTCAGAGATTAGAAAAAAAATTAAAAAAATAAAAAAAAAGAGAAAACTTTTAGATAAAACTAAACAAAATAAAATTATAAATAAATTAGAATTTACCCTAACAAATGATCAAAAAAAAACATTAGAAGAAATTAATAATGATCTTTCTTCAACAAATAAAATGTTTAGATTACTTCAAGGAGATGTTGGAAGTGGCAAAACTATAGTATCTTTAATCGCTGCTTACAATAGTATTAATTCTGGATTTCAAGTAGCGGTAATGGCTCCTACCGAAATACTAGCAAGACAACACTATAATTTTGCAAAAAAAATTTTTCCAAAGCAAGTAAATATAGAACTAATATCTGGTAAATCTGAATACAAAACTAAAAAAGAAATTTTAAAAAAATTGGCCGAAAATGAAATAGATATAATTTTTGGAACACATGCTATTTTTCAAAAAAAAGTAAATTTCAATAACTTGGGACTAATCATTATTGATGAACAACATAAATTCGGTGTTAATCAAAGAAAACTTTTATCTGATAAAGGTGGAAATAATTGTGATGTATTGTTAATGACCGCAACACCTATACCTAGAACTTTAACAATGACATTTTATGGAGATATGGATCTTTCCATCATAAGAGAAAAGCCTAAATCTAGAAAACCTATTAAAACTTACAGTAAGCTAGAAAGTAAAATTGATGATGTTATTAAATTTATTAAAAAAGAAATAAAATCTGGTAATCAAATTTTTTGGGTTTGTCCCCTAATAGAAGAGTCTAAAAAATTAGATCACTCTTCTGCTGTTAAAAAATTTGAATATTTAGAAAAACTTTTTCCAAATCAAGTTTCTCTACTACATGGTAAAACTGATTTGAATGATAAAGAGATAATATTAGATAATTTCTTAAAAAATAAATTTCAAATTTTAGTATCTACGACGATTATTGAAGTAGGTATAGATTTTCCTAACGCTAATGTAATAATAATAGAAAATGCTAATAAATTTGGATTGTCTCAATTACACCAACTAAGAGGGCGTGTCGGAAGAGGCAGTAAAGAGTCAACATGTGTACTAATGTTTAAATCCAATTTAAGTGAAAATGCTAAAAAAAGAATAAATATTTTAAAAGACTCTAATGATGGTTTTTATATATCAGAAGAAGACATGAAAATTAGGGGTTTCGGAGACATATTGGGATTTAAGCAGAGTGGCATAAAAAATTTTAAATTGGCTGATCCAGTTCATAATAGTGATCTTCTTCTTCTAGCAGAAAAAGAAATTAGAAGAATTGAAAAACGAAATGAAGATATAAGTAAGTTTAAACCACTTATAAAATTATATGATAGAGCGGATATTATAAATGATATTGCCTAAGATTGTTTATTTGAGGTTCCTGCAGAAACAATAAATTTAGAAGCTTCCTCAAAAGTCATATCTAAAAAAATCACATCGTCAATTGGAAACATTAACAAAAAACCACTTGTTGGATTTGGTGTAGTTGGAACAAAAACGTTAATTAATTTCTTGTTAGTTTTGTCTGCCATTTCACCTATATTTTCTTTTGTAGCAAATCCTACAGCCCAAACGTCTTTTCTGGGGTATTCAATCAAAACTACACTTTTTTTATCATCATCTTTGTTGGAGAAAGTTTCAGTCATTTGAACAATTGCTGAATAAACAGTTCTTAAAAAAGGAATTCTTTTAAACAAATCATCAATAAGTTTAAGAATTCTCCTACCAAAGAAAGATAAAGATAGCCCCCCTACTAAAGTTATTAATAGTAGTGAAATTAAAATTTCTATTCCAGGTATATCAAAAGGTAAATAATGATTAGGGTTAAGATTTTTTGGAATTAATTTTGAAGATATTCCTATTAAGATTTTACTAAGATATAATGTAAATCCAATTGGAATTAACACAACCACGCCAGTAATGAAATAATTTCTAAGTGTTAAGGATATAGATTTTCTTTTAGATTTTTTATCCATATTATTAGTTAAAACTTGAATAAATTACAAAAGGTATCGAAACAATAAACAATACTAATAAAATTTTATTATTAAGATTCATAATAAGATGATATTATCAATTATATACTAAAATGAATAGAAGAAAATTTTTGTCTTACGTGGGATGTGGTTGTTGTGGAATTGTACTACCATCATGCACAACTGCACCAATTACTGAAAGAAAGCAATTAAAAATTGTTTCTGAAGCTAGGTTAAATGCTCAAGCCGCTCAAATCTATGAAAAAGTAAAAGAAAAAGAGAAAATGAGTGATGACACAAAAACACTAAACGAAATCAAAGAAATTGGAAAAAAAATGGAAGACTCAATTTCTGAATATTTTGATAGAGAAAATTTAGATGACCCCACTAGAAACTTTGATTGGGAATACATATTAATTGATAAAAAAAAAGTACGTAATGCATGGTGCATGCCTGGAGGTAAGATAGCAGTTTACACAGGTATCCTAGATGCAACAAAAAATACTAATGGTTTAGCTGCAGTAATGGGGCATGAAATTGCTCATGCTGTTGCAAAACATTCTGTTGAAAGAGCTAGCAGAGGTACTTTATTAAATGTTGGAACTAGAATTATTGATATAGCGAGTGGAGGTGTTTTATCAGATATTAATAGAACTACAGGACAAAACACTGTTGGATTGTTAGCGCAACTTGGAATTTTAAATCCTTTTAATAGAAAGCAAGAAAGTGAAGCAGATTATCTTGGTATGATATTTTCTTCTCTATCCGGTTACGATATTAGGGAAACAGTTAAAATTTGGGAACGAATGAAAGAACTTAATAAAGGAAAGGAGCCTCCTGAATTTATGAGCACACATCCATCATCTGATAATCGAATTAGAGATTTAAATGAAAAAATGAACGAAGTAATATTAGACTATCCGCCTATTAAACTAACCTAAATTTAAATAGTGGTGAGCCCTGATGGACTCGAACCATCGACCCATTCCTTAAAAGGGAATTGCTCTACCAACTGAGCTAAGGGCCCACATATATTCAAATTGAATAGTTGTTGTATACAGAATTATTCTAATTTTTCAAACGTCAAATTGAACTAAAAATTGAATATCTTTTACAACTTATCAATGTATTTATCATGAAATTGATCAAAAGTACCCTCTAAGATATTTTTTCTAATAGCAGACATTAATTCTTGATAAAAATTAATATTATGAAGAGTTAACAACATTGATGCTAAAATTTCATTAGTATTAAACAAATGATTTAAATAATTTTTTGAATATTTATTAAGACTTAAATTATCACAATGAGGATCTAAAGGAGTATTATCTGTTTGATATTTCTTATTTTTAATGTTTATTCTTCCATTCCAAGTAAATGCTAAACCAGTTCTACCAGATCTTGTTGGTAAAACACAATCAAACATGTCTATTCCTCTTTTTACTGCACCTATTATATCTGAAGGCGTCCCTACACCCATTAGATAGTGAGGTTTTTCATCTGGAAAATGTTCTTTGACATCATCCAGTACATCAAACATTTCTTTTTGAGACTCTCCTACTGCCAAACCTCCCATTGCATAACCATCAAATCCAATTTTAATTAACTCCTTTAAAGATTTAATTCTTAAATCTTTAAACAATCCACCTTGAACAATTCCAAAAAGAGCTTTATGAACATTTTTGCCAAAAGCTTTTTTTGATCTATCTGCCCAGTAAAGAGATAAATCCATTGATTTTTTTATCAATTCATAATCATCAGATTTTCGAGGGCACTCATCCATTATCATAATTATATCGGAGTTAAGTCCTAATTGAATTCTTATGCTTTCTTCAGGACTTAAAAAGAACTTTTTACCATCAACATGTGAATTAAAAATTGCTCCTTTTTCTCTATCAATTTTATTTAACTTGGAAAGAGACATTACTTGAAACCCACCGGAGTCAGTAAGAATTGGTAAATCACAATTCATAAAACTATGAAGACCACCCGCTGATTGGACTCTTTCTACACCCGGTCTTATCATTAAATGATATGTGTTTGATAATATAATTTCTGATCCAGTTTTTTTAATGTCGTCAATTTTACATGCTTTAACTGTGGCTTGAGTGCCAACAGGCATAAAAGCAGGTGTATTGATATCACCTCGGTGGGTTTCAATTAAACCACATCTTGCAAATTTATCTTTCTTTAAAACTTTAAAGGCAAAAGATTTTAATGCCATTTAAAGAAATTATAATGATTTAAAACTTATAATCTTATCTGGATCTGATACAGAGCCATTATTGCTTTCATCACCTCTTTTAATTTTATCAACTAAATCCATGCCCTCTAAAACTTTTCCAAAAACTGTATATTGTCTATCAAGGAATGGTGATGGTTTAAAACAAATAAAAAATTGACTATTCGCACTATCAGGATCAGAAGATCTTGCCATAGATAATGTTCCTCTGTCATGTGGAACACTACTAAATTCTTGTTTTAAATCAGGTAAATCTGAACCACCCATTCCGGCTCTTCGTAAATCAAAATCATTAGAATCTGATTTACCAAATTTTACATCACCAGTTTGAGCCATAAACCCATCGATAACTCTATGAAAAACAACATTATCGTATTGTCCTTCGTCTGCTAATTCTTTAATTCTTTTAACATGATTAGGGGCCACATCTTCAAATAACTCAATTTTCACATCTCCATCTTTTAATTTTAAAATCATTATATTCTCCTGCGCTATTGATTGATTGGTAAATAAAAAAAATAAAATAAATATATTTGTTAAAATTCTATTCATATTTTTCTTTTAAAGACTTAATTGTACTTTTGGTAGTAAATTTTTTTATATCACCATTTAATTTAATAATTTCTTTAACAAATCTTGATGAGATTATTTGATTTTCTACATCAGACATCAAGAAAATTGTCTCAATATTATTATTTAGTTTTCTATTCATGCCAGCTAATTGAAATTCATATTCAAAATCTGAAACTGCTCTTAAGCCTCGTAAAATTATATTAGATCTATATTTTTTACACAAATCAGTAGTAAGAGAGCTAAATGAAACTACTGATATTTTTTTTTTATTTAGTTTTAAATCATTGAATAAAGCTTTATTAACAATATTTATTCGTTCCTCAGAGTTAAATAGATAGTTTTTATTACTAACATTAGAAACTCCTACAACGATTTTATCAAACAATTTTAAAGCTTTTTTAATTACATCTATATGTCCATATGTAATTGGATCAAATGTACCCGGATAAATAGCTGTCTTATTCATTAAATTAGATTATCATCAATTTTAATTGCAGATACCACTTTTTCTTCACCTGATAATTTTATAATTCTTACTCCTTGAGTATTTCTTCCTGCTGTTCTAATTTCTTTAACAGCAACTCTAATTACTCTACCTTTATTTGTAGAAATAAGTATTTCATCACCTTCAAAAACTGGAAATGATGATGTAATATTTCCGTTTCTTGGTGAATTTACAATGCCTATTATTCCTTTGCCACCCCTATTAGTGACTCTATAATCGATGTGAGAAGTTCTTTTTCCATAACCATTTTCACTTATTGATAAGACAAATTTTTCTTTAGCTTTAATCTCTGATTTTTCATTCGTAGATTTTTTACTATTTTTTTTTATTTTATTACTATTTATAACAGATAAAGATACTAATTGATCATTTGCAGCTAATTCTATTCCTTTAATTCCTTTTGAAGATCTTCCTTTAAATACTCTTAATTTTTTTGCTTCAAATCTAATACATTTACCTAATTTAGTACTTAATATTACATCTTGATCATCTTGACAAATTTTAACACCTACAATTTTATCATTATTATCAAGTTTCATTGCAATTTTTCCTGATGCATTAATTGATGCAAAATCTTCCAAACTATTTTTCCTAACTTTACCTTGTGCTGTAGCAAAAATTATTTGATAATTTTTTGACTCAGTTTCATTTTCTGGCATTGGCATTATTGAACTGATAGATTGATGATTTTTTAAAGGTAAAATATTAAACAATGATTTACCTTTTGAGGTTGTTGAGCCCTCAGGTATTTTCCATGATTTAACCTTATAAACTAACCCTTCCGTTGAAAAGAAAAGAACTGAAGTATGTGTGTTTACAGATAAAGTTTGAATAACTGAATCCTGATCCCTTGTTGTAATGCCAGACTTACCTTTGCCACCTCTTTTTTGTTGTTTAACACCATCTAAAGAGCCTCTTTTTATGTAGCCTTGTAGAGTGACTGTTATAATTATAGATTGTTTCTGAATTGTTTCTTCAATATCATAATTTAATACAGTATCTATAATTTTAGTTCTTCTTGGAACAGCAAATTTTTCTTTTATATTTTTAAGTTCTTCACTAATTACTTTTAAGAGCTCTTTTTTTGAAAATATAATTTTTTTATATTTAGCTATTAACTCAGCTAATTTTTTTATTTCAACTTCTATTTCATTTATTCCTAGAGCTGTTAGTTTTTGTAATCTTAACTCTAAAATGGCTGTGACTTGAGGTTCTGATAGTGAATAAACATTTTTACTTTTTTTACCTTCAACCAAAGAAATTAGTTTTTGAGTTTTATTTATTTTCCATTTTGTTTTTAATATAGATTGTTTGGCATCATCTGGTGTTTTAGATGATCGTATAATTTTAATAATTTTATCTAGATTTTCTACTGATACAGATAATCCTAATAAAATGTGTGCTCTTTCTTCTGCTTTTTGAAGATCAAATTTAGTTTTTTTAATAACAACGTCTTCTCTAAAAGATAAAAAGTTTGTTAAAAAATCTTTTAAGTTACAAGTTTTAGGCTTTCCATCAACAATCGCTAAAGTATTAAAACCAAATGAACTCTCGATTTGAGTATTTTTATAAAGTTGTCTTTTAATAGTTTCAGGTTCAACACCATTTCTTAAATCTATTGCAACTCTTATACCTTCTCTATTAGACTCATCTCTTATATCCTTGATACCTTCAATTTTTTTCTCTCTAACAAGTTGAGCAATTCTTTCATTTAATACTGACTTGTTAACTTGATATGGTATAGATGTAATAACCAATCTATCTCTACCATTTTTTAGAGTTTCCGAATCTACTTCACCTCTAATCTTAAATGAACCTCTTCCATTATTATATCCTTGTTTGATGATATCTTTGCCAATTATTAAACCTCCAGTTGGAAAATCAGGTCCTGGGATATACTTCATTAATTCCTTAACTTTAATATCTTTATTATCAATTAAAGCTAATGTTCCATTTATTATTTCACCTAAATTATGTGGAGGAATACTGGTTGCCATACCGACTGCAATACCACCTGCTCCGTTAACTAAAAGATTTGGATACTGTGCGGGTAAAACAGTTGGTTCTTTTTCGGTTTCATCATAGTTGCTTTTATATGAGACTGTATCTTTTTCAATATCATCAATTAAAAACTGCGAAACTTTTGAAAGTCTTGTTTCTGTATACCTCATAGCAGCGGCTGGATCTCCATCAATAGATCCAAAGTTACCTTGACCTTGAACCAAAGGTAAGCTCATTGAAAAATCTTGAACCATTCTTACAAGTGCATCATAAACCGATTGGTCACCGTGAGGGTGATATTTACCAATTACATCTCCTACTATCCTGGCAGATTTTCTAAATTGTTTGGACCAATCATATCCACCTTTATACATAGCATATAAAATTCTTCTATGAACAGGTTTCAATCCATCTCTTACATCTGGTAAAGCTCGACTTACAATTACACTCATTGCATAAGATAGATAAGATGAGCTCATCTCATCATGCATTGAAATTAATTTAATATTATTATCTTTTGGAGCTTCAGTTTTTTGCATAGATACTAAAATGGAATTTCGTCATCCATATCA
>ENA-OREN01001450-OREN01001450.1-marine-metagenome-genome-assembly--contig:-NODE-1450-length-27765-cov-4.666029_pt1 | contig 27765 bp, 22 predicted proteins | sample MGYA00248624_ERZ508555 | MGnify/ENA primary metagenome ERZ508555 (study PRJEB26222, sample SAMN06267773) | marine metagenome | isolation source: Saanich Inlet, British Columbia, Canada | place...
GTGACGTCGATTCGGCGCCGACACCAGCGATGAAAACTTTGTCGCCGCGGTCTACGGATCCGATTTCACGATGTAGTTGGTTTCGTTCTTCTTGGGAGAGTCGGAGTAGTTCCGAGACCATCCCGGTACAGTAGCCGTTTATGTTGCGGGTGAGCGCCCATTCCAGTTCCCGGTGCAGGCTATCGACGTCGAGTTGGTCGTCGGCCGTGAATGGCGTGTGGATGATGGGCAGAACGCCGGTGATGGTGGTTGGCATGATTAGATGTGATTCTAACGTGCTAAGAGGAGCCCACTCTCTGTCCCGATGTGAATCGGTGCCCGCTTTGTCGCCTTGGTTGGGTCTACCGATTGGGCAGGCCGAGGCGTTGGTGGCGTTCTGGGTGTCTGGGGTTGGTGTCGGGTGAGTGGCGGTTAAATGCTTCAATGGTATTATGTCAGCGTAAATACTGAATACTCATAAAATTAATGGTTCGATTACATGAAACTGACGAAACTGATTATTACGAATTTCCGGTCGTGCAAAGATTTGGATCTTGATATCGATGACATGCATGTCCTTGTCGGATCAAATAACTCAGGGAAGTCAACCGTATTGCACGCATTAGATTTCCTTTTCAACCCGTCAACTCGAAACATTAATGATGAGTCATTTTGGAATTCTGATACCGGCCTAGAGATCCGAGTCCAAGGGGTTTTCACTGATCTTACCGCTGATGAAATTCAACAACTCGGTGCTTATCTTCGTCCGGATGGTTCGTTTCATATGGCTCGATCAGCGAAATCAATCATGGAAGCAGGTGCATCTAGTGATGGCAACTCAAAAACGGTTATAGGAAATCATTGCCGAATTCCAATTCCGACGGTCGCTTGGCTCCGTCAGGATGAGATAAACGCGAAAAACATCAAGCTGTGGTGGGATGACAAAGAAAACTTAGTCGTGAACGAGTTAAGTTTTCTTAGTTTTCTTGATTCGGAGAAAATACCCAAGGTTGGAGAGTGGGCAACGAAAGCTGAAGAGTTTATTTCTGCAAATGAAGGAGAAATTCCAACAATTGAAACGTGGAAAGACAATCCAAAAGGTTATTCCGGCGTGCTAACTGGGACACTCCAGTTTTTTGTAATGATCCCTGCCGTCAGGGACGTTGCGGAAGAGTCGAAAGGAACTAAAACGAGTCCATTCGGTCAACTATTGTCGACGGTTATTGAGTCTGTCGAGGGCCAGAAAAAAGACGAGATTGAAGCGGCATTGCTACAAGTCGCCAATCAAATGAACCGCTCCGGGGCCGATCAAAGAGTGGATTCTATATCGACCGCCGAGGCCGATCTAAATCAGTATCTTCAGGAAATATTTAGCAATGCTGATCTCGAAATCGAATTTGATATTCCAACTCTTGAAGTTCTTGTTCGAGCGCCACAGATATACGTGAATGATGGTTTTCGAACCAGTATTGAGAACAAAGGCCATGGTTTACAGCGCGCAGTAATATTTTCGATTATTCGAAGATATGCCGACCTGATGACAGAAAACAAGACACGAAGCCTAGTCCTTGCAATTGAGGAACCTGAACTCTACATGCACCCTCAAGGGCAGCGCACGCTTCGCCGCTCACTGCGAAAAATCGCTGATGGGAATGACCAAATATTCTTATCAACTCATTCATCACACATGGTAGATGTTGCGTACTTCGACGAAATCATCAGATTAGAGAGCACAAGGCACAACTCTGGTTCGTCCAATACGACCGTCAGTAAAGCTTTCCAAATGCCAATGGGACCGATGGTTGACGATCTGATTGCGAGAAATCCCCGACATGCGGGCACGGCGACACCTGAGTCGATTCGAGCAAGATATTCACATGTGTATAACCCACACAGAAATGAAGGCTTCTTCGCTACGAAAGTAATTTTAGTTGAAGGGGCGACAGAGGAATACAGTCTGCCGATTTATGCCGAAGGTATGGGAGTCGATTTTGATTCACTCGGTATCAGCGTTGTCGAATGCGGAGGCAAGTCGTCAATTGATCGCTTATATCGAGTATTTAATGAACTAGGTATTCCCTGTTTCGTAGTATTCGATTATGACCATGGCAACTCAGATTCCAACATAGTAAAAACATCGCGTGAAATCCTTGAATTTATTGGCATATCTACTGATGTTCCGGAGTCGATATTGGTAGACAAAAATGTCATGTGTTTTCGAACAACTTGGGAGAGTGAACTTAGCGAAGAAATTCCCGATCAGAGTGTCCTAACTCTTGAAGCTAAAAAAGCGTTGGGATATAAGGGCGATTCAGGAAAACCGCTCATTGCGCGTAGCATCGCTCTCGAATTAATATCTCGGACTCCAGCCGAGATTCCGCCGAGTATCGCGACAGCCATTAAATCAGCCATGCAAGTTATTTGGACAGGTAGCTGTCTGGTCGTACCTGAAATCGAATCCGACTGATCACAACGCTGATCCCTTCTTGTGGGAACGACAAACATCTCACGACTTGGCTCAGGTGAAGATCCATACGTGTTAGTCGAGATGATGTTGGTTTCAGATTGATCTATAGATCCTGAAAATGAATTCAGGATGACAGTGTGCTTGAGTTGGGTGCGATTGGCGGTTTCACCCTCATGCCAGCCTTCTCCCGCTGGGAGAAGGGGTTTGTCGTCGGCTTGGGGTTAGCCGTTGCCTACTAGGATTCGGTAAACGTCTTTTTCGGGTTTTAACATGCGCTCGAAGCCGTCCGCTATTCCTTTGTCCAACGGGACTAGGGCGGAGATTAGGGGTTTTACGTTTACTGAGCCGTTGGCGATTAGGTTTACTGCTTTTTGGTAGCCGCCGGTGCTGGTGGCAGACGAGCCCATGATAGTTTTTTCGCCCATGTGTGCTCTGCCGAAGTTGAGGGTGGCGTCTTGGTGTGAGAAGCCGACGATGACTACACGTCCGCCACGTCGCACCCAGTTTGCGGCGTCCAAGCCGGTTCCAGGCGCACCCGCGGTTTCGATAATCAAATCGGGCCCGATGTGATTATCGAAATTCGTTTTGGTCCGGGCGTCGTCGGACGACTTGGGACCCGTCGCAATCTCCCCCTCTAACTCCCCCGGTCCGGGGGAGGACTGATATGTGCCGTTGCGGATGGCGTCGGCGATTTGCGGCAAAAGCTCCCCTGGGTCGACGTCGTTGGGGTTCAAAGTTTCTATCGCCCCAAGTTCCCTTGCTAGTTTGAGAGATTGTTCGCGGGGGTCGATTGCTATGACGTTGAGTCCGGCTGCTTTGAGGACTTGGAGGGTGCAGAGTCCGACGACGCCGCATCCGATTACGGCGGCTGTTTCGCCGACGGTTACGTTGGCATTTTCCACGGCGTGAACCGCAACGGAGGTTGGTTCGGCGAGGGGCGCTTCTTCGTTGGTCATATTGTCGGGCAGGGGGATGCAGAGGGCGGCTGGCCAGACGCCGAATTCGGCGAGTCCACCGTCATCAGAGAAGCCGAAGTTGCGTCCGTTTTCGCAGAGTTGGGATGTGCCTTTGCGGCAGAAGAAGCAGGTTCCGCAGGTGCGGACGTTTTCGACTGCGACTCTAGTTCCCACTTCAATACCGGCTACGTTTGCGCCTTCGCCAAGTTCAACTACGACGCCTGCGGCTTCGTGTCCGAGGACGCGTGCGGGTCGGTCGCCGCTGCCGAACATGCCGTGCTGCCACATTTCAATGTCGGTTTGGCAGATGGATGAGTAGGTGAGTTTGAGTAGGACTTCGCCGGGGCCGGGTGTTGGCTTTGGGTATTCAGAGTCGAATCGGAGGTCGTTTTTGCCGTGTAGGACGATTGCTTTCATATGTGACGAGTCACTTTCTCTGAGAGTTTTGGAATTGTTGGCGATGATGATGGATGAGGCTTCGGAGAGTTGGTCGGGCTTGTCTAGTTGCCTGACGAAACGTGTTTGATTGCGGCGGAGCCTAGCTTGATGACGTCTTCGGGTGGGGTTCGAAGTTCGCCTGAGGGGGTTTCGAATGGGGTTTCGTTTTGGAGGTCGTCGAGGGATGCCCAGAGCCAGCCGGCGTTTGAATCGGCGAATTCGTTTTGGGCGGCTAGTTCGTTCGTCGGTGTGGAGTCGAAGCCGGTGAGTCGTGTGAAGTAGATGTGGTCGATGTGCTGGTGTTCGCCGTGTTTTTTGTCGACTACATCTTCGATCATGATGCTGTGTGGTGCTGCGACCTGTTCGAGGTTGGAGATTTCGACTTCTTCGTGGGTTGGGATGATTTCGACGTCGAAGCCGGTTTCTTCTTTGATTTCACGAAGGGTCGTTTGGACGGGGTCTTCGTTGGGGTCGACGTGTCCACCGGGTGGGAGCCATTCCTGAACCTTTTTGTGCCAGTGTAGCAGTGTTGATTTACCGTGAACGACGAAGCCGGTGGCTGTGAAGTGTCGGGTTGTGGGGGTTGGCATGAGGGGGAATATCTGTAGCTTGGGCTGTCGGCTGGTCTGCCGTCCTTCGGGTGCCTCAGGATGACATTTTATAGATGTTGGTCTAATAGTGGCGCAAACGCGAGTAGAGCCACCGGATCAGCATATCCGTTTTGACGGAATTTGCTGGTCGGGTGGCTCTACTCTAGAGGTGCCCTACTGGTAGGGCGCCCTACTTAAAGTAGGACACCTCGTTTGGTACTAGACATTAAAACAGACCACCTCCTTCTTGGAATCGAACTCCGGGTAGTAGAGTTTTCCTACCCACGGCCGCCTGCCCGATGAAGGGTTTGGTCAAGGCCGATTAGTGGATTATACGTAAGTGAAGAATAAAAAGTTTGGTGGTAAGTAATTATGAACGTGATGAGAATTAGTTGAGCGCTGTTGCCCATTCGTAGTTTGTGAGTGGGCTGGTGTGGTTTCCCATAGTACGTATTGCTTTGGTCGGGGTTGCGTTAGTCGCAGTCGTCATCGGCTGACTCGGCTCGACGTGGGCGTTAAGTTCCATGGTCGTCGGACGACTCAATCACGCACACGCTTCGCATTTCTCCTACCCTAACCTAACCTTCCGTCTGTAAGGGGGTAACTGAAACCTTGCGACAGAGCTCAGGATGGTTGGTAGTGCGTGGGTGGTTATGCCTTGGTTAATGAGAGCCTAGAACCAGTTTGCTTTGTCGACTTCGTTGCGGAGTGGTTCGCCCGCTGCGAAATGCCTGAAGTTTTCTACGACGATTTCGTAGCGTCGTTCGAGCAGGTTTGCTCCTCCGACCGCAGCGGTGTGCGGAGTGAGAATCGTGTTTGGGGCGTCCCATAGTGGGTGGTCGGCTGGAAGAGGCTCGATTTCGTAAACGTCGAGACCCGCACCCGCTATTTCGCCACAACGAACTGCGGCGTTTAGATCGTCGAGCTTCGTTGTCATACCCCGTCCGATGTTGATGAATATTGCCGAGTTTTTCATCAAAGCGAATTTGGAAGAGTCGAACAGACCTTCAGTTGCCGGGGTGTGCGGAATCGTAAGCACGACGAAATCGGCTTTTGGAAGCTGTGAGTCGAGCTGGTCGGGTGTGAACATATCATCGACCCATTCAGGCTTGGATTCGCGCCGAGCGTCGATGCCGAGCACGTTCATGCCAACGGCTTTGCAAAGTCGGGCTGTTTCGGTTCCGATACCGCCAACACCGACAATCAATACGGTCGATTCAGGCAAGAATATGTCGTGATTCGGGGATTCGAGAACTTCGTACTTGTGTTCGCTTTGCTGATCGCGGTAGATGTTGAAGTGCTTTGTGAAGTTCAGCATGTACGTGAGAATCTGCACCGAAATGTGATCGTTGTAGATCTCACGGAAGTTGGTGACAGCCGTCGGGTGACTAATCAGCTCGTCAAAGTAGTAACCTGCGGCAGGTGCTGCCGCAGGAGCTTGCAACCAGCGCAGGTTTGGCGCGGCAGCGATCAACTCGGGAGTCATCGTTCCGTACGCAGCGTCGGCGTCGGCGAGCTCTTTTAGTGCCTGTTCATCTGTGGCCGGAGTGGCGATGTCCCACCCGGGTGCGCTGTCGAGAAGGCGTGGAATCCACTCGGCAAAGAGGTCTGACTGCGGTGGGAGAAATACAAACTTGTTTGCCATGAGGTGATTTTCGGTTCCTGTTGTTTTTGTTTTTCGAGCTACGTGATTCAGTAGGAAGTGATAGTGCCTGAGATCGGCCAATGGGATTCGAGGCGAATTTTAGCACCGTGTCGGCGGTTCGATTCATCTTTGAGGCTAAGAAAAATTAGCGGTATGCTTTGGGTAGGACTTGAATTGTGAAAATTGGTGACTTCGAAATAGAGATGCCCGATCCACCTCTTCAGAATCCGCATTGTATTGCGATTTTGAAGCCGTGGATTAATGTTGGCAACGTCGGGAAGATCGTTCTACGCCGACTCGGTAAGCTGTACGCGTCTGAGCGAATCGGGAAGCTTGATCGACCCAGTAAGTTCTATGATTTCACCCGATATCGACCTGAGATTCGCCTAGCTGGCGACGTTCGATCGGTTCGAGTGCCGAACACGCGGGTTAGCTATGCTCGGCGTCCCGGCGAGAACGATCTGGTGCTACTGGAACTGCTTGAGCCGCACGCATTCGCCGAAGATTTCAACGACTCCGTGATCGAACTAATCGAGGCGTTGGGAATCACCAGGTACATCCAGATTGGTGGCATGTACGACTCGGTGCCGCATTCTCGGGAATTGTCGGTCACTGGCTCTGCACGAGGATGGGAACCGCCAGCAGGTTTCGGAAATGTTCGGATTGGTAAGTCGAAGTATCAGGGCCCGACTTCTATGACATCGCAAATATCCGAGCGAATATTCACTGATTTACATCTGGAAACGCTTTCGTTGATGGTTCATCTCCCGCTGTACCTGAAGCTTGATGATGACTTTGCTGGAAGCGCGCGAATTCTCAAAATACTCTCCGAACTATATGGCTTCGGCACAATTCTTCCTGAAGTGGAGATGGGCGAGAAGCAGTACGAGCAAGTGAATCCGGCAATGATCGACAATCCTCAACTGAAGGACATGGTTGAGCGGTTCGAACGGGAGTCGGATACTGAAGACGCCGACGAACTAGATGTTCGTGGTGGGCAAGCTCCAGGTAGTAGCGGGGTTTCCTTGTCGCCAGAAATCGAGCAGTTCTTGAGCGAGATAGCCGAGGGTGAACTGGGTTCAGATAGTGATGAATCTGATTCACCACGCGAGTAGGCGTTGCCGTACGACGAACTGCGCTTAACGTAAGAGACCCCGGCGTTATTGCCGAGGCATCTGTTGATTCGTTAGTTGGCTTTGAGAGCCGTTGTCACAAACTTATTTGTTGGTGACGGTTACGCCTGTGAGCTTCTCTATGTAGCTGAGGATGCCGGAGTGGTCGTTACCACCTTCGCCCCACTCAATTAGTGCCTTGAAGACCTGTTGCAAGTTGGCTGTGACTTGAAGTGACAGGCCCAAATCGTTTGCAGTCTTGGCGGCGTTGTTGATGTCTTTGTAGTGAAGCTCGATGCGGAATCCAGGAGCGAAGTTTCGCTCGAACATCATCGGAGCCTTAGCGTTCATTACGTTCGATCCGGCTAATCCGCCCTTGATTGCGTTGAACACGGTTTCAGGGTTTACACCGGCTTTGGTTGCGAGAGTCAGTGCTTCAGCGAGGGCGTGGATGTTTGCGCCAACGATGATCTGGTTGGCGAGCTTGGTGGTGTTACCCGCTCCGCTGCCTCCGCAGAGAACTGCCGACTTACCCATGACTTCGAATAGAGGCTGTGCTCGTTCGAAATTTCCGGTTTCGCCGCCGACCATGATTGCGAGATCGCCAGACACTGCCATTGGTTCACCACCAGAAACAGGAGCGTCGATGAACTTCACACCTTTTTCTGCACATGCATCGTGAATGCGTTGCGAAACGCCTGGCTCGATCGATGACATGTCGATGATCAGATCGCCAGCTGAGGCGCCTTCAAGTAGACCGGCTTCGCCAAGAACTACGGCTTCAGAATCGGGTGAGTCTGGAACCATCAGAACGATGATGTCGGATTTCGATGCGACATCTGCAGACGATGTGCCCGCTGCTGCGCCAGCGCTTACGAGTTCGTCGACTGCTGCTGCTGATCGGTTGTAGACGGTTACGTCGTATCCGGCTGTGACGAGGTTCTTTGCCATGGGCTTGCCCATGATTCCGAGTCCGACGAATCCGATTCGTTCTGCCATTTCTGAGGTTCCTTTAGATGCGTGTTGAGGTGCGAGGCGGGCTGAAGACGGTTTATTCGTCTTCCTTCCAGAATCGTTCTTCGATGAAGTTGTAGTCAGTTGACTCCATGCGGGCGCCAACGTCTTCGATCATCTGAGGGTGCCCACATGCGTAGACGCAGGTTTCTTTCGGATCAACACCGAGCTTCTCGAGGTAGTCCTCAATTAGCAGGTTGATTCGACCCTTTGCGCCGGTCCAGTTGGCGTTTCGTTCCTCATTTGGACGTGAAACGGAAGGGTAAAAGTGGATGAAATCGTGCTTTGCAGCAAGTTCATTCAATTCTTCGTCGTAACCGAATTCATCGTCATAGCTTGCGCCTTCAAGGACGTGGAATTTGTAGTCCTCACGAGCGACGCCGTCGGCAGGTTCAGGCCATGCAGGGTCGTTCAGGAACTTTCGAAGCATTGAGATATAGGGGACGACTCCGGTTACCGTGCCGACGAAGATGTGGTGCTTGTACTGCGGTTGCAGAACGAAGATTCCCTTTGCTCGCGGGCGGAGAGTCATTTCTGTACCGACCTTCTGGTGATCCAGAAGCGGGGTTAGGTGACCACCATGTTCGACAGGTACAACCTCGATGAACAGTTCGATGTTCTCTTCGTCAGGGGATGACGAGATTGAATAAGGACGTTCGATGCCATCGACACCGATAGTGCAGTACTGACCTGGCTTGAACGTGTATTCCTGCGCAGGTTTGATCCAGAATTTAATCAGATCTGAGGTAAGTTCTTCACGCTTCACAAGTTCACAGGTTGTAAATCGCCCTTTAATCGTTGGGCGGGACGTATCAGCCATCGTTTACTCCGTACATATATCGAATTTAACAGAACCTAGAATACCGTAATAGTGGGGTGTTCGAGGGTTTTTCTAAGGGGTGATTTGGATGTTGCTCATCAGATTGCTGAATTTTGGTGCATTGCCACTAAGGGATCGAAGGTGGCGCGGTGATAGACTGGGTGTGCAATTTGAACATCCTTGAAATCATCGTAAGTTCAACTTAGATTTGACGTTATTAATTCAGGCAATTTTGCATACGATTTGCAGGGTTTGAATAGTTATCTGGAGTGACAAAGAAAATGGCAGTACGAACACCGGGCGTTGCATACAGCATCACGGTTCGATCCGAGTATCCGAATGATCCGGGGATGCTGGGTAAGATCACTTCCGCAATCGGAGACGCCGGTGGCAGCGCTATGGGTGTCGATGTAGTTCAGACGTCGAAAGGCGCGATGGTTCGAGACTTCACTGTTAACACATCAGGTCACGATCACGCGATCGAGGTAGTTGATGCGATCAAGGCAGTGGAGAATGTGAAAGTTCGCAGTGTTTCCGATCAGACATTCTTGCTTCACGTCGGTGGCAAGATCGAGATGAGTTCTCGAGTGCCAGTTACTACTCGTGATGATATGTCGAAGGCGTACACGCCGGGCGTTGGCCGGGTCTGTATGGCTATCCACGAAGACCCCGACGCAGTTTGGGCGCTGACAGGCAAGGGAAACACGATAGCTGTCGTTTCTGACGGATCGGCAGTGCTTGGGCTTGGCGACATCGGTGCTGCAGCCTCGCTTCCAGTGATGGAAGGCAAGGCGTTGTTGTTCAAAGAGTTCGGCGGAGTCGATGCATGGCCAGTTGTGCTCGACACGAACGACACCGAAGAAATCATCCGATTTGTGAGGGCAATGGCTCCGGGATTCGGCGGTATCAACCTTGAAGACATCAGTGCTCCTCGCTGCTTCGAGATCGAAGACCGACTGCGAGCTGAGCTAGATATTCCTGTGTTCCACGACGATCAGCACGGCACCGCCGTGGTTGTTCTGGCTGGTCTGATTAATGCATTGAAGATCGTCGATAAGAAGCCGAGCGACCTCAAGGTAGTTGTTGCTGGAGTTGGTGCGGCGGGAACAGCTTGCACAAAGATTCTTCAGAGTTACGGCGTGACGAAAATTATTGGATATGACCGTCAGGGTGCACTAGATCGAGGTCGAGACTACGGTGATAACACGATGAAACAGTGGTTTGCCGACAACACGAACCCCGATAACTCGACCGGGACGCTTGCTGAGGGCATGGTTGGCGCCGACATGCTGTTGGGTCTCGCTGGACCGGGTCTTGTGACCCCTGAGCAGGTTTCGAAGATGGCATCGGACGCTATCGTATTTGCGCTTTCAAACCCTGACCCTGAAATTTGGCCAGAAGAAGTTCCCGACAATGTTCGAGTTATGGCAACGGGTCGAACTGACTACCCGAATCAGGTGAACAACTCGCTATGCTTCCCCGGATTGTTCCGAGGTGTTTTGGACGTTCGTGCCTCGACTATCAATGACGAAATGAAGATCGCCGCTGCGATAGCGATCGCAGGTGTGATTCCAGATTCGCACATATCTGAAGACTTCATCATTCCGAGCGTGTTCGACAAGAACGTCGCCAAGCGAGTTTCTCGCGGAGTGGCGCGGGTGGCACAGGAGACAGGTGTGGCGAGACGTCGACAGCGTCGTGGTGATGAGGTTTACGCAGCTTTCAAGACCCAGAACTAAGCGGGCGGAATCGATGAAGGTAGCGATAATCGGGGGCGGTGTAGCAGGCTGTGCGGCCGCCTACTATCTATCGAAAGATGGACATGAAGTAACGCTGTTCGAGCGAGATTCATTGGCATCGCACGCTTCAGGATTCGCACTCGGTGGGATAAATCCCGTCATTCCTAATGCTCGCGAGCCGGAGTACAAGACGTTTTCGGACTTCTCCATTGGCTTGCATCGCGGACTGGCGCAGGAGCTGGCCGACGTTGTCGGCGGCGATCTGAATCTTGTTCGCAAGCCTTCGGTGAAACTTGTTCGAGATGAAGCCGAAGCGGATGAGATGCGTGAGGTTTACGAGGCGCACGCCACCGATTTTGACTACGACATGCGGTGGTTGGGATTGGGCGAGCTTAGTCACATCGATGCGCGTATTTCTAACGACGTTATCGGCGGACTGTACATCGGCGAAGCGTTCGAACTCGATCCTTACAAGCTGACTCTTTCTCTTTGGCAAGCGGCTGAAAGTCGTGGCGCACAGATGGTGAATCGAGAAGTTTCGGAGATTTCTGTAGCTGGCAATCGGGTGACCGGCGTTGTTACAGAGGGTGGCGTATTTGAAGCAGACGTCGTGCTCGCTGCTGCTGGTCCTTGGAGCGGTGGATTGCTCGGCGCACTTGGCGTTGAGGTTCCGGTGTCGCCATTGCGAGGTCAGATAATTCGTCTTCATGCGCCGTCGCCTCCCATAAAACTTTCGCTGTGGTGGGATCACGACTACGCGACGACGAAGTCCGATGGTCTGACGTGGATTGGGACTACGGAAGAAGAAGTCGGTTTCGACGATCGAACTACAGACGATGCTCGGGATCGGATTATCGCTTCGGCCGTGTCGATGCTGCCTTATTTGGAAGATGCCGAGCTTGTGCAGCAGACGGCGTGTTTGCGTCCGGTGACGCCCGACAAGATGCCGATTATCGACGGATCGGTTGGTATTGAGGGTCTGGTGGTATCGACGGGTGGCGGTCGGCAGGGAATTGCGCTTGGACCTGCCATGGGTATCGCTATCGCGGCTTTGGCGACCGGTGGGAATTCGCCGGTCGACGTGAGTGCATTTTCGTTGGGTAGGTTCGCTTAGAGTCGGGCTCGTTGCTGGTGGCTCTTTTTTTGTTTCTCGCTTGAGAGCTGACTTTAGGAATTTGGTGATGGAAAGCCGCGATTTTGCGCGGGAAATCTGGATACTCGCGGTTAGCTAAATTTTCGTCGGTTGCTTTGGGGCGACTTCAATTTCTTTTTCGTTTAGAACAAACATACGGCGCGTTGTCGATCAGGCGGTGCAGCTTGCGCAGGTGACGCTGGCCCCGGGTGGATCTGGACTTGTCTCGGACGCTGAGTCGCGTCAGATGGCGTTTGATTTGGGGCAGAAACCCGTGGGTAAGCCGACTGCCGAGGCTGTCGACTTGTTGATTCAGGCGACTTTCGATCAGCATCAGCCGGGGTTTTCGTTGCCGCCGGTTCGGGTTTCAGCTCGGATGCGTAGAACACTCGGATCGTACATGCCATCACGTAAGCAGATTGCGATTTCTTCCCGGTTGTTGGCTATGGGTGACGAGAACGATATTCGGCAGGTTGTACTTCACGAAGTGGCGCACGCTATTGTTCATGATCGCTGGGGCGACAAACCGAGCGCACACGGTCGTGAATTTCGATCGGTGTGTAACGAGATTGGTGCGAAGCCACGTCGGTTCGTCGATGTGACTACTGGCGAATGGAAGTCGCAAATTCGTTATCTATCGAAGTGCGGTCACTGCAAAGTATTGATCGTTCGCAAACGTCGTATGCGCTCGGTTAGGTGTGTTTGCGGACTCAAATTGTACCCACAATCATGGCGAGCAGTTGCTCCCGCCGAGGGTGGGGAAACGGGCGATTGGGTGATGCTGTAGGGGATGGGGTTCTGACGTGACTGATATGGAAATTGTCGTGGCGGGGCGTGACCCTTCGACGGGGCTCAGGATGATGCGTTTGACGTGAAGTAGACTAACTCCTGTTCTCACTATTTCTCCCACTCCTGATCTAACTACCGGTCACACCCTTGACCTCCTTACTCCGGCCATCCGGTTGCAGGTCGAATTGTTAACCACCGCAACGTTGTGATTAATGTTGGTTGGTGGTAGTTTTAGTAGTTAAGAACAGAATATTTTGTGGGCCTTTAAATCCAGTCCAGTGAGGCTGGCAAGGGAATCCGCTTAGAATGCCTCTGCTTGCACGATGCTGCATGGGTTTCTACGCACACATGTCACGCACAGCGCGGCTTCGATCCTTGTCAGCAGGCAAGGATTTTTTTGTGGGCGTGATTAGTCCGGGCGTGCTTTCGCACTTGGGACTGTTCTCCCCCTCTAACTCCCCCGATCCGGGGGAGAATCATCCAGGCTCACGTTGACTACGGAGAGCATGTGACGAACGAGATCGAGAGAGTTCTGCTTACGCAGGACGATATTAGAAGGGCGACGACGAGGATTTCTCACGAGATACTCGAACAAAATCGTCCTTCCTCCGATCTTGTATTAGTTGGACTTCAGACCCGTGGCGTTCACATCGCAAAGCGTCTCGCCGACAGCATCGAACGCATCGAAGGCTTTAGGCCAGTTGTCGGCACGCTTGACCCTCGATTGTGGAGAGATGATCCCCAGATTGCTTCAGGGCAGCCCTTGATGCCATCGGACATCCTTGAAGGCGTCGACGGCAAGCCGGTAGTGATCGTCGACGACGTTCTCTACACAGGCCGCACGATTCGAGCCGCCATGGAAGCACTTCTCGACTTCGGTCGGGCGAGTCGAATTCAGCTGGCGGTGTTGGTAGATCGAGGTCACCGAGAATTGCCGATCAGGCCAGATTTCATAGGTAAAAACATTCCCACTGCCCGCGGTGAGCGCGTTCAGGTTCGAATCACGGAAATTGACGGCGATGATGCCGTTGTACTGGGACGTGAAGGCTAATGACAAACCCAACGACAACGGTCGGAAACAACCCCGCAGACGATTCAGAAGCGGTTATCGCTAGCGGCGTTTCAGGCGAAACTGTTGTAGCTCCTCGTCATCATTTACTTGATCTGGACGATCTTTCGGCTGCGGAGATCAACGAGCTACTCGATAGTGCCGAAGGCATGCTCGAAATAGCGGGTCGGGACAACCGAAAGACTCCTGCACTTCGTGGAAAAACGATCATCACGATGTTCTTCGAGAACTCCACGCGCACGCGCGTTTCGTTCGAGCAGGCAGGCAAGATTCTTGGCGCCGACGTAATCAACGTCACCGCTTCGGCGAGCAGTGTGAGCAAGGGCGAATCGCTGCTCAATACTGTGAAAACGCTACAGGCTATGCAGATCGACGCTCTGGTTGTGAGGCATCCGCATTCGGGTGCGCCGTATTTCATATCGAACCACACCGACGCTTCGGTTGTGAACGCTGGCGATGGCACACACGCTCACCCGACTCAGTCTTTGTTGGATCTGTTTACTGTTCGAAACCACATTGGCGACATGACCGGTAAGAAGATCGCAATCGTTGGTGATGTCCTCTACAGCAGGGTGGCACGATCGAACATCTTAGCGTTCCAGAAGATGGGCGCTGAAGTGACGGTTTCGTGTCCCAACACGCTGATACCCGACGAATGGAATCTGGGCTCGACGCTTGGCGATGAGACCGGATTCGGTGGCTTGAAGCTGGCTCGAAACGTCGATGAAGCGGTCGATTCAGCGGACGTCGTTATGGCGCTTCGAATTCAGCAGGAACGACAGGATGCGGGTCACTTGCCTAGCTTGCGAGAGTACTCCGATCGATGGGGCATCAACGCAAAGCGAATGGCGCTGGCGAACGATGGTGCGCTGTTGATGCATCCGGGTCCGATGAACGAGGGTGTCGAGATTTCGAGCGAGGTTGCTCACGGCGGGCAGAGCGTTGTCGAGGAACAGGTGCGCAACGGTGTGGCGGTTCGCATGGCGGTTTTGTACACGCTGTGTGCTCCGGGCAAATCGACACGAATCGGCAACAACGATTCCAATAGTAGCGACGAAGCCTAGTTCAGAAGGAATATGCATTTGGCAGCCAGAAAACTGGCAATAACGGGCGGCAGAGTGATTGATCCAGCACAGGGGATCGATAGGGTCGCTGACGTTCTTATTTCAAACGGCAAGATCGACGAAGTGACTTCTGCGTCGAGTGGCAAAACGCCAGACGGATACGAGCAGATCGACGCTTCGGGCAAGATCGTTTCGCCGGGGTTTGTCGACCTTCACACTCACCTGCGCGATCCCGGCCAAGAGTGGAAAGAGACGATTGTCACCGGCACTCGTGCCGCCGCTTACGGTGGATTCACCACGATAAGTGCCATGCCGAATACCGACCCTGTTCAGGATTCTGCGGCGGTAGTTGACGACGTGATGCGTCGTTCGGCGGCTGACGGTCTGATCCGGGTGCTTCCTATCGGTGCGATTTCAATTGGCCAGAAGGGCAAGCGCCTTGCTCCGATGGGCGAACTTGCAGATTCGGGCGTGATCGGCTTCTCCGACGATGGTAACCCGGTAGCTGATGCGAACCTTATGCGACAGGCGTTGTCGTATTCGGTCGAGCTCGGACTTCCGATCATCAACCACGCCGAGGACAAGAAGATCGGTGCGGGCGGGGTTATGAGCGCAGGCACGGTCGCTACACGTCTTGGGCTTGCCGGCGTTCCTGCCGAGGCCGAAACGGCCATGGTGGCACGTGATCTGCATCTTGCTGATCTGACGAAAGCTCGACTCCACATTCCTCACATTTCAACAGTTGGGTCGCTTGTTGCGCTGCGAACTGCGAAAGAGAGCGGGGTAGATGTTACTGCTGAAGTGACTCCTCATCACCTGACCCTGAGCGACGAATGGGTTTACGGCTTGAAGGGCGAAGTTCCTGCAACGGTCGGTTCTGAGGCTTACGACACCAACACTAAAGTGAATCCGCCGCTTCGGAGCAGGGCTGATGTTGAAGCTGTGATCGACGCATTGAATGAAGGTCTAATCGACATCATTGCGACCGATCACGCTCCACATGCCGCTACCGACAAGGTGTGTACATATAACGAAGCTGCTCACGGCATAAACGTGCTGGAAACGGCGTTCTCGTCGGTGTTCCAATTAGTAGATACCGGAAAAATTTCGGTAGTTCGACTTATCGAATCGCTAACGGCGGGGCCGGCTGCGATCTTGCGCAAAGACCTCGGTTCCCTGAAAAAGGGATTCTCTGCCGATGTGGCGATTATCGATCCGGGCAGCAAGTGGGTTGTGAATCCGGAGCAGTTCGAATCGAAGAGCGTGAATAGTCCGTTAGCTGGCGTGGAGCTTGCGGGTCGAGTGGTGACAACGATTTATCAAGGAGAGACCGTGTTCGATCTGAACGCCAGCGGCGTGTTTTCTGAGGCCAAGCAATGAACGATGTACGTGGCAATGTGTATTTAGTGCTCGAAGATGGTTCGGTGTTCCCCGGCAAGCGACTTGGTGCCGAGGGTGAGACCACCGGTGAGGTGGTTTTCAACACGTCGATGACCGGTTATCAGGAGATGCTGACCGACCCTTCATACGGTGGTCAGATTCTGGTGCCGACTTATCCGATGATCGGAAACTACGGCACGAGCGAGGCCGACGTTGAGTCGACTCGAATTCAGGTCAACGGGTTCGTTGTTCGAGACGATTGCGAAGAGCCTTCACATCCGCTTTCTGAAGGCACGGTTCACGATTATTTGGTTGAGAACGGTATCCCGGGAATCTCGGGTGTCGATACCCGGGCGATTACGCGTAAGCTCCGTTCGGCTGGTGTGATGATGGGAATTATCACTCCAAACGAAGATGTTGAAGCTGCGCTTGCGACTCTAGCGAAGGCACCTCGATACGGCGAGTTCGATGTTGTTGGAAATGTATCGACCGACGATATTTACGAATGGACAGGCGATGCTGGTGAGCAATCACGAGCGTTCTTCGACCTACGAGGTCGGGCGCGACAGGGCGGCATGGGTGTTGATGTTGAGCGGGGCATTGGTCAGCGCGATCTTGGCGATAACTATATGAAAGTGGTGGTCAACGACTACGGCGTGAAGTTGAACATTTTGCGTTCGCTTCGTGCTCGTGGGTGCGAAGTAATTGTCGTTCCTGACGATGCTTCTGCGGACGATATATTAGGTCACGAGCCAGATGGCGTGATGCTTTCACCGGGTCCTGGCGATCCAGAGCTTTTGGATCGTTCTGTTGCGACTGCCAAAGGGCTTGCTGGCAAGGTTCCTATGATGGGAATTTGTCTTGGTCATCAGGTTATTGCTCGGGCGTTTGGAGCTTCGACATTCAAACTTCACTTTGGTCATCGTGGTGGTAATCAACCGGTGAAGGATTTGGAATCGGGTCGGGTGTATGTGACTGCACAAAATCACGGTTATGCAGTTGATGCTGACGGTTTGCCTGACGGACTCGAAGTTAGCCACATCAACCTGAACGACCAGACGGTTGAGGGACTTCGTCACCGTGACATGCCGATCATGACCATTCAGTACCACTCTGAGGCGTCACCGGGTCCGCACGACAGTGAGTATCTGTTTGATCGGTTCGTTGGACTGATTCGAACGGGTCAAGCGGGAAAAACGGCAGCGAAGGTTTAATAGTTTCGAGGAATTGATCGTAAGGAAGGTCGAAAGCGGATGATTGAGTGTCGGCAGGGCGTTGACTGACTAGATGGTTTTCCTTCACCCCAACCCTCTCACCGAGGAGAGGGGGATATTTGTATGAGCAAGAGTTGGTGCCTGAAGGTACACAGGAGATTTGATTGACTAACGGTGCGACTATAGAGAAATCGGGAATTGACGAGACTCTGAAAAAGGTTCTGGTTATTGGTTCAGGTCCGATCATTATTGGTCAGGCAGCAGAGTTCGACTATGCAGGTACGCAGGCCTGTCGTTCTCTTCGTGAAGAAGGGGTTGAGGTTGTTCTAGTGAACTCGAATCCGGCGACGATCATGACCGATGAGGACATGGCTGATCGGATTTACATCGAACCACTAACAGTGCCCGTGCTCGAACGAATCATCGACCGTGAACGTCCTGACGGCGTGATCGGAACAATGGGTGGTCAAACGGGGCTTAATCTTGTTGTTGACCTAGAAAAAGCCGGAATTCTCGATAAGTACAACGTCAAAACACTCGGTACTTCAGTCGAAACTATCGAAATGGCCGAAGACCGAGAGCAGTTCCGTGATTTGCTCGAACGCCTTGGCGAGCCAGTGCTCCCATCGTTTGCAGTCGAAACGGTTGAAGACGCAGTCGAAGCGGGGCGTAAGATCGGTTATCCAGCAGTCGTTCGTCCCGCCTACACGCTCGGTGGAACCGGTGGCGGAATCGCCCAAAACGAAGAAGAACTTCGCAAGATCGCCACAGGCGGAATAGCAGCCAGCAAAGTTGGACAGGTTCTCATCGAGCATTCGCTGCTTGGATGGAAAGAGATCGAATACGAAGTGATGCGAGATGGCGACGGAAACGTCATCACCATCTGCAACATGGAAAATCTTGATCCGATGGGAGTTCACACTGGCGACTCTATCGTCGTGGCTCCAAGTCAGACGCTCAACGACAAGGACTATCAGCGTCTACGTACGGCATCGCTGAATATTATTTCCGGACTCGGCATTAAGGGCGGCTGCAATGTTCAGCTCGCTTACCGACCTTCCAACATGGTCGCCGAAACTATTGGTGAAGGTGCCGGGTACAACGAGGAAGGCTCGATGTACTATGTCATCGAAGTGAACCCTCGTGTGAGCCGTTCATCGGCGTTAGCGTCAAAAGCAACGGGTTACCCGATTGCTCGTGTGGCAGCGAAGATCGCCCTCGGCAAGACTCTCGACCAAATTTCTAATGCTGTTACTGAGAAGACGACCGCCGCTTTCGAGCCTGCACTCGACTACTGCGTCGTAAAAATTCCTCGATGGCCGTTCGATAAGTTCCCAACAGGCGACCGTTCGCTGGGGACCCAGATGAAGGCGACCGGCGAGGTGATGGCGATTGATCGTACCTTCGAGGCGGCATTGCAAAAGGCTGTACGTTCGCTTGAAAACGGTCGTGGTTCGCTGCTTTGGGAAGATCCCGAATGGGGCAACCACGGTCCGCCAGATCTGCTTGCCGACGATGATCGTATTTGGAAACTGACTGCCGCTATTCGTGGCGGTCGTACAGCTGAATCGGTAACACTGGAAACCGGCGTTGATCCTTGGTTCACACGTGCGCTCCAGCGAATTGTTGGAATGGAACGAACGCTGCTAGCGGAAGAGCTAACATCGGATTTGATGTGGCGTGCCAAGCGACTCGGTTTCTCTGATTCGCAGATCAGCACGCTTGCGGGCTACCTACCTGAGCAGGTTCGAACTATGCGAAAAGCCTGGGAACTCAAACCGGTCTACAAGATGGTCGACACCTGCGCTGGTGAATTCGAGGCAGTAACTCCTTACTTCTACTCGACGTATGAGCAGGAGAACGAAGCCATTCCTACCGGTCGTGAAACTGCGATCGTATTGGGCAGCGGCCCGATTCGAATCGGGCAGGGTATCGAGTTCGATTACTGCTCTGTTCATGCTGCTTGGGCGCTTCAAAAAGCTGGCGTTGAATCGGTGATGATTAACTCGAATCCTGAAACGGTTTCGACCGACTTTGATACTTCAGACCGTCTTTACTTTGAGCCTCTTGACGAAGAGAGTGTTCGAGACATTATTGAAAACGAAGGTGGGGGAGTTGCTGAAAACAACCCTGCTGCGATGGTGCAGTTTGGTGGCCAAACTGCCATCAACCTATCGCAATCGCTGGGAGTGGCCGATCTGCCGGTGTTGGGCTCGACACCAGATGTCATCGACCTAGCTTCGGATCGTGGTCGATTCGAGGAAGTCACTTCACGACACGGATTACCACAGCCTCCGGGAGGAATGGCGTCTGACGTTGAGAGTGCACTTCAGGTCGCCAGCAACGTCGGTTACCCGGTACTTGTGCGACCTAGCTATGTGCTCGGCGGTCGGGCGATGGAGATCGTTCAGACTCCAGCAGAAGTCGTTAGATATTTCGAAATGGCGATGAGGGAATTCCCGGGTCAGACGATTCTGATTGATCACTACCTGACCGGACTCGAAGTCGAAGTCGATGCGGTTTGCGACGGCAAGGATGTATTGATTCCCGGAATTATGCAGCACATCGAACGGGCTGGAGTTCACTCTGGCGACTCAATGGCCGTCTACCCAGCGCAGTCGCTGACTGAGGCGGAGGTTGAGACGATTGTCGATTACACACGTCGAATCGGACTTGCGCTGGGCATTGTGGGACTAATGAACATTCAGTTCGTAGTCGCAGGTGGCGGCACGTATCGTGGATTCAATAAGAGTGGTGCAGACGGCAAATCTGGTGATCCCGAAATTTACATAATCGAAGTGAACCCACGTTCTTCACGAACGATTCCGTTCATTTCGAAGGTCACTAGAATTCCTATGGTTCGTATTGCTACTGATGTAATGCGTGGAATGTCGATCAAGGAGCAGGGCTACAAAGGCGGGCTCGCCAAGAAGCAGAACCTGATTGCCGTGAAGGCGCCAGTGTTTTCTATGTCGAAGCTTGCCGGTGTGGATACTTACCTTGGCCCCGAGATGAAATCGACCGGTGAGGTGATGGGCATCGACACCACATTCGAAGGTGCAGTTACCAAAGCACTTCTTGGTTCAGGACTGAACGTTCCTGTCGGTGGCGCAGTGTTGTTGAGCATCGCTGATCCTGACAAAGCGGATGCACTGGGTCTTGTTCGAACTCTCGAAGAAGCGGGGCATACGATCTACGCAACGAGCGGAACAGCCGAGATGATCCGCGCTATGGGCATAGACGTACACGAAGTTGAAAAACGACTAGAGAGTCGTGACGGTCGAACCGTTGTTGATATCATTGAGGATGGAACCGTTAGTGCTGTCGTGAATACGGTGACTGGTGATCGTGCGACCATGCAAGATGGTTTCCATATTCGTCGTTCAGCTTCGATGCAACGAATTCCATGCTTCACATCTATCGACACTGCACGTTGTGCTGTCGAGGCTGAAGGGACGGTAGCAGGAGTTACTGGCGGTCAGGCGTACAACATCAAGACTCTCGCCGAGTATCTCGACGGCGAGTAGGGGTTCCGCTTTTCGGTTTGGATGCGGTTACACCGAAACTAGATCTATTCCCGTTGTTTCTCTGATTATTCGGGTGACGACGGCGAATAAATCAGGTCGATCCCACGCATAGCCGTCTGGAGCAACGTATGGGAGGTCTACGCCATGCCGCTTGCCAATTATTTTGGCGTAAACTTCGTCGACCCGAAGTACGGTGTAATAGTCGATAAAGGCTTCATCTAAATCCTCTAGTGCGTTCAGAATCGTGAGGACGTAGTGTCGGTATCGAAGCAGGCTTGTAAGCGATTGAAGTCGCCTGATATTGAGACCTTTTTGCCAAGTTTCTCACAGAGAAATTCGATGAGTTGTTGTGACAGTTTCGGACGATTGTCAAGTGAGTTTTTCAACTGATCCCTCTGCTCAATGAATGAAAGGTCGCCTATTCGTCGACCGCTTCAGAGAACACACGAGGAATAGTTTCGTATATTTAGGTCACTTCGACAGAACACGTCGTCTACGTCATTTGATTGTCAGCGCCGGGTCACCCAAATGCAAAAAAAAGACCCTACGATTGCAGGGTCTTTAAGGGACAATTGTTGGAGCAGGGTCAGACTATATCTTAGCGGCGCTGACAGATAGCCATACTCGGGGAACCGTCTTTAGTTGCATCTCTTCCCAAATCTGCGCGAGTCCCTTTTGTAGTACTTCGCGTCCGATGTCGAGTGGAACACCAGGCATTACGCCTTCGATCCAGTCGGAGAATCCAGAGATGTGGTGCCAACCTTCGTGCGGAACTTCGACTCGGTTGAAGTCGTTGACCAGCACTTTGAATCCAGCGTTCTCGACTAGGTCGATATAGTCCTGAGCTTTAAGCTGGACTCTAGATTCAACTTTCTGTGACTTGTCAGCTGATAGACCATATTCACGTTTTAGAATGCGAAGTGATCGCATCATCCACTTGCGGAAAAACAGCAGACTGTCGTCCGGGTGCGAACCTTCGTAGAACGAAGTGTTGAAGGCGAAGATTCCGTTCTGAAGAAGTTTTTCTTTGATCTGGTGGATCAAAACCGTCTTTTCTGGAACGTAGTGAATCGAGTTGCAGTAAACAACCGCGTCGACCTTGTCTTTGACGGCACCTGTGAGGTTTTGGACCTCTGAGTGGACGTAATTGATCGCAACGTCCTTGCGCTCGCCAATTTCTTCCGCTGCCACTTTAAGCGCGGTTGTGGAATGGTCAACAGCGTAAATTACCGTTTCCTTGGCAGACTGAAGTCGTTCAAGCATACGTTTAGTAATGCCACCGGTACCGCAACCCAGATCAACTATTTTTCTCTGCTTGCCAACTTCAGCAAGATCGAGCAAACGTTCGTTTACCTTGGTGTAGAACGGTAGCTTGGAGAAGCTTGTGAAGTTGTATTCTTCGCTAGCTGTTACCAAATTCGTGCCTCATGATCCGCTGCGTGTACAGCGCTTGTTCAGATTCGATCCCACGTATGATCGTTGAGGATCAGCCACAACTCTTAGTAGCAGCCGATCAATTCTATCAGAGCTTACCGATTTCAATAGAGGAATTATCGCTGTTGTTGCGTCACTGTTCAGTTCAATTCGTACTTGGTTTGATGCTCATGACACTTGCTGCTTCTTGCGGTGGGAACTCGGATGATGACGTGCCGCTGATATTCGCGGCCGCTTCTCTTTCAGATGTGCTTTCGGAATCTGCGGCGATTTATGAACGCGAAACTGGAAAGCAGGTTGAGTTCAGTTTTGGCGGATCGTTGACGCTCGCTAATCAAATCGCCAAATTCGGTGCGCCGGCCGACGGAGTTTTCTTTGTAGGAGAAGAACCTAAGACGATTCTGGGAGATCTAGTGAATCCAGTTCCCGAAGGCAGCATAGGATTGGTTAATACGCTGCTTGTGATCGGTTTGCAGGATGCTGGACATGTTGGAAAACTCAGCGACCTAGCTGCATCTGATGCTCGGGTGGTTATCGCCGATCCGGCGTTGGCTCCGGCGGGTCAGTTCGCGAAACAAGCCTTTGAATCTAGAGGAGTTTGGCAAGATATCGAAAACGATCTGATATTTGCCGTGGATGTGCGGGCTGCCTTGGCCGCAGTCGAATCGGGAAACTCAGACTACGGAATCGTCTATCGTACTGATGCTTTCGGGTCGGATTCGGTTTCGATCATGAACGAAATATATGAAGGATATTCACCGATCATTTACGTTGGTCGATCAGTGAAACTCGCTGAAAATTCGGCTTCTGCGGTGGAATTTTTCGAATTCCTTTCTAAATCGCCCACTGTGCATGGTGTCTTCGAGTCTACTGGATTTACAATCAAGTTCTCCGAAGCAGCCGGTACTTAAAACCTTGTCCACTACTTACCTATAGCCATGACCTCTGATATTTCCGTAGTTGCACTATCGGTGCAGATCGCACTTGTTGCGACGACAGTGACGTTGCCGGTTGGTATGTTGCTGGCGTGGCTATTGGTTCGAAAAAACTTCAGAGGCAAGTTCGTACTCGATGTGTTTGTTTCGCTCCCTCTTGCGCTTCCGCCAGTAGTGGTTGGTTATGCGTTGTTGTGGCTTGTAGGAACAAACGGTTGGATAGGGCGATTGAGCGAGTCGGTGTTCGGGTCGACCTTGGCGTTTACGTGGATAGCGGCGGCGTTGGCGGCTGCTATTGTTTCGTTGCCGCTTGTGGTTCGTTCTTTTGCAGCCTCGCTCGCGGGCGTCGATCCTCGGCTTGAAGTTGCAGCACGTGGGCTTGGTGCGGGATCGATTCGCACTTTGCTGACAATCACACTCCCTCTTGCTTATCGAGGGGTTATCGCTGGGGTACTTCTCGGATTTGTTAGGGCGTTATCTGAATTCGGAGCAACGATTATCGTTGCAGGAAACATTCCTGGGCGTACACAAACGCTTCCGTCAGCGATATTCACACGAATTTCGGCAGGAGATACAGGCGATGCTTGGCGATTGGCGTTGGTATCGGTTGTTCTGGGCGTAATCGCATTGGCAGTTCACAATTGGTTGCTTAAACGAACGGCGACCGGAATATCTAGCTCGAACGGAGGGTCGCGATGATCTCGTTCGATATCCAGCTGAATCGCCCCGAATTTTCGCTGAGTGCAAAAGGCGAATTCGATGATGGCATTACGGCGGTGTTCGGCCCTTCTGGCGCTGGTAAATCTAGCCTCTTGAATTGTCTTGCCGGGTCGATCAAGCCGAGCGACGGTTCAGTGACGCTAGGCGGAACAACTTTGTATTCGGGGTCCCGCGGAGTTTGGGTTTCACCAGAAAAACGTCGAATTGGCACTGTGTATCAAGACGGTGCGCTGTTTCCTCACTTGAGTGTTCGTAAAAACATCGAATTCGGTTGGAAATTGTTGCAAGAAGACCAGCGACGTCTTGACCCAGTTGAGATCGCCGATCTACTTGGTCTTACGTATCTTCTTCATCGTCCTCCAAACGAACTTTCTGGTGGTGAACGTCAGAGAGTGGCTATCGCACGAGCGCTCGCTACATCGCCGGCATTGCTACTTCTCGATGAGCCTCTGGCATCGCTCGATGCCGCACGGCGTGGTTCGATATTAAATTATTTGAAGCGAGTTCATACCGAATTCAACATGCCGATGATCTATGTTTCGCACTCAGTTTCGGAGGTCGTTTCGATAGCATCATCTGCGATGCTGTTGAAAGACGGCGTGGTAAAGGGCTTCGATAGGCCATCGGCTTTGCTGCTTGGGGCTGCTTCTGCTGGCGACGAATTCGAAAGTTTCGACAATATTCTTGACGGCGTTATAGGTGACTCTACCGATCATCTGACGACTGTGATAGTGGGAGATGTGAATATCTCAACTCGTCACCAGAATAAGAACCTTGGCGACAGAGTTGTCGTTTCACTTGGCGCAAATCAAATAATTTTGGCTTCAAGCGAACCAAAAAACCTTTCTGCTCGCAATATACTTAAAGGAATCGTTTCTGAAATCTGGTCGAACACTGGCAAAGTGTTTACTGAAATAGACATCGGCGAAAAGTTTATCGTTGAGCTGACCGAAAACGCACTTAATGACCTTGGTATTGCAGTTGGTCAGAACGTATTTTTAGTATTCAAATCAAGCAGCGTCGATGTTTACGACGCTTGAGAGTCCGAATCACACGCATATGAAACGCATCGTAACGCTCGTAATGCTCGTAGGTATAGTTGCTATAGCACTTACCGCATGCTCGTCTGAACCGGAACCGACAGCAATCCCTCGCCCAACTGCTATGATCGCTGTCCTGCAACCAACGAGCGATGCACAGCCGATTGTGCCTTCAGGGTCGGATCTAGATCGGAAAACAGCGATGTTGCTGGGTCTCGATTTGCATCGTCAACTTTGGGCGACTCGTCCCTCAAGCAACTATAAGTTTGGGTTTCAATGGAACGTCGGCGAATTTGCCTACCAGAGGGCAAACGTTGAAGTCCGAGTTATCAAGAGCGAACTAGACGGAGTGCTCTGGGCCGACAATGCTGTGAAAGTAGATGGCACAGAGCCTACTGGGTTTGAAGTGCCAGCCGAACCTAATCCGGACGAGTACTACGTCATCGACGGTTTGTTTGATGTTATCGAAGAGGCTATCGAGAGTGATCCTTCTCGGGTTTCACTGGGATTTGACTCAGTGTTTGGGTTCCCGACCTCTGTTGTGATCGAGTTTCCAGCGAGCAGCGAGCGTAAGGACATTTCGTTCTTTGCTGCACAACTATCTCCGATTGCGGGTCCACCTGAATAACTTGGCTGGGTGACGTTTTCTTGGTTGGTGGACGATTGGGCACAATTTCGTCAGCGGCTACTCACGCTAATGTCATCCTGAATTCTTTTTCAGGATATATCGGCTGTAGATCGTGTTGTCGACAGCAAGAGATAACAGTGCCGTTGCCTGTCGCCCGTCGACTGACTCAGGATGACATTTAGAATATTCTAGGCTTGTTAAGAATCAGGCGATGTTGGATTTACCAGTGGGGCAGAGATCTAGCAGGACACAGGCTTGGCATAGCGGATTGCGTTTTGTACAAACCCGAGCTGCGTGCCCGTCGAGTTGAGCGTGGAAATCACCCCACAAATCGACGTTGGACTCGAGCTTTGTTTCGAATAGTCGCTGGTAATCGGCATATTTGTTGCCAGTGACCTTCCAGCCGATTCGATCGACTATTCGGCGCGTATAGGTGTCCATCACAAAACTTGGCTTTTTGGCTGCATACAGAATGATGTCGTCGGCAGTTTCTTCGCCAATCCCGTAGATGCTCAATAATCGCTCTCGTAATTCGGGAAGTTCTAGTGCGAAGAGCTTCGTATCGTCGCAGTCGAATTCTTCAACGAGTGTTCTAGCGAATGCTTTGAGTTTTTTCGTCTTGGTGTTGTAATAGCCAGACGAACGGGTCGCCTCGACTAGATATTCTTCGTTAGCTTCGTGAACCGCTTGGTAGCCCCATATTCCAGCGTCGTGAAGATTGTCGAGGGCTCTTTTAGCGTTGCTCCAACTGGTGTTTTGAACAAGAATTGCTCCTGCTGAAATCTCGAACCCGGTATCGCTTCCTAAGTCGTATTTCACCGGCCACCAATTTCGATGACCGGTTTTCTCCAGAAGGCGATTGTAAATTTCCAGTAGTAGTTCTGTTGAGGGGATTTTTTGCATTCGAAGGGTTGGGTTTGTTTAGCGTTTCACCGCGTACAAAACGAGTTGATGATCGGTGTGATACGCCGCTTCTATGATGAGAAAGATACTGAAATGAATTCAAGATGACAATGAAAATGGCCCCTCGATGTTCACAGGGATTGTGAGATAATTGATACCAAGTAACCGTGTTAGTTGAAGTTATAGGAGACCCCATTGCAGACGATGTTCGAGAGACTGGATGCAGCAGCAGCCAAGATGGAGAGTTTCGTTTGCGTGGGGCTGGATCCCACGCCAGAACGCGTTCCTGTCGACGATATATTGGCGTTCAACTGCGCCATCGTAGACGCAACAAAAGATGTGGTGTCGGCTTTCAAGCCTCAGTTTGCCTACTACGAGGCAATGGGAATCGAAGGCTTCGGTATTCTTGAAAAAACGATTCAGCACATTAGAGACGTCGCACCCGATCACGTAATTGTTGGGGACGGCAAGCGTGGTGATATTTCGACTACCGCAACTGCTTATGCGACTGCCATGTTCGAAATGTGGGATGTAGATATTGCGACCATATACGCCTACCAAGGAAGCGATTCAGTTGAGCCGTTCCTGCAGTACCCGGGTAAGGGCGTTTACATCGTTTGCCGAACTTCGAACCCAAGCTCGCGTGATATTCAAGACTTGGTTTTAGATGGCTCGGACCAGAAAGATAAGGTATTCGATCGAGTGGCCGACATGGCAGATCGATACGCTGGGTCAGAGAATGTCGGGTTGGTAGTTGGCGCAACATACCCTGACGATTTGCGTGCGCTGCGATCGAAGCACGCTGCGCCTCACTTTCTTATACCTGGGGTTGGTGCACAGGGTGGCGTAGCAGAAGAAACGGCACGTGCTGGTGCTAACGAACAGGGTGCAGGGTTTATCGTGAACTCTTCGCGTGGGATTATTTACGCATCGAGCAATCCCGAAGATTTCGATATTGCTGCTCGAACAGAAGCCGAAAAGTTGAAAAACCAACTCAACGACGCGCTGAAGCCCGGTGGGGCGTTCACCGCTGAAACGGCGACGGTCGAGTAGTTCGCGTAAATCCTAAGTAGGTTGTCTGTATGCCCGTAACTCCTTTTAACGTTGGCGACCGTATAACTCTTAAGAAGAAACACCCTTGTGGTGGTTTCGAGTGGGAGGTTTACCGTA
>ENA-OREN01001455-OREN01001455.1-marine-metagenome-genome-assembly--contig:-NODE-1455-length-27711-cov-4.650720_pt1 | contig 27711 bp, 31 predicted proteins | sample MGYA00248624_ERZ508555 | MGnify/ENA primary metagenome ERZ508555 (study PRJEB26222, sample SAMN06267773) | marine metagenome | isolation source: Saanich Inlet, British Columbia, Canada | place...
AATATAGACACTACGCTATTAATCCCACTAATCACAAGCGGGGTCATTATTGGATCATTAGGAATTTTGATAAGTGGCGTTCGCAAAGAGAAAACATTGAAGAACTTAACAAACATTTTTCCGATGAGCTGCTAATTGAATCAGCACAAAAGAAAATAGTAGAACAAAGGGATTTACCCTTTTAACCTAAGGAGGAAATATGCCTATAAAAGATATAAATGATATGTTGAACTTAACAATCAGCAATCAAAAAAGAAAAAGATTTTCAGAAAGAATTAAGGAAACAAATCCTAAGTATTCATCTATGACTGAAGTCGTGCCCTCATTAAATCGGGGAGACTTTCTTCACAAGTGGAAGGAGGATCGAATTCAATTAGAAAAGGTTCGTGCTGACAGAGACAAGATTAAAGAAGAAAGAGACAAATATAAAAAGATTATCAATTCTAGGTGGTCAAAAGATTGGCCAAAGCCAAATGACCTCTAAAAGACTTAAACGTGAATTTTCTGATAAGGAAATAGATTCTTGGGTGCAGAATTTTAGGCGAATGATGAAAGAAGAACCTGATCCTAACGAAGAAGTATTCCCTAATGATATGAACGAGGTCAATGCATACATTCATACGCTTGAAGATTTAATTAAAAAAAATCCCACGCAGGAATTAAAAGAAGACTTGCGAGTGTATAAGGCTTTTTGGTCAGGTTCTTTTAATGGTTATGCAACAGCAACTGAATATCTGATGAAAAAGTCTGATGAGATACAGCAAGTTTCCAAAGAAGATGAAAAGGTAAACGATTTATCTAACAAAAAAATTTTTAAATTTTTAGAAGAAGAACATAAAAAGAATCCCGACAGAATGATTCATAAAAAAGAATTATTAAAAAAATCCAAGCTCACGAAAAAGGAACTTAAAGCTGCAGGGATTGTCAATGTTGAAAGATATTCTTATCGTAAGCCAAAATGATTAAAATTTTTTATAATTTTTTTACCTAACGTCCCTACAAACAATTAGGTGTGTCTTCGTCTCTCTCAAACTCACCTTTAGCCAAATATAAAGCATGCTTTCTCAAAAAGGGGGGGTGTACTTTGATATATGGGCCGGTCATCAGTTAATGCCCCGGTAACTTACTTGAAATCGATTCATTCTCGGGTGTTAATTATTTTAACGTTAGATGAATCATAAAAAAAGTTAAAACCCGATATGAATCAAATATGAATCATTTAGAGGGTGTTTTTAATCGTGGTTGCAATTTGGTTTCACTTGGTTGCACTTTTTTTCCCCATTAAATTATGTTTCATGCTAATATGTTTTTAGAAATAGAGTGAAAAAGGAAGATAAATATTTGTGTATAGCTTGAAAAAATCCTCCATCTAGCTCTCATTGATCCGAGTGGAGAGATGTGAGAGTGGTTTAATCAGCACGCTTGGAAAGCGTGTATAGTGGCAACACTATCGAGGGTTCGAATCCCTCTCTCTCCGCCATAAACTAGTTATTTTTCTTTAACGATTTTTCAACAAAAAAAAGTGTTTCGACACACATATATCACATTTGAAAATATGTTTTTATCAACATTCCTCGTAGTCGGTGGTAGAGCAATAATGCAATGAAAAAAATTATTTTTCAGGAGGCCAAACAAACTCTGGACGAAGTCCTTCATAAACTTCTCTTCCATCATCAGGTCTTGGAACACCAGTAGCTGGATCATAAAAGGCATGATATGTAGGTGCTGGAAACCCTTCTTCATATCCCATAATGTTTGGTACTATCACCCTAATTCTACCTAGCTTATCATCTAACATTAAAGGTGTCCCACACTCTGAACAGGTACACAACTCCAAAGGTCCATTAGGATTTTGATCATTAAATGGTTGTTTATTCATCTTTTCGGAATTATCGACTTCTAAATCTCCATGATTAAAAAAAGCAACATGGGTTGTAGGTTGTCCAGTTACTCGCTTGCAAACAGAACAATGACAAGTGTGATTATCAATTGGATTACTTGAAGAATGAGTATTTATATGGTCACAACCACCGCTAAATTTTTTAGACATAATATTTCTCCTAGCTTCTGAATGATTACTTGCAAATCTTATAATTCGTATCTCTTTTTCAAAGAGATCTAATGTTAGTTGATTCACATTAGATTGCAAGCAATTTATATCAGCAACAGAATTCTTAAGCATAATTAAAGGAATTGATCAAAATATTTAAAGTTCTTATGTTATTGTGGTAAGATAACTTTTGATGAAAAAATGATTTAGAATAAGTAAGGATAGGAGTAAATCAATATGGCAAAAGGATTAAATAAAAGAAAAGAAGTTAAAAAGCCTAAAAAAAACATTAAAGAAAAAAGAGCCGACAAAAGAGAAAAAAAGAAAAAATGATTGGGAGAAAAAAATGAAAGTTAAAGCTGCGATTGCATTAGAGAAAGCTAAACCATTAGTAATTGATCATATTGATTTAGAAGGACCTAAAGCTGGAGAAGTTCTTGTTGAGATTAAATCAACAGGAGTTTGTCATACAGATGCTTATACTTTGTCAGGAAAGGATCCTGAAGGTTTGTTTCCTTCTATATTAGGGCACGAAGGAGCTGGTGTAGTTGTTGAGATTGGGGAGGGAGTAGAGTCTTTAAAAAAAGATGACCATGTTATTCCATTATACACTCCTGAATGTAGAAAGTGTAAATTTTGTCTTTCTGGTAAAACGAATTTGTGTCAAGCTATAAGAGAAACGCAAGGCAAAGGATTAATGCCTGATGGGACGAGTCGCCTTTCTTATAACGGAAAGCCTCTTTTTCATTATATGGGTACATCAACATTTGCAAACTATACGGTTGTACCTGAAATTGCGCTTGCTAAGATCAGACAAGACGCTCCTTTTAATAAGATTTGCTATATTGGATGTGGTGTTACAACAGGACTTGGAGCCGTGATGAATACAGCAAAAATGGAAGAAGGAGCAACTGCTGTTGTCTTTGGTTTAGGAGGTATTGGGTTAAATGTTCTTCAGGGTTGCAGACTGGTTAAAGCTAAAGTTATTGTAGGAGTTGATCTTAATGCAGACAGAGAAGAAGTGGCAAGAAAGTTCGGGATGACACACTTTTTAAATCCTAGTGATTATGAAGGCAATAAACTCCAAGAGAAAATAATTGAATTAACTGATGGAGGGGCAGACTATAGTTTTGAATGTATTGGTAATGTAGATGTAATGCGTCAAGCTTTAGAATGCTGTCATAAAGGATGGGGAGAATCAATTATCATTGGAGTTGCTGGAGCTGGTCAAGAAATAGCAACACGACCTTTTCAATTAGTCACTGGTAGAGTGTGGAGAGGTACTGCTTTTGGAGGAGCAAAAGGAAGAACAGATGTACCAAAAATTGTGGATTGGTATATGGATAAAAAAATCAATATTGATGATTTGATTACTCATGAATTTCCTTTAGAGGAAATTAACACTGCTTTTGATTTAATGCATGAAGGAAAATCTATTAGAAGTGTAATTAATTATTAATTATGAAATTAATAGAGAAGCATCGTTCTTTTCAAGGTTATCAGGAAGTTTATCGTCATCCATCAAAGGTAACGAAATGTGATATGCAATTTGCATTATACTCACCTGATAACTGTACTGATGTTCCTGTCTTATATTTTTTAAGTGGTATCACATGTACTGAGCAAAATTTTATTCAAAAATCAGGATTTCAAAAGTTTGCCTCTAAGAATCAAATGGCTGTTATTGTTCCTGATACCAGTCCAAGAGGTGAAAATATTCCCGATGATGAGAATTATAAGCTTGGTTGTGGAGCAGGGTTTTATCTCAATGCAACTCAAGAACCTTGGTCTCAAAATTATAATATGTATGATTATATTACGAAGGAATTACCTGATATAATTGCCAATAATTATAAATTTAGTAATTCTAAAGTAGGTATATTTGGTCATTCCATGGGCGGCGGCGGGGCTTTACAATGCGCTTTAAAAAATGATTTATATAAAACGGTATCTGCTATTTCCCCTATATGCTCTCTTCACCATAGTTCTTTTGCTAAAGATGTATTTGCTAATTATTTTAATAATAATGAAGAAGAGTTAAATCTTTATGATCCTATAATGTTGGTTAAGCAATCGAAAAAAAAATTTGCTGATATAAAAATTGATGTCGGTTTAGATGATGAATTTTTGAAAGATCTTTATATTGATGATTTTGTAGAAGCTTGTAATTCAGTAGATCAAAAATTATCTTTAAATAAACATAAGGGGTACGATCATGGATATTATTTTATTCATTCATTTATAGAACAGCATATAGAATATCATGCCTCTAATCTGAAAAAAATATAAATTAATTTAAATAACTCCCCAACATTATCTTGATTAATTGTAAATTTCTCGACAACCATACGACAACATTACCATCATTTTTTTATTAAATTTAACTATTAATTTTTCCTTAGAAACCCTTCATTTTGTTTTTAATCAGCATGCTTGGAAAGCGTGTGTAGTAGCAATACTCGTGAGGCATTAATCTTAGGCATAGAGCCGAAATCAAAACGTAAAAAGAAAAACTTATTCCTTAAAAAGAGTGTTTGGCACACATATGGCACACTCGGAAAGGGAAAAGTGGCTACAATTAGAAAGCACGGAAGAAAGTGGCAATCAATTATTCGCAAGCAGAAGATTGTTGTAAGAAAAAGTTTCTGGAAAAAATCAGACGCACGATTATGGTCCGATAAAACAGAAGCTCAAATTGAAGTTGGTTCTTTTTTAGAAGTACAAAGAGCCGATAAATTAAATGAGATCAAAGTTAATGAGCTGTTAGATATTTTCTTTGATAAGTTTAGACGGAAAACGAAACACGTTTCTAATCTTAAATACCAGATTCAGAAAATGAAGAAGTATCCGTTTACTAAATTATTCCTGTCTCAATTAACTCCTAAAATATTAGCAGAATTTAGGGATCAACAGGAGGAATTAGGCAAGTCTGGTTCGACAATTAATAAAGATATTGGGTTAATTAGCAGAGCTATTAATTTAGGTAGGCGAGAATATGATCTGCCTATTGCTTATAATCCATGTTCATTGGTTGAAAGGTGTTCAGAAACGAGACATGTTTTAAGGACCTGTTCAGATGAGGAGTGGGATCATCTTTTAGAATTAGCTACAATGATTTATCCAACAGGAAATAGAACATCTGCTCAAAAGCCTTTGTATTTTATGAAGCATATAATCATCTTTGCTCGTGAGACATTGATGAGGCAGAGCGAAATATTTAATCTCAAGAAGAGGCATGTTAATTTTGCTAAAAGAACAGCTTTAGTTGAAGAAACAAAAAACGAAACTCCTCGTGTAATTGGTCTCTCTCCAAAAGCTATTAAGATATTACAATCATTACCAACAACATTAGACGGAAGATACTTCCCTGTTAAATCCAGACACGAGTTTAATAATTATTGGTTCAAGTTACGAGATACAGCAAAAGTTGATATCGCTTTCCATACCTTGAGACATATGGGAGCTACCGATTTAATTAAACAAGGTTGGTCAATTGCAGAGATAAAAGCTCAAGGAGGTTGGAAAACTCTCAAAGCTTTACAAAGATATCTAGATATTCAAGGCGAGCATCTAGCAACAAGATTAAATTTTAAGAGGGAGGCATAGGTGTTAGGTTTACTTTGTTGGAAGATGTCAAAGATAATTAAATAGTTTCATGATTGGATTTAGTTCTTTTTCAATTAGCTTGATTTGAGTTAAGCTCAATATATCTTTCCACTGTTCTTTTTTACCTGATCGAAAAAATCTAGAATATTTACTTGCTTCATTAAAACCAAATAACTCTTCCTCTTTTTTTAAGTTATTTATACTTGTTTCCCAAGCAATTTTTTTAATATCTAAATCGTTTGGGATTAATAAATTGTGAGTGATTTTATTTAAAAAATCAAATATTTGTAAAATATTTTCTTCTGTTTGGTTAAGTAAATCCTCATATCTAATAAATAACCTAGAGACATTAGTATATTCTAACCACGACCTAGCATGAAGTTCCCAAGTTGATAACAACTCTTTAGCACCATTTGCAGTTGTCATTAATTTTTGTGAATATAGTATCTCATTAATTGTTCGATCAAGACTACCTTCAGCAAAATGACTAAGAGAAACAACAATGTCTCTTGGATCTCTAACTATATAAATAAATCCTAAATTAACTGTTTGATTGGTAAATTTACGATGTCTAACACTATGTGTTTTATAAATATTAAAGTCTTGATTTTTTTTATTTAAATGTTTTTGACAATTAATAATATTTTCTGACATCCAATCAAAATCAATATCTCCATCATTTGAATACTTTATATTTTTAAAATCTTTGAAACTTTTTTTTGAGGATAATAAAAGAATTTTTTGCAACTCATTGAGGCTAAATTTTTTTTCTTTAATTAGTGCATTTGTAATAATGGCTCTTAGCCAAGTATTGCCAGATTTTGGATAGGAAGCTAAAAAAATATTTCTTCTCATGTAATATTGTTGTATTTTTTTTCCATAACTTTCTAATTCACACACTAGCATATTTTTGATTTTCATCAAAGGTAGGGTAGATCAGCAAAACAGCAATTCACTTAAAACTTACATTATTTGCCCTTACCTACGTTCCTGCGGTGCCTCTCATAGCAATTTATATAATTGCAGGTATAAATAACAAATCTAGGAGGCAGAAATGGTATGGCTTCCTTGGCATTGCTTTCTTTGTTATCGCTATAGTTGCCTATATTTTTTTTCTTATTAAACTATCATCGTATTAAGTAGGAATTCTTACTTTTAATTTTTTAGGATAAGAGATTAATTTGTAAACAATCCGGCTTCACTCTTTTGGCCCCTGCTTCTTTTAGAAATAAAGAACGCCAATCACTCTCATTTAAATGATAGATGTTTATCATTGAACATTGAAGATCCAGTCCTAAGCTAATCATGTGTTCTATAAACTGTTTCAATATTGTCTGTCTTGCAATTGGTCCTGGAATGAAAAGGTGTTCAATATTAAGTACCTTTTTTGGTGTTGCTGAATATACATACAAACCATGGATATAGTCATTATTACTTCTTGCAATAATAATATCTCGGATACAGTTTTGATTCTCTACTGATTGATTTATTTTATATGGAGATACGTTACCCCATAACTTTAAAAATTGCTCAAGTGTCAAATCATCTTGATGTTCTTGAAAAAGAGAAAGGGTTTTATTGATATGACAGCGCCCCATAGGACTAATGATAAGTTTTTTCTGAAAATCAAATTTTTTTTTTGCAACACGCTCCACAACCATAATTCAAGCTTACACGATTATGAACTATAATAATTTGATATTGATCAATTCATCCTAGAAATATTTTTGCTAAAAGGATAAACTCTAAAAGAGCTTAGTATGAAACATCCTTCATGTCGTCCGTCAATTGTCACCAAAAATAATCCTAAATGTGCGCAATGCTCCGTTCGCCTAATTGCTTTTTGTGGTATTCTTGAAGATAAAGATATTTTACAATTAGAAACCATATCAAAAAACAAAAATATTCCAAAAGGAAACAGTATCTTTCTACAAGGAGATGAGGTCAAAACATTCTACAATATTAAACAGGGAAGTGTAAAAATTTATAAGCTCTCACATGATGGAAGAAAACAGATTGTAGGTTTTATGTATCCCGGGGATTTTTTAGGCATGTCGGATCAAGATTTATTTACCTATAATGCAGAAGCATTAGAGGATACGAAGTTATGTCAATTTAACAAAACAGTTCTTGAGAATTTTTTTCTCAAATTTCCTAAGGTGGAGAGCAAAATACTCAATTTAGTTAATCACGAACTAGCAGCTGCCCAAGACCAAATTTTTCTCTTGGGAAAATATTCCGCAAAAGAACGTCTGTTACAATTTTTCTTGAATATATCATCACAACGTGAAAAACTTGGATGGGGAGGTAACCCCATTCGCTTAAGTATGCCAAGATCTGATATTGCCAACTACTTAGGTTTGACCATTGAAACTGTGAGCCGAACGCTTTCTGAACTCAAGAAGGATCAGATAATTAAAATGATTGGAACACACGATATTTTTCTTAATAATAAAGATCAAATTCCACAATATTTGACCTAGATCAAAAAATTGGATGTAGGCTAATGTACTATTATCTGTGGTTTATGAACCCCTTTAGGTAGTTTAAATCTTTAGTCAGAAATATTTGTGTCTAACATAAAAATAAATTCATGAACCACTATTAAAGACTCTGGAACAAAATCATTAAATGCAAATACACGAAATTGTGTTCCCTCATCATCAATTTCACTTACTTTTTCTTCCACGATCATAGTTACCTTAACTACCCTTCGCTTTCTCGCCAGCCACTTGATTATGAACTGGAACGAAAGGAGGGGTACTAATTCTTGTACAACAACTGGGAGATCATCAACTGTTTCTGCTTTTATTTTAAAAGCGTAATCATTACTATAGTAAGGAAAAAAATTAAAATAAATAAAGTTATTCTATTTCCAATTTTAATATAGTCAAAGGAAAACACTGTTTTTTCAAAACCATCCGAGTTATCTTTATTGTTTTCTAAATTTTTTTTGTAATTGATACTCATATCATCTCCTTTTTTCTAGACTTAAAGAAAACAGAAAAGGTTTTTTTGATCTTAATCAAATCAAAATTACTTTTGATTAAGATCAATTTATTCTTTTATAACAATGCTAATAATGGCTGAAAAAATACTCATGAACTTATCCCAAAATTTAATTAACCAAGAAATTTTAATTGAGGAAGAGGATCAAGATCCTTTTGAAATATTTTCAAATTGGTACGGGTCCGCCACAAAATATGAAATTAATGATCCCAATGCGATGAATCTTGCAACTGTATCAGCAAATTTGCAACCATCCACAAGGATGATCTTATTAAAAGAATATGATGAAACAGGATTTATATTTAATACAAATATTGAAAGCAAAAAATCAAATGAAATCAAATCAAATGACTTAGTAGCTCTTCATTTTCATTGGAAAAGTCTTCGTCGACAAGTGCGTATTGAAGGAAAAGCAATCACATTAAGTAACAAAGAAGCAGATAGGTGCTTTAAAGATAGACCGCAAGAATCTCAAATTGCTGCTTGGGCATCTAAGCAATCTAAATTTTTACCAAATAGAAAAATTCTCAATAAAAGAGTTTATCATTATGAAAATATATTTAGCAAAAAACCTTTAAAACGGCCTGATTTTTGGTCAGGATATAAAGTAATACCTCAATATTTTGAATTCTGGTGGGACGTAAAATTTAGACTGCATTACCGTATTGCGTATAAGCAAGACAGCAATCGTTGGAATAAATTTATGCTTTATCCTTGAGGAGGAATATTGAATGTCAAATATGATAATTGATTTAGATGCTAATATTTTAAAATATACGACTGAGTCTAATCTCTAATTTTATACTTATATTATTTTTTTATTAACTAAAAATATATATTTTATTAATTGCATTATAAAAAAATAAAGTTTGTCATTGATTTATATCAATCAATGAATTTACTAGATGGTGTCTGATAATGAACCAAGTTTATTGGCTCATTTCATTTTTAATTTTTCTTTGGATATTTATACCAATCTTAATTGGACTGAAGTTAAACAAAATCTATAGTTAAAGAATACTATTTTATTTAATTTCTTGACTAAGAACTTCCCATTCTTTTGCGTACATTTCAGATTTCTCATCTAGTGGTTTCCATATAGCGTTCCTAAACCAGGGACCTCCTCTAGTAAAATGAACATTTTTTGCGTCTATATTAGATGACGAATGTCCATCTAACCAATTCCACTCTTCGGGTAAATCACCTATAACGTTATCATCAAGCCATTTAAAATTATGTAACCACCTCCCAGCCTTAGTGCTTACATCATCAACAGTAAGATTTTTATGACCCTCATGGCTACAATTGTACATGATAACAGAAGACCAATTTTTTCGAGAATATTGATATTGTTCATTCCCATACATTTTATATTTTTCTTCTGATGCTTGTGTGTGATTATGTTTTACGCAGTAAATAGCGTATTTTGAATTATTATATTTCTCAAATAACTCTATAGGATCTGAACGAAAATACATATCACAGTCCATAAATAACGCCCACCCTTCTAATCTATTTAAGAAAGGGGTTAAAAATCTTGTAAAAGAAAAATCAGTTGCAAATGGTTTTCCATCTATTTGATCTCGATGCTGTATATCCTTATCGCTAACAGGTTTTGGTAACATTGAACTTCCAAGTTGCCAAGCCCTTCTATACAATCCAATGAGTCTCATCAAATCCTGTTTTATTGGATAAACATTTACTAATCTTGAGGCGTGTTTATTAACAGAATGCTTTAATACCTCATAAGCCAAATTTTCTCTTGGATCATACCCAACAAAGATTGTTGGTATATCATTTGTTTTAATTGTCATAATTTTATTCCTTTTGGAATTAATACATTTTTATATTTTTTATTTATTGATTTAGATCAAAGTGAAATAATATTGACATATATCAAGAAAGTATTTTTAAAAATTGGTAGTTAATAAATTAAAAAAATTATTTTTTTTATAAAAAACAAAGAGGAATTTTAGATGTCAGACATGATGATTGACATAGTAAATCATAATTTAGATAAAGCACAACTTGAAACACAACCATTTAATCATTGGGTATATAATAAGGTTTTGCCAGAAAATATTGCCAATGATCTTTCTGAATTACCGATGATCCCCCCTTCATTAAATAAACATAGTGGAAAGCGTGATACATATAATTCGTCCAGAATATTTTTCAATAAAGAAAATTGTGAAAAATATACTTTATTCCATGATATCGCCAATGTATTTAATAATCCCAAAATAATTTTACAGCTTAGTTATATATGTGGAAGAGAGCTATCAAAAGGTAAATTAAGAATTGAATATACCTTAGATACAGGTGATTTTTGGCTAGAACCTCATCTAGATATAAAGGAAAAATTATTAACTTTTCTTATTTATTTATCAAAAGAACCAGGATCAAAAGAATGGGGAACAACCATTTATAATTCAGATTTAAATATTTATAAAAAAGTACCTTATAAATTAAATTTAGGTTTCATGTTTATGGCTGGAAAAAATACATGGCATGGGGTATCTAAACAAAATATCAAAGGAATTAGAAAATCATTAATAATTAATTATGTTAAAAAAAATTGGAGAAATACAGATGAACTTGCTCCATCGTATTTTTAATTTATTTATTAACTTATCGATTTAATAATTAATTTGAATTATGGATTAATTCTACTTCTTCAAAAGAAAAGGATATAGATTTTTTATTAAAATTAGTTGGCAATTGCACTAAATGGGATGAACAATTAGCACAATCAGTATTTCCAAAATTTTTAATAGCAATTTTTACCCCTTTAATAGATAATAAATTTTGTACAATTTTACATTCGTTTATATTTTGAAAAGCTATAGCTTCAAGTTTACTGCAATCTGTAGTTAGCCAATCTATATGCCAATGTTTTTTTTTATTTTTGAGGAAATGACGTTTACATCTTGCTAAAATTCCTCCTGGACCATATGCGCTCCCTATATATCCATAATGCCCAGATGGTAATTCATTTGATTGAAAAAAAGGTGGCAACATTTTAGAGTGATCAACTACTATAAATAATAGATAAGCTCCAAAAATAACTTCATTAGTTTTTTTCAACATAACATCTTCAACGAATAAAACTAAAAATAAAAAATACTTATCATGGATCGTATCATTTTTTCAAAATTACTCGTTTGTTTAATTATTTTTCTCATTTATATAAAAACCTACCCCTTTAAAATTTTATTTTTGATCATAATTTAATTATCTATTCATATCACTATCAAAAAATAATGTTGAGATTAAAATTTGAGATAAGTCAAATTAATAACAAAGTTGACATAAATCAATTTATTGTGATTGGTTTACAGTATTAAGAATAAAAATTTAAAGAGTAAATTATGCCTGGAAATATTCTTATTAACGTTCCGTTTAGTAATTTTTTTAATATCGTTAAGACATTTACAATTGGTTTTGATTCAATGTTTGACGAATTTGATCGTATGTTAGATTCACCTGAATTTATAGGAAAATATCCAAAATCTATAATTACAAAAAAGAATGAAAAAAATTATACTATAGAAATTGATATTGGTAATTTTACAAAAAAAGATATTAAAATTGAAACCACTACAAATTTTTTAACTATTTTTGGAAATCATAAGTATACAAAAAATAAAGGATCAGAAATTGAAAAAAAACAATTTAAAAAATCCTTTGTTTTTACGGATAATTTTAAAGTTAAAAAAGCAAAAATTAACAATAAAATTTTGAAAATTGATTTAGTTTCAAATGTTTTAAAATCTAAAAAAGAAAAACCAAATTTAACAAAAATTCAGTAGAAAGATTTGTTATTGAATTTCTGTGAGAGAATTAATAATTCTTTTTTTAACTGGAATAAAGTTGTTACCTATTCGCAAGATTGCTTTTCTTGCAATTTTTGATAAAATTGATTCCCTTGTATACAATTTTATAATTGCATTTGTTCCTAAATAAAGCGGTCTACTTATAGATCGATGTTGTGATTCATATCTCTTAAGTATGCTTAATGCACCAAAGTCTAATTTATGTTTCAATGCGAATTTAATTCTTTCTGATAAAATATCTTGTCCCCGAAGTCCTAAATTAAAACCGTGAGCAGTTACAGGATGCATTCCTACAGCCGCATCTCCTATCAACGCGAAACGGTTTGTTACAAAACGATCGGCATAGACGCCTATCAGAGGGTATGAAAAACGTTGATTAACAAGTTTCATACTACCCAAAAAATTTCCAAATTTACTCGTAATAAAGTTACTAAAATCTTTTTTTTCCAGATTCATTAATGTATCTGATTTTTCTTTCGAACAGGTTAAAACAATAGATGAAGTATTATTTATCAAAGGTAATACAGCTAGAGTTTCTCCATAAAAAAAACATTCATAAGCTATATTTTCATGATTTAACTCATGACTCATTTGACAAACAATAGCCGTTTGTTTGAAGTTATTAATAGAGGCAGTAATATTCATTTTGTGACGTATCTCAGAAAAACGACTGTCAGCTGCAATAGCTAAAGATGCTTCTATTTTTTTATTATCAGAACAACGAATTTGAATTGATTCATTTCTTTGTTTAATATGTGTAACGTCAGTATTTGGAATAATAGTAATATTTTTTTTTGTTTTAGTTATTTTATACAAAGCTTTTTTAATATGATGGTTTGAGACGAGATAACCAAGAACATTTTTTTTTACTTCAGAAGTGTCGAAATGCATAATGTACGAAGAATTTCCGTCTAATACTTTTGCTTCCTTAATGGGGGATATTGTTTTTGCAGGAATAGATTTCCATACATTTAAATTTTCTAAAATTTTTTTTGAAGAATGTGTAAGTGCAATTTCTCTTCCATCGTAAAAAGGTGAAGAAAGACTCTCTATTGTTTGTCTTTCAATAAGAGTAATCTGAAGATTCGTTCCAGAAAGAGAGCAAGCAAGACTTAATCCAGCTGGACCAGCCCCAATAATAATAACTTTTTTTTTCATTAATAACAATTATGAGTTACAAGTTTTTTAAAAATTCTAAACTGAAAAAAATAAAAGTTAATCAAAACATTTCTTTTAAAAAAATATATAAAGAATTTTTTATTTTGACTTGAATCAATCGAGTTGATCTTTTTCATAGCAAAAAGATTAAAAGGGTAATTATGAACATTAGGTCTTTTAATTTAACATTTAGTATTATGGGTTAAATTATTACTATTATTTATAACTATTTAAGATTTAAATGGAAGAAATGCGAATAAGTAAAATTCTAACCAAAGTTATAAAAAAAATAAATAAAAATAACCAAACAAAAGGTGTATTAATTTTTTTTATCTTTTTCATCACTACTCCCCCTACCACCAACCATGAGGGATGTTAAGAATTAATTATTTGATATAGATCAATACTAAGAAAATTATATATTGTATAATATTATAAAGAGAGCAATGGGACTCTTCCGTTCGAGAATATTTTTTCGCTCTAAATGTTTATTGCTCTCTTTTATAAATTTTGTTTTTTTATTATTTTACTTATTAATTTTTTAATGGAATAAGATTAATATTAAAACTAATTATTACACGGTCCTTTTTAGACATGTTAGGTTCAACCCTATGACGCAAATAACTAGGAAACATTGCGATTAATCCAGTTTGCGGTTCAATAGTAACCTGTTGCACATTAAGAGGTTTTACTTCCTTATAACTTGGCCGATAATACAAAGCATCATTTCTTGGATCTTGAGCAACAAATCCCCCTCCATTGGTAGGCCATTGAACATAATAAGCAGCACTAACTATGTTATTATGATGAATGTGAGACCAATTTGATGCATAGGGAGGATTAATAATTCCCCACGTAGAGGTTATAGATGGGGTATAATTTTTTCTGTCCCAGCCCATATCATCAGATACACGTTGTACAAGAGGAGCTATTCTTTCAAAAATTTTTTTGTAAGGTTTTATTTTGTATATCTCGCCACCAACATAATCTTGGCTATGCCATCCGAAAAGACTAGAACGTTCAATGCCTTTAGGATTTATTTTTTTTTGTTCGTAAAAAAAATTTAATAATTCTTTATTTAATGACGATACATTTTTAAGACGCATTAACCATATGGGGGTTGCAAAATTTGTCAGTAAGTCAATTTTATTTTTCATTTTATAAAAAAGAAAAATTATGATTAAGATTCCAAAAATTTTCCAGTATTTTCATCTTCATAAAAATTTTCTTCACTAACTTTTAAAGAATATTTTTTTATTGCTACTTTAGTAATAAATGGAGGGGAAGAATGCCAACCATATGAAATTATTTTATTATCTTTGGTTTTATAAAGTGGTAAAATACTACGTTTTTTATTTATTTTTTTCATACATCTCTCCTTCCTGTAAATTTAAAGAAAAATAAAAATAAAATTTTGACTCATATCAATCAAATCATTAATTTGATTTAGATCAAAAAAATAAGTGAGTTGATTCAAATCAAGAAAATGACTCTAAGATTGACTAGTAATAATTTACATGCTGTCAATAAAGATACCAACAGACCTAAGCTCGCACTTCTTATTGGCAGTCTTCCGGTTCAGTTTGGAATTGCAGTAAGAGTAAAACCAGCGATTGCAACACTTATATAACCATACAACATTTCGTGCTGATGCCATAATAAGATGTCAAAATTATTGGGTACAACCAATATCCCCGCATAGCTTAAAAGCTAGAAAGGCACAACCAAAGTTGCCCAGACACCAGCAGCCATGAAAAATGGTCGAAAACTGTTTTGCAGGATCATTGGTTCCATATCTGATTGATTAAGGGTTTTTTATATAAGCATTAGGACGTAGATAAAACCACCAGTTTAATACAAGACAAACTGCATAGAAAATAGCAAATCCAATAAGAGCAAATTCGGGTTTTTTTGCACTAATTTGTTCACCTAAAACTATAGGAATGATAAAAGCTCCATAGGCTGCTACAGCAGAAGTCCAACCTAAGGCAGGCCCTCTTTGTTCTTCATTAAATACAACCGCAATAGTTCTAAAGGTTGAACCATTACCAACGCCTGTTGCTGTAAAAAGAACGATAAATAAAATAAAAAACTGCCAAAAAAATTGTTCTGGGGCAGCAGATTTATACGCTAATGCCATATAATAAGCCACTCCGAGAGAAGAAGCTATCATTACTATAGATACGATTTGTGTTACTTTTGCACCTCCCACTTTATCTGAAATCCAGCCCCCAACTGGTCTGATTAGCGCTCCTATAAAAGGTGCCATCCAAGCAAACATCAGAGCACTTGGTCCATTAGGATTAATAGTATCATGAGTTATTACGCCATTTGAGTTTATTACATGACTGAAACCAAAAATAATTTTTATTGATAATGGGAATGCTGCTGAAAAACCAATAAATGAACCAAAGGTCATTGTGTAGATCACAGTCATTGCCCATGTATGTTTATTCTTAAAGATTTTATATTGTCGTATTAAATTCTGTTGTAATTCACCTCGAGTTATATAACGCATTAGTAGTACCGTCACTACAATCACCATTGGTAAGACAATCCATTTATTTAATAAACCTATTCCAATTGGGGGAGATAAAAGAAGATATAAGCCAATTGAAGCGGTGATCAAACCAATTGTTAACAATCCAGATATTCTATAAAATGCAAGAAATGGATTTCCTGGGCGAGGAGTAATTGTTTTTGTTACAATGTTGTTCATTCCAAACCAGCCTGCGAAAGCCAAGGGAATTAGAAATATTAACCAAATAAAACCTGAGTTATGAATAAAAGTTTCGGTTCCAGCAGGAATCTTTCCAATCAAAGTACCGCTAGTATTATCTAATATTAAAGAAGTTCCTCCAAATATTCCTATTGTCATTACAAGCGGCACTAAAATTTGCATGGTTGTAACCCCAAAATTACCTAAACCAGCGTTAAATCCCAATGAAGTTCCTTGAACGCGTTTTGGGAAAAAAAAACTAATATTTGACATTGAAGATGCAAAATTTCCTCCACCAAAACCAGAAAGTAGAGCTAATAATTGAAATATCCACAATGGACTTTCTTTATCCTGTAAAGCAAAACCTGTTCCAGTAACTGGAATCATTAACAAAGCTGTTGTAAAAAAAATTGTATTTCTACCGCCGGCAATGCGGATAAAAAAAGTACTGGGTATTCTTAAAGTAGCACCGGACAATCCCGCAATAGAAGTTAGGGTAAACAGTTCAGTGTTTGAAAATGAAAAATTTAAATTACGCATTTGTACTACAATAATTCCCCACATCATCCAAACAGCAAAACCACAAAGAAGACTTGGTATAGAAATCCAAAGGTTTCGTGTCGCTATTCTTTTCCCAGTTGATTCCCAAAATTCTTTATCTTCAACGTTCCAATTATTTAAATCACTCATTTCGTTCAACCTTGTTTAGTTCTGGTAGGTATTTAGATTTATCAATTTCTCTTTCTGTAGCTAAAATATAAAAGTGCATCCACGTAAGTGCAATTGCTGTAATTGCAAAAAGTAGCATAAAGCAACTTGTGAATACGCCGATTAAATCATTCATAATGCCAAAAATGATTGGTAAAATAAAACCACCTAGACCACCAATTAAACCGACAATACCTCCAACAACTCCTACATTATTTGGGTAGTACACAGGTATGTGTTTATAAACAGCTGCCATCCCCAAGGACATAAAAAAACCAAGAATAATGCTAAAGAAAACAAAAACGGGAAGATTTATTTTTATAGTGAAATCAATAGGTCCTTCAATACCCTCAACAATATAGTGTGTAGCTGGATAAGACATGAAAAAACAACATCCTACACAAGCTGTAAATGTCCAGTACATAACAGTGCGAGCACCTAATTTGTCTGACATCCACCCACCTAGGGCACGAAAAATAGAACCTGACAATGCAAAAGATGCAGCTAGTAATCCTGCAGTTTTAATATCGAGATCATAAACCCCTACATAATAACGTGGTAACCACAAGGATAAAGCTACAAAACCTCCAAAGACAAAAAAATAATATAGAGAGAATCTCCAAACCTGAAGTTTCTTCAATGGCTCTATTTGTTTTAGAATGCTGCGTGGCTTTTCCTTTTTTGCTCTTCTTTCTAGGAGCTTAGGGTCATCTTTGGCAAATAAATAAAAAAAGATTGCAGAAGCGAACATGATAATAGCATACGTTTTTGCCAATCCTTGCCAGTCCAAAGCTAACATAATGAAAGGTGCACCAAAATTTGTAAGAGCTGCTCCAACATTACCGACTCCAAAAATACCAAGTACTGTTCCTTGCTTTTCTTTTTTATACCAGGCAGAAACATAGGTGATCCCGACAGCAAAGGTTCCTCCCGCTAACCCAACACCTAGCGCTGCCACTAAGAACATCCCATATGTTTCTATTGAGGAAAGAAGGTAAGTTGATATAGCTGATAATACCATAGTCAAGAACATAACAATTCGCCCGCCGTATTGGTCTGTCCAGATGCCTAAAATGAGACGACTTAAAGCCCCCGTGAGAATTGGCGTTGCGACCAAGATACCAAATTGCGTATCATTTAAATTAAGTTCTTGTTTGATTTGTAAACCTAAGATTGAAAAAATCGTCCAAATGGTAAAACAAACGGTAAAAGTAAAAGTGCTTAAAGAAAGGGCTCTTGTTTGATCACTTTTAGTTATCATGATTAATACTAATTATGATTCTATAGCTGAGAAAAACTGTTAACTAATTGACTTAAGTCAAAAAATTAACTATTTAATTTAAGAAGCCTAATTTAGGTAAATTCTAAATCCTATTCTTGCAGCAACGAAAATTACTAATATACCAGTTAACAAAACTAAAATACGAGCTGGAAATATTTTTAAATTTAAAAAATTACCAACTTGCCCTCCTATTAAAACAACAACCAGTAAATACCAATAACTCAACGCTTCTAACAAAACAGCATTTTTAGTTAACTGTCCAATAATGCCTGAAATAGAATTAATTAAGATAAATAACGATGCAGTAGTTGCAATATGCCTGGACTTCCCAGCTTTTATTAATATTAAAATTGGACTTAAGAATATTCCACCTCCAATCCCCACAATTCCGGAAATAAATCCTAAAATCCCTCCGATTAAAATTGAAACAGGTATTGGAATTTTTCGGTATTCTTCTTCTTTATCATTGTAAGATTTAATATTCAACAATAGTAAAAACCCAGCTACTGATAATGATAAAAATAATAAGATTTCGAAAAGTTGTTTTTCTACGGATAAAGATCCGCCTATATAGGCTGAGGGGACAGATCCAATCAAATAAGGAATTAAAAGTCTAAGATTAAAGTTTCCTGCTCTAATATAATTAAAACAATTACCTGATACAACAATGATATTGCACGACAGAGCGATAACAGGGAAAATAAAGTATGGGATTCCCCAAATTAAAAGAAGAGCAAAATAAGTAGATCCACCACCAAGACCAATGCTGGAATATAAAATTGCAACAACCAAAAACAATATTGCTAATAGTGCCATTGAAATTTAGTCTATAATTTGATATGGCAAGTGAAAAACGTTATTCTTAATCCTGCATTCATAATTAACTTTATCTCAAGAAGAGGGATTAATTATTTGATCTAAATCAAATTAAATAAATTTTTTTTTTATACAATGGTTTGATGAATAAAAGACTACCATATTAACTATTAAATTATGGCCGAAAAACTTGTTACAAAACTATCTAAAAGAAAATGTTTTACATTAAATGAAAATGATACATTAAAAATAGTAAGCGAAAAACTTCAAAAACATAATATTGGTTCCATGCCAGTATTAAGTACACAAAATAACAACGTAATTGGAATTGTTTCTGAACGTGACCTTGCTCGATACATTTCTAATGATGAATTTAAAAACGATCTTCCAGTTACTGAAATAATGTCAAAAAATTTAATTACTTGCAATCTAAACACTTCTGTAACTGAACTAATGGAAATAATTACTAATAAAAAAATTAGACATATTCTTATAATGGATGAAATATTAGAGCACACTGCTGAGCAAGACCGTGTCACTGTTGAAATTGAAAATGCAAAACAACTGGTTGGAAAAGACTCGGATAAATACATTCAAAATTTAGAAAAAAAAATGCAAGATCATGCATCTAAACAAGAATTTGAAGAAGCGACACAATTACGTAATGAAATTAATCGGAAAAAAGCAAAACAACTGGGAATTGAAGAAAAAAAACTTTTAGGCGTTGTTTCTATTGGTGACGTGATAAATCATATCATCGAGCAGTATAAAGAGGAAAATCAATATTTGAAAAACACTATAAATACAGTGCTACCACCGTAGAAAAGTATTAAAATTTTAAAATTGTAGATTAATAAATTAAATGAAAAACTTTTGCAGATATTGGTTTCCGGATATATGAATGATTCTCAACTTCAATCAATAATTACTTACAAGACCTACAAAAAAAAGAGAGTATTACCTTGAGTCGTATACTAGACAAGCTGACATTTTTTACAAATAAAGCTCCTGAAGTTTTTGCCAGTGGTCATGGAATCACCACGGATGAGAACCGTGATTGGGAACGTGCCTATCGTGGACGGTGGGCGCATGACAAGGTAGTGCGTTCAACGCATGGCGTGAACTGCACAGGTTCTTGCAGTTGGAAGATTTACGTTAAAAACGGCCTGGTAACATGGGAAACCCAGCAAACAGATTACCCTCGTACGCGCCCTGATCTACCTAATCATGAACCTCGTGGATGCGCGCGGGGAGCAAGCTATAGCTGGTATCTTTATAGTGCAGCAAGGCTAAAATATCCGATGATCCGTTCACGTCTGTTGAAATTATGGCGTGAAGCAAAAAAGCTGCACGCAGATCCGGTGGTTGCATGGGAAAGCATTGTCTCTCAGTCTGAGAAAACAAAAGAGTATAAACAAGCTCGCGGCTTGGGCGGTATGGTACGTGCCAATTGGGATGAAGTGAATGAAATTATCACCGCCGCGAATATCTACACAGCCAAAGAGTATGGTCCTGATCGTGTTATGGGATTTTCTCCCATTCCTGCAATGTCAATGGTTTCTTATGCTGCGGGCAGCCGTTACCTGTCACTTATCGGCGGTACCTGCTTGAGTTTTTATGACTGGTACTGCGATCTGCCGCCAAGCTCTCCGCAAGTATGGGGGGAGCAGACTGACGTGCCTGAAAGTGCGGATTGGTATAATTCCTCCTACATCATAGCCTGGGGTTCCAATGTGCCACAAACTCGTACTCCAGATGCACATTTCTTTACCGAGGCACGCTATAACGGTACAAAAACTGTAGCGGTGACACCGGATTATAGTGAAGTTGCCAAACTTTCCGATAGCTGGCTTCCTGCACGTCAGGGAACAGATTCTGCACTTGCTATGGCAATGGGTCATGTAATTTTAAAGGAATTCCATGTTGCCGGTAAAAGCAAATACTTTGATGATTATTGTCGTATGTATACCGATATGCCGTTTCTTGTGATGTTAGAAGAAAAAGATGGTAATTATATACCTACACGCACCTTACGCGCTGCGGATTTTGAAGATAAACTGGGAGAAAATCAGAATCCGGAATGGAAGCCAGTTATTTTTGATGAAACAACCAGTAAAGTTGTTGTGCCTAATGGAACGGTAGGTTCACGCTGGGATAAAAGTGGAAAATGGAATTTGGAATCCAGAAATGCTGATAATGATTCTGACATCTGGCCTGAAACGAGCTTTGTTAAATCCAATGACGAGGTAGTCTCCGTTGGTTTTCCTTATTTTGGTAACTTGGAACATGAACAGCCGATTTTTTCGCATACCAAACATGACAGTATTTTACTGCGTAATATTCCGGCACGTAAGATTAAACTTGATGTTAAGAAGGAAGTGTTGGTTGCAACAGTCTATGATCTGATGGTGGCAAATTATGGTGTAAACCAGGGGCTTGATTGCAGAAGCGGAGAGAGTGTTGCTAACTCACTCGAAGATGATATTCCCTATACCCCAGCATGGCAGGAGAAAATCACCGGCGTTCCTGCCGAGCAGGTGATTCGCATTGCGCGCGAATTTGCAAATAACGCCGACAAGACCAGAGGTCGCTCGATGGTGATTCTAGGTGCTGCCATTAATCATTGGTATCACATGGATATGATCTACCGCGGTATTATCAACATGTTGATGATGTGTGGATGTATAGGCAAATCCGGTGGTGGCTGGGCACATTATGTCGGACAGGAAAAACTTCGTCCGCAAACAGGCTGGCAACCACTTGCATTTGCAACTGACTGGTGCCGTCCACCGCGTCATATGAATTCCACCAGCTTTTTCTACGCACATTCTAACCAATGGCGTTATGAGAAACTGGAGTTGGATGAGATCCTTTCTCCATTGGCTGATAAAGAAAAATGGAAGGATTATTCTCTTATTGATTGTAACATACGCTCTGAACGCATGGGTTGGTTGCCCTCCGCACCACAGTTGGAAGAAAACCCTCTTGAATTAACAAAGCTAGCTAAAAAAGCAGGTAAGGATACTAGAAACTATATTGTTGACAGACTAACAGCTGGCTCACTTAAAATGTCTTGTGAAGATCCAGATAATCCAAAAAACTTTCCGCGCAATCTATTTATCTGGCGTTCTAACCTGCTGGGATCATCGGGCAAAGGACATGAATATATGCTCAAGCATCTACTTGGTACAACACATAGCGTACTTGGCAAGGATTTGGGCGAGCTAGGTGGTAAAAAACCAAAAGAAGTCATATGGCATGATGAAGCACCCAAGGGAAAGCTTGACCTTGTGGTAACACTTGATTTTCGTATGTCTACTACCTGTGTTTATTCTGATATTGTGCTGCCTGCGGCGACATGGTACGAAAAAAATGATCTTAATACTTCCGACATGCATCCGTTTATCCACCCTCTATCACTTGCAGTTGATCCGGCTTGGGAATCACGCAGTGATTGGGATATTTATAAAGGCCTGGCTAAAAAATTCTCTGAACTTTGCGTGGGACATTTAGGTGTTGAAAAAGATGTAGTAGCGTTACCAATTCTTCATGACACACCGGGTGAAATGGCGCAAGGTCTAGGTGTAAAAGAATGGAAGAAAGGCGAGTGCGAGGCTATCCCTGGTAGAACAATGCCAAACTTTATTGAGGTTGAACGCGACTATCCCAACACTTATAAAAAATTTAGGGCATTAGGCCCATTGTTGTCAAAAATTGGTAATGGCGGCAAAGGTATTTCGTGGAATACTGAAAAGGAAGTGAAATTCCTTGGTCAACTGAATTATAAGGTAACTGAAGAAGGTGTCACCAAAGGTCTGCCGCGCATTGAATCTGACATTGATGCAGCGGAAGTAATACTATCATTGGCTCCTGAAACAAATGGTCAAGTAGCAGTAAAAGCATGGGGGGCACTGAGTAAAATGACCGGACGTGACCATACCCATCTGGCCAAACCTAAGGAAGAAGAAAAAATTCGTTTCCATAATATTCAGGCTCAACCGCGTAAAATAATTTCTTCTCCTATATGGAGTGGTCTAGAAGATGAACACGTTAGCTATAATGCGGGCTACACTAATACCCATGAACTGATTCCATGGCGTACACTCACTGGCCGCCAGCAATTCTATCAGGATCATGAATGGATGCGTGATTTTGGTGAATCGCTGTGTGTTTATAAACCACCAATCAACACTAAGACAATTGCTCCGGTGATCAATGAGCATGGCAAAGATCACAAGCAAGTTGTTCTCAATTGGATAACTCCACATCAAAAATGGGGTATCCATAGTACCTATTCCGAAAATTTATTGATGTTAACATTAAACCGCGGTGGTGCGGTGGTGTGGGTTAGTGAAATAGACGCAGCGAAAATCGGTGTAGAAGATAATGACTGGATTGAACTCTACAACACCAATGGTGCAATTACTGCACGAGCCGTGGTATCACAGCGTGTCCCAGAAGGCATGAGTATGATGTATCACGCACAGGAGAAAATCATTAATAATCCCGGGTCAAAAGTAACAGGTACACGCGGAGGGATTCATAATTCTGTAACACGCACCGTAGTTAAACCAACCCATATGATAGGGGGGTATGCTCAGCTAGCATATGGTTTTAACTATTATGGTACAGTTGGCTCCAACCGTGATGAATTTGTGATCGTACGGAAAATGGATAAAGTTGATTGGCTGGACGACGATAAATCTAATCTTAATCATGAAGAGGTAATATAATGCTAATACGCGCACAAATTGGAAAAGTCCTTAATCTGGATAAATGCATTGGCTGTCATACTTGCTCGGTAACTTGCAAGAATGTGTGGACTTCGCGTCAGGGAGTAGAATATGCATGGTTTAACAATGTGGAAACAAAACCTGGCGTTGGTTATCCCAAAAAATGGGAAAATCAGAAAGTCTGGAATGGTGGCTGGGAACGTAAAAATAATAGCAATATTCAGCCTAAAATGGGTGGAAAATTTCGTCTGCTCACTAAAATTTTTGCCAATCCGGATCTACCTGAAATTGATGATTATTATGAGCCATTCACGTTTGAATATGAACGGCTGCAAAAAGCCCCTGAATCCAAACATGTACCTACTGCGCGTGCGCATTCTGTAATTACCGGCAAAAAGATAGAAAAACCTGAATGGGGACCAAACTGGGAGGAAATTCTGGGTGGTGAGTTTGAAAAGCGTCGTGAAGATTCTAACTTTCAGGATATTCAGGCGGATATTTATGGACAGTTTGAAAACACCTTCATGATGTATCTGCCGCGCTTGTGCGAGCATTGCCTGAATCCTACTTGTGTCGCTTCCTGTCCATCCGGTGCAATTTATAAACGTGAGGAAGATGGTATTGTGTTGATTGATCAGGATAAATGTCGTGGATGGCGCATGTGTATTTCCGGTTGTCCGTATAAGAAAATTTACTTTAACTGGCAGTCCGGTAAATCTGAAAAATGTACCTTCTGCTATCCGCGTATTGAAGCAGGTGATCCGACTGTGTGTTCAGAAACCTGTGTTGGACGGATTCGTTATCTGGGCGTAATGCTCTATGATGCGGATAAAATCAAGGATGCTGCAAGTGTAAAAGATGAACAGGATTTATATCAGGCGCAGTGTGATATTTTCCTAGATCCACATGATCCGGAAATTATTGATCATGCAAAAAAGGACGGCGTTCCGGATAGCTGGATTACTGCTGCCCAAAATTCACCAGTTTATAAAATGGCGATGGAATGGAAAGTCGCTTTGCCCCTACACCCAGAATATAGAACTTTGCCAATGGTATGGTATATTCCGCCACTATCACCAATTACCAATGCTGCTGAAAAAGGGCAGATTGAAATGGATGGAGTGATTCCGGATGTTCATAAACTACGGATTCCAGTGAAATATCTTGCCAATTTATTAACGGCAGGCAAAGAAGAACCTGTAGTGAGTGCATTAGAGAAGATGATTGCCATGCGTGAATACATGCGCGAAAAAAATGTTGAGGGTTTCGACAATCCTGAGTTACTGAAACAAGTAGGATTGGATGAAGCTATGCTCACCGATATGTATCGTATTATGGCACTAGCGAATTATGAAGATCGCTTTGTGATTCCAACTAACCACCGTGAATATTCAGGCGCCACGCCCTTTGATAACGAAATTGCGTTTGACACTCGTTCATCCTGCGGCTTTAGTTTTGGTAATGGATGCTCGGGCGATGTAGGTAAAACCAGTCTGTTCGGCACTAAAACCCATAAAAACACGATGAGTGGGAAAGTGCCTAAAACTTCAAAAAAATCGCGGCTCGGGAAGTTCGGGAGTTGTTCATGAAAACATTTAAACTATTAGGATTGCTGCTCACTTATCCGGAAGGAACGGTTTATTCAGCATCGGATGAATTATTGCAGACATTGCGCTCTGAAACATTGTTGTCGGAAAAATTCATCAAAAAAGTTGAAATTTTTTTAACTGCACAAAAAGAACGGGGTTTAATGGTAGCTCAGGAAAACTATGTAGAAACATTTGACCGTGGTCGCGCTCATTGCCTACATTTATTTGAGCATATTCATGGTGAATCGCGTGATCGAGGACAGGCGATGGTTGATCTTTCAGAGACATACGTCACAAAAGGTTTGCATATTGATAGTGGTGAGTTGCCGGATTATTTGCCGCTCTTCATGGAATATCTCTCACGTTGCGATCCCCAGGATGCTACTGAATTATTAGGAGAAGCAATTAATGTGATTGCCTTGATAGGTGCCAAGCTAAAAAAAAGTAAGTCGCCTTATGCAGATATATTTGCATGCATAGAAGTACTTTCTGCTGCCAAAGTTGATACAGAGAAGATAAAAACCGTATTGAAAGAAACTCGAAAAGATCCTGAAACTTTGGAAGAACTGGATGAGCAGTGGGAAGAAGCGGAAGCCTTCACTGGTGATCCGCTGGCTGATGTTGCCACAGATTGCAACACATGTAGCGCTTTCCCAAATACTATGGAAGCATTAAATAAAATAGCAGGAGGTAAAAAATGAAAGCTGATTATCTTCATCAATTCTTTTTTGTTTACTATCCTTACATTTGTCTGACTGTATTTGTGCTTGGTAGTGCATTACGTTACGATCGGAATCAATATACTTGGAAGGCAGATTCCAGCCAACTCTTACGTAGAAAAGGAATGCGTATAGGCAACAATTTATTTCATATAGGTATTATTTTGCTGTTCTTTGGGCACTTGGTTGGGCTTCTAACGCCGCGAGGAGTCTATCATCACTTTATGGATTCAGGTACCAAACAGATGATGGCAATGGTTGCTGGTGGTATTTTCGGCACACTTTGTTTCATCGGCATGACCATGCTTCTAGTACGAAGACTATTTGATCCACGTATCCGTGCTACCAGTAAACCATCTGATATTATTATTCTGCTAGTATTATATGTGCAGCTTACTACAGGCTTGATTACAATTCCGTTTTCAGCACAGCATATGGATGGAAACTCAATGATCGCAATGGCAAACTGGGCACAGCATATAGTTACATTCCGTAGCGGTGCGGCTGATTTTATCATGGGTGAAGCGATAATATTTAAGCTGCACTTAGTGTTGGGTACAACAATTTTTCTGCTGTTTCCATTCACCCGATTGGTGCATGTATTCAGTGGAGTAGCTGCTCCTGTTAAATATATTTTCCGCCGCGGTTATCAAATTGTGCGTAAAAGAGCATAATGAGAGGATAAAATGGCTTATTTTGTTATAAAAAAATTATTTTATAAAATATCAACCTAAATTATTTTTAATACAACGGGTTGATAAATAAAAGACTACCCTGCCAAAATAGATACTGATGTTTTTCAAAATATCTGCTAACGTAATAAAATATTTCAGTTTTTATCTATGACGAAAATACCAGCAGCAATATTTAGAACTAGAGTAGGAGACAACCAATCATTGGGTGGTGGTTGTGCAATTGGCGGTGAATGGAAAGATGTTACCACGGATGAACTGTTTAAAAATAAGAGGGTAGTGTTGTTTTCTTTACCTGGTGCATACACTCCAACCTGCTCATCGCAACAAGTACCTGGATATGAAGAGAGGTACGATGAACTAAGAAAATATGTAGATGAAGTTTACTGTATATCAGTTAACGATTCATTCGTAATGAATGCTTGGTTTAGAGATCAAAACATATCCAAAGTAAAACCGATAGGAGATGGAGAAGGAAAGTTTACTGAAGGTATGGATATGCTTGTGAATAAACCAAAACAAGGTTTTGGTATGAGATCTTGGAGATACTCTGCCCTAATAGATAATTGTGAAATTATTAAAATGTTTATCGAAGAAGGAAAAAACGATAACAGTTATGACAACGATCCTTTTCAAGTATCTGATGCAGATACAATGTTAAGGTACCTTCAAGAAAAAAGCTGAAATTTATTTAATCATCACAATTACCCTACCACGAACCACGAGGAATGTTGAGGATATTTGTTATTCTTTTTCAGTATAATAAGTTATTTCACTAGAACTGATGAGGATAT
>ENA-OREN01001459-OREN01001459.1-marine-metagenome-genome-assembly--contig:-NODE-1459-length-27598-cov-3.496203_pt1 | contig 27598 bp, 30 predicted proteins | sample MGYA00248624_ERZ508555 | MGnify/ENA primary metagenome ERZ508555 (study PRJEB26222, sample SAMN06267773) | marine metagenome | isolation source: Saanich Inlet, British Columbia, Canada | place...
GGTACTCCTTGATTGAGGCTAGGCGCTTGGGGTTCTTCGCCACGATCAGGAAACCGCCGCTCTCGACCGTCGTCCCCGCCGGGAAGGCGTAGTCGATGCCGCCGCTGATCCGCCAGTTGTCCAGCGTGACCGTCTCGCGGCTGAAATTGTGCAGTTCGATGAACTCGTGCACATCCTCCAACAGGTCGAGCACCGGCTGGCCTCTCCGGTCGAACTCAGGCTCCTCGATCGGGTGGTACATGATCTCGGAGATCACGATGCGCGGTGGTGGCGGTGCGTTGGCATCCACTCGGTAAAACCAGCCAAGCGGCACGAAAGGCTTTTTGAAAGGGTTCGTGCCGATGATATAGGCCAGTGGATCCCACGAGATTTTCACCTCTTCGCTCGGGGCTTGGGCAAGCGCAAACCGATAGTGACTGTCGCTGATTTTCGTCACGCTTTTCGCCGACTTGCCGTTGACCAGCAGGTCGGTGGCATCCACCCCGCTGACAGGTACGCTGAATTCGACCTCGATTGTTTCGAGCGATTTCACCGTCAACCCGGCCGGCGGGTTGGCCCTCCTCACGTACGGCGGGTTGTCGTCGGCGTACGTGTAAGTCCAGCGATTTCCGTTGGCTGTTTCCAGGAACGCGTTGGGGGTCTGCGCCTGGTCGGTGATGCCGTGCCCCTTGGCCCACGATAGGCTCACCTTGCCGTGGGGCAGGTCGCCGAGTTGAAACACCCACGTCCGGCCGCTGCCCTCTACCGAGCGCGCCGGCGTGCCGTTGGCCAATAGGTCGGCGGCATCAACGCCGCTCACCGGCTCGGAGAAGGTGACGCTGACTCGGCCAAGGCTCGAAGCCAAGCCGCTTGGCGGGTCGACCGTCTTCACTTCCGGAGGGACGCTCTCGACCGACACCGCCGTGAGGCGCGCGTCGAACAGGGCGTCCGGGCTGGTGCGCCGCTGGTTGAGCACGATCACCGCGATCGTGTTTTCTCCATCGACGAGGACATCGCCAAAATTCTTCAGAGCGTAGCTGCGGTACCGCAGCGGCTCCGTCGCCGCCTTGGAGGCGGGTGTGTTGTATACTGGCTTGTCTTTCTCGACGTTATGCCGCGCCACCTCCGTCCCGTTGATATAGGCCACGAAGCCATCGTCCACCTTGGTGCGCAGCGTCATCGAGGTGATCGTGTCCGGGTCCGGGCAGTCGAACTTGCGCCGCAGAAAAAAGGAGATGTAGCGACTTTTCATGTCCTCAAGCTCGGTGCCGCCGGTGACCTTCTCGCCGTAGAACACAGGCGTCTGGGCGATCTCCCAATCCGAGTCGTCATGGTTTGCCTTGGTCCAGACCCAGTAGTCCGGGCGGGAAGGGGCTTTCTTGCCGCGCCACAGTTTCCAGTCCGCTCCGTAGCTAAACAACGTAACCGCTTGGCCAAGCGGGGCGGCAGCCAGCAGGGCCAACACCAGGGCGAGGCCAAGGGAACGGCGGCAGATGGCGGATAGGTCGCTCATGTGCGGTGGAAAGTACCCGGCTCACAGTGATTTTCAATGCCGCAAATGCAGACTTTAAACGTATATAAAAATATAATATATATTTTTTGTTAATAATGTAAAGGCAGTGTACGTTCGCCCCATGAATGCAAAGGTTGGCTTGATTTTGGGTATTATCATGTTAGGGGTGGTTATTTTCATGCTGGGGCATTTCTTTCCCGCGATATGGTTTTGGCCAAGTTCCTGACGATCCTCTTGTTTATCCTGCTGGCTATTGTAATTCCCATTCAGGCAGCAAGCCTAAAACTGGCGTTACGGGCTGTTTTTAGGGAGGATGTGCCGTTCAAGGCTTCCTACGTTCTCATGTCAATTATGCTTTTTGTTTACGTCGTGATCATGATGGTGGCTTTAATGATGAGGGTTGATACCACCGCAGCGTACATCGGGCAGTTTGTTGTTGGCTCGTTTCTGTTGGGGCGCTTCATTGAAATGGATGAGGAATCGATCGGCATCATGAAAGGCTCGTTGGTTTCGCTGCTGACGACGGCCATCACTTACGGGATTTGGTTTCTGGGAGGCAGTACGATCATGGGGATGCTGGGATTGCGAATGGCGCGCGGTTTCTAAAATCAACCCTTGGTTGCAATCGCGCTTGACTCTGGCGGGCTGAGCGCACAGCCTTTCGGCGGTCGCGGTTTTAACCTTCAATAAACAGAATTATGGCATTTGTTGTAACAGGAGCGTGCGTGGATTGTGTGTACACGAGTTGTGTGGATGTTTGCCCGGTGGAGGCATTCCACGAGGCCCCGGATCGGTTGTTGATCAACCCCGATACGTGCATCGACTGTGATGCCTGCGTGCCGGAATGTCCGGTGGAGGCCATTTATTCCGAGGACAATGTGCCGGACGACCAGCAGGAGTGGATCGACCTTAACAAGGATGCCGAGAATCATCCCACTCTTGCAGCTTCCAAGGATCCCTTAAAGGGTCCGAAATGCGGCGATCCCAACGCCGCCTGACCCCCAACGGTAGCCACAAACACCGGTCAGTTGGTTTTGAACTGATCCGGTTTCAGGATACCGTGGCGTATCCGACCTCCGCGCGGGCCGACACACGTGTACGTGATGTGCACTGCACCGTCCGCCGACTGGATGACCGAGGGGTAGCCGAAGGAGGTGGACCCGTCGCGTCGCGGTTCGAGCCGCCGCTTCAGCGGCCAGGTTTTGCCCTCATCTTCGGAAATGGCGATGCTTAAATTGTCGCGTGACTTGGTGGAGTCGTTGTACACGATCAGCCAACGTCCGTCGCGCAGGACGATCACCTCGAGGCTTGAGCCGGGGTTGGGGATGTCGGTGTCCCGCGCCGCGCTCCACGTCTCGCCATTGTCGAGGGAGAGGCTGGCCATCACACGCCCAGGAGGCGGACCGGAGTCGCGGCAAAACGCAATGATCGTTCCGTCGCGCTGCTTGGCCAAGCTAGGCTGTATGGGGCCAAGGCCGATGATCGGCTGGCTGGCGCGCCACGAGTCGCCGGCGTCATCGGAGATCGCTACGAGCGAGGCGTTGAAACCATCCGAGTAAAGCGGGAGCAGTATCCGCCCGCCGGGCAGCGTCAGCGGGTGGGTGCGGGGCATCCAGCCGGTCTGCCTCTTAAACGGGTCGTTGGCAGCCTTCAGCAGTAAGGCCTCGTAAGGCTGGGCGTACTCGGCCCACATTGCTGTGTTCAGTTTCAGTTCGTCGAAGCGCTGCTTCATCACCTTGGCAAACACCGGCCCCGGCTTGAGTTGCACGATACCCTGCCACGACCAGTTTGGCGCACCCGTGCCCTGGTAATCCTCCGCGCGTCTGAACTTCAGGAGACTGCATTCCCATCGATGCGCCAGCACCGAGACCCAAAACAGACGTAAGCGTCCCTTGGGATCGATATGCAGGATGGGGTTGCAGTCTGGGAAGCCCGGTGTGTCGGCCATCTCGAAAACCGGTCCCCAGCGCTTGGCCCCTTTTTTCAATCGGGCACCCTGCACAAGCACGTCGTCGGCCGTGCGCTCGCCGGAGCCGTGAAACCAGCAGGCCAGCAGGTCGCCGTTGGGGCACTGCACGATGCTGCTCGAGTGTGTGTGTTTTACACCGGGTGGAAAAATATCGGTGCTGATGAAGAGGGGCTCGGCGTTGGCCAATGGGAGAACACCCCATGACGATACGGCGAACAGAGCGAATTTAAAAACGAACTGGGAGGAAATCATTTTTCTGGTTCAGGGGATGGGGGCAGGTTGGTTGGTTAGGTGGCGCTGGATGCGGCGTAGATCGGGGATGGCTTCGTCGCGGGGTTTGCCGCGCATGAATGGGTGGGTAGATTGCCAACCCCAGCGCTCGGCGTGGCCGTCGGCGAAGCTCATGACGGCGCCGTTGCCGTACTCGCCAAATGGCTGCCGGTCAGGCTCGGGCGGCAGCCAGCCGTGGCGCTTGGCCGGGCCGTCGCCCCACTTGATTTGCGGGTAGTAGCGCAGGCCAATGTTGCCGTCGTTTATGCTGAAGGCGTCCTCGTCCATGAACACAAGCGAGCCGGACGGCCCGGGGTTGCGGATGTCCGAGAACTTCTGGCCGTGTTTGCCCATCTTGTCAACGATGGAGCAGGAGCGTGTCCGGGGATACTCGCGTCCCTGGTACACGGCCTTGCCTCGGTCTGCCGGGCAACGGTAGATGGCTGCGGTGTCGTTGTACTTGAACAGGATGCCGTTGCGGATGTTGAAGTCGGTGATGTCGCGCTTGGCATTGCCGAGAATCCAGGAACCCCTGAGGCTGATCCACGCGCCGCCGCCACCCGAATTGTGGTTGGGAGGGAGGACGTTGTCGTTGTCGTCGGTGTACATTTGCCAGCACAGTTGCAACTGCTTGAAGTTGCTGATGCAGGTGATGTCGTACGCCTTCGCCTTGGCCTTGGCAAGTGCAGGGAGGAGCAAGGCGGCGAGGATGGCAATGATGGCGATCACCACCAGCAACTCGATCAAGGTGAAGCCCGCAAATGCCCGCGCCGGCCTGCTGTTTTTCTGCCTCAACTTCATTAACCGTTTGTCTCCATGGAAAAAAGAGGCGGGCATGACTGCCCGCCTCCACCCCTTTTCTACTACTAATCCAAAGTGTATAGGGTCATTACTTCCTCACGGCCCGGCCAAACTGCTTGGCTTGATCCGGAGTCAGGGTCATCGGGCTGCTACTGTCATCGGCCACATCACCCCACGGGCCGTTGACGCTGCCCGCTGCCTGAAGGGTGCCGATCCATTCGATCACGACCTTGCCGCCGTCGCGCCGGATGCTGATGGAGGGCACCTTCAACTCGGCCTCAACGATCTCGTACCAAGCCTTGATTGCCATGGAATCTTTGGAGTCATTGATTAGGTGCTTGGCGCGATCCTTAACTGTAAACAATTCCAATTGGAGACCGGGGGCCTTGTTGTGTCTGCTTTGGAACCAAAGGACACGGATGGGATACATCCCCGCCTCGGTGACGACGATGTTCACGTATTGATCCAATGGAAAGTAGGTCGGAACCAATTTAAGCGGCACGTCATCGTCGGTGCCAAGAATATTGTCCTCTCCGGGAAGCATCGTTGAGTTGTCAAATGTTCCGATCAAGATGCCGTCGGGCCCGGTGCCGCCACTGACTTTCCAACCGCCTTCACCGTTCATGCCGATTTTGTGTGCACCGGCCTCGAGTTCCAGCCAAGCGGCAATTTCGATTACGACGCCGTCGTGCACTTCGTTCCAGCCTGGCAGATAGGGGAAAGGTTTGTCTTCATGGCCCAGCCCGGCGCGGAAGTTGCCCGCTTCACCTGGTGCCTGCTCGAACCAGTTGACAACTTCCACTGGTTCATAGACAACGACGAACTCCTCATCGGCATCCTCGTGGGCCTCATTGACGTAGGGCACATCCTCATCCTCGTAGTCCGGATCCAACATTTTTCCGGCCAATTGTTTCTCGGCGAGATCCGCCTTGTTTTCATGCAGGCTGTCAAGGAATGTGGTGGCCGAGCTGATCTGCGTCACGCCGGCCATCAGGCCCCGCTTACTTTGGCTTTCCACGATGGCGGGAACACGGAGATCGGCTGGCAGCAACGTGTAGGATCCGACGTTGACCACGAAGTCTTTGGACTGAGTTGCGCCGCCTGCATTCAGCGTGAGGCTGACGGTGAGCACGGCGTCTTGTGCCACCAATGAGGGGTTCACCCCGGCGATCAGGGTCACACCATTTGCCTGTGACACGTCCGCTTCGACGGATGCACCATCCACGGACACGGATATACTAGTGGCATCGACTTTCGTGTCGCCGTCATCTTTGATTTGAATTTCAAAGCTGAATGCGTTGCCGGTGAAATAGGTCTCCAGTGTCATGTCTACTGCAGAATCCTGACTCAGGGTTAGGGTGGTGGACTCAACGAAATCCACGGCCCAGCCGTCGCTGGCGCCTTCCTGAAATGCGGAGAAGCCAACCGATTGGCCAAGCGTCAGGCCAAGCTCAGCGAGCGGAATGACTACCTCGACTGAGTCGCTGCCGACGGCGAATGTGTAGTCCTCTACCAGAGGCGCATCATCGCCAATGAGGACATCATATGCGGAGAGGCCGTTCGGCTTGCCATCGCGCCAGCCGAACTGAACGATCAAGTCCACGCCGAGCGGCTTGGCCAAGCCGGTGGAATTACCCTCATAGGCGTCGGTCTTAAAGCCGGTGGCGGTGTCGTTGTCGGTGTCGAGCAACCAATGGTAGTAGTAACGGTTCTTCATCCCCTCGGGGGTCTGCTCGGCCGACGGGGCCATGATACCGTAAACCGACATCTTCAAATAGAGATTGCCGTTCTCAACCAAAGCGTGAATCTGCTTGATGTCACCGCTGGAATCGGCCATGTCCTTGGGGTCATCCACGGAGGCGATGCCGTTCTCGGCTTTGGTTCCTTCAAGTGTCAAACTGTCGGACTCGACGAAGTCAACGGCCCATCCGTCGCTGGCACCTTCTTGAAATGCGGAGAAACCGACGGATTGACCTGCGGTCAACTTGAGATCGGCCAAGGGGATCACAGCGTTGATCGTGTCGCCGCTGACGCTGAACGCGTAGTCCTCGACGAGAGGTGCATCATCACCGATGAGGACATCGTATGCTGAGAGGCCGTTGGGCTTACCGTCACGCCAACCGAACTGAACGATCAAGTCCACACCGAGTGGCTTGGCCAAGCCGGTGGAGTTGCCCTCGTAGGCGTCGGTCTTGAAGCCGGTGGCCGTGTCGTTGTCAGTATCAAACAGCCAGTGGTAGTAGTAGCGGTTTTTCATGCCCTCCGGGGTGTCGTCCACCGATGGGGCGGCGATGCCGTGTACGGTCATCGAAAGGTGCAGATTGTCACCCTTAACGACAGCTTTGATGTTTTTAACGTCGCCGCTGGAGTCGACCATGTCCTTGGGGTCGTTCACTGAAGCGCCCGGGCTTACTGGTCCGCTGAGAACCAGCGAGGCGGACTCGACAAAATCGACGGACCAGCCATCGCTGGCACCTTCTTGAAATGCGGAAAAGCCGACCGATTGGCCTGCCGTCAACTTAAGGTCAGCCAAGGGGATCACTGCGCTGATCGTATCGCCGCTGACGCTGAATTCATAGTCTTCGACGAGAGGTGCGTCATCGCCGATGAGGACGTCGTAAGCGGAGAGACCGTTGGGTTTGCCGTCGCGCCAGCCGAACTGGACGACCAAGTCCGCACCGATTGGCTTGGCCAAGCCGGTGGGGTTGCCCTCGTAGGCGTCATTCTTGAAGCCGGTGGCGATGTCGTTGTCGGTGTCGAACAGCCAATGGTAATAGTAGCGGTTCTTCATCCCCTCGGGGGTGTCATCGACTGACGGGGCGGCAATGCCGTAAACCGTCATCGAAAGATGCAGATTGTTGCCCTCGACGTGGGCTTGGATCTGGCGGATGTCGCCGCTGGAGTCGGCCATGTCCTTGGCATCGTCCACGGTGGCCGCGTTGATTCCTTCCCAATCGGCGAAGTGGCCATCGATGACGATTTGCGCTTCGGCGCTCGTGACGCCCCAGAAAGTCGCGGCGGACAGCATCAAAGCTGACAGGCCGCGCTTGATTCGGATGGATTGTTTTTTGTACATGACGATACGTTTATTGGGTTGTTAATTGTAACTTGGTAAGAAAATGCTCGGCCAAAATGCCTAGAGCGTTTAAATACGTCTTGCAGTATAATCCGTTGGACTAATTTGAACATGGCGCATTCTCGTACAAGGCCAGACACCATCGGCATCCGTGACCGCGTCATCGGGGCGAAGGTGGGTTTGTCGCTGGTCAAGTCCATCTCGGCGATTTTCAGTCACACCGCGTCGAGGGTTTCCTGGCATTCGCATAACCAGTTTGAGCTGCTTTTTGTGATGGACGGCGCGACAGTTTACGAATTCCAGGATCGTGATTCGATCGAGTTGACAGGGGGGCATTTCATGGTGGTGCCGCCCGGTGTGATGCACCGGGGTGAGCAGGATTTGCGCATGCCGACTACGCTCATCGGCATCGTGCTGGCGCTCGACGCACGGGGAGCCACGCGCAACACGCCGTTCACAACCCGGGACCTGGGCTGGTTGCGGCTTCACTTCAAGACGAACAGCCTCACCGTGCATCCGCTTGGCCAGGACTTGCGGCAAACCATTACTCAACTTGACAGAAAGTTAAGCGGTAAGAAACAAAACGACGACGAACTTTCGGCGGCGGACTTGCGGATCGACGTCTGCTCGGCGATCTCGGGGGCGGCGAGGCAGTTGAGCGTCGTGGACTCAAGGGACTCGCAGTTTATCGTGAATTCAGCGATCGACTACATGCGTGCTCACCTGAATGAACCTCTCTCCATCGGGAAACTCGTCACTCTCATCGGCTACGGTCGCTCCCGTTTTTTTGAGTTGTTCCGAGCCAACACCGGCATGACGCCAAACGACTATCTGCAGAGGCTCCGGCTGGAGGCCGCCCGGGGGTTGCTGTCGGAAACGTCGCGGCCTGTGACGGAGATCGCGTTCGATGTTGGCTTCAACTCAAGCCAGTATTTCAGCACCGTGTTTCTGCAATACACCGGGCTGACGCCGTCCGGTTTTCGCAGTCGGGGTGCTGGCAGCGAGCCGTGAGCACCGCGAAACAGGAACGTCAGTTAACTGCCCAGTCGAAGAAACCCATCGTGTCGAGGTCGCGCTGAAGCTGGTCGACGCTGGCAGGGGACAAGCGGTGCATCGGTGGGCGCACCGGGCCGCAATCCACGCCGACCAACGCCATCACCGCCTTGGCCGTTGGCAGGTAGTCGCACTCCATGAACAGTTTTATCATCCCGGCGGACTTCGACTGGAGAGCCTCGGCCGCATCAAGGTTACCCTCATCAAACGCTGCCTGAATTCTTTGGTACAGTGGCGCGGCAAAATTATAAGTGCTGCCCACCGCGCCGTGGCAGCCTACGCTCAACCCATGCAGCAATCGCTGGTCGATGCCGTAAAGGATGTTGGCACTCCCACCGTTGTTGCGGACGCATGCCTGCAGCATGTCATCGTCGAAGTTGGAGAACTTGACGCCCGAGAATCCGGGCAACCGTTCCTTGGCCAAGTCGATGAACTCACGCGTGTCGAGAGTGACACCGGTCATCAACGGAATGTCGTAAAAGTAAAACGGCATCTCCGGTGCCGACCGAGTCACTTCGGCAAACCAATCGCAAAGCGCCGCCGCATCGGTCGGCTTGAAGAAGGTTGGAGCCATCGCTGAGATCACGTCGGCACCCGAGTCGTTCGCCGTCTGCACGAGTGCCTGTGCGTCCGGCAGGCTGTTGTGTCCCACATGCGCAACGAAATGTTGTCCGTTGTTTCGCGCCGCGCTGCCCCAAGCCTCGAACAATTTCTGCCGCTCGCTGGTCGTCAGCGATTGGCACTCGCCGGTCGTGCCGCCGACGAAGACGCCGCGCACCCCCAGCTTGGCCAAGTGCTCCGCCTGCGCCGGCACTCGTTCATAGTTCACCGAAAAGTCATCGTGCATCGGCGTGTGCGCGGCGGCGATTAATCCATCAAGTTTCATCCAAATGATGTCAGCCGTCGGGTCTACTCTCTGGCAACCGGTGGGCTGACTTCGGCGAGCAAAACCATAGCCCCCCCCGGCTTTGCAAGCTTTTCCTTCAACCTTTCCATCAAGTGGATCCGAGCCAAGCCGGGTTGAAACCAAAGTTGCGGAACGTCGTTTGAGCCTTCTCCCGTGGAGGTTTTCTCATGCCAGCGAGAGAGGAGGTGCCGTCTAGTTGGGGGCCTTGGCAACCTTTTGATCATTGGAATGAAGGCTGATTTCGCCAGATTCGGAGAGGTGTCAGGCTCTCCAGTTCTCGGCGCTGGAGTGGATCACGCCTTAGTCTTTGTTGTCCAATGAGATAAGTCTTATTCATCGCTTGACCAGATGCGTATTAAGAGGGGGTTTGAAAACTTTTTGGGAGACCGGAGGGCCAGCCGCTTGGCCAAGCGCGCTTTAAGTCCCAATTTTCAAGTAGTTACGACTCAAAACTTTTTTTTAAAAAAACTTCAGAAAGAGGTTGCACACTGAAAAAAAATTGTTACGTTGTCCGGCCCTTTTCCTGCGGGAATAGGATTGGTTAGAAAATTTGGCAACCCGCCGAAAACCCGCTTTCCCAGAGCAGGGGAGTTATGGAGGGGTGCGTCACAGCCTCAGTCGAGGCACCAAGATTGAATGCCAGTTAAGAGTTTCAACCCTGTAACGCCGTCAAGGCGTTACATGAAAGTTTCGTCGTTTTCGGAGATTACGAAAACGAAGCCCGAGAAGCGTCTGGTCAAGACGAAGAAGAAGACCGGCGGTCGCAATAGCTATGGTCGGGTTACGGCCCGGGGTATCGGCGGCGGACACAAGCAGAAGATTCGCAACGTTGACTTCAAGCGGAACAAGCACGGTATGGCGGCAGAGGTGATCGCTATAGAGTATGATCCTTGCCGCTCGGCTCGCCTAGCACTCCTTAAATATGAGGACGGGGAAAAGCGCTACATGATCGCCGTGGACGGTTTCGAGGTGGGCACCAAGGTGATGAGCGGCCCGGAGGCGCCAATTGAGAATGGCAATTTCCTGCCAATGGCAAAAATCCCCTCCGGAACAGAGATTCACAACATGGAGTTAAGCCCGGGGCGGGGAGGACAGTTGGTTCGATCCGCCGGAACATCGGCGACGCTGATGGCGTTTGCAGATGGTTATGCGCAGGTGAAGCTGCCCTCCGGGGAGATTCGGAAATTCAACGGGAAGTGTTACGCCACGATGGGTTCGGTGGGCAATGCCGATCACGAAAAGATCGTCATAGGCAAGGCTGGCCGGACGCGCAACAAGGGCAAGCGCCCGATCACGCGTGCTGTGGCGAAGAACCCGGTGGATCACCCCATGGGAGGCGGCGAAGGCAAAACTTCGGGGGGTGGGCATCCGGTGTCGCCATGGGGAGTCTTGGCCAAAGGCTTCAAAACGCGGCCAAAATATAAACCATCCAATCGCTGGATATTGGTTCGCCGTGACGGTCGGCCGATGAAGCAGAAATAAACAGACATGGGACGTTCGATCAAAAAAGGACCGTTTGTGGAGCAACACCTTCTCGACAAGATCGAGAAGCTGAATGCCGACGGCAAAAAGAAGCCGATCAAGACATGGTCGCGCCGGTCGACAATCGCGCCGGAATTTGTTGGTCACACATTTATGGTGCACAACGGCAAGGCCTTTTTGACCGTGTTTGTGACCGAAAACATGGTGGGGCACAAACTGGGAGAGTTTTCGCACACACGCACATTTAAGAGCCACGGGTCAAAGCAATAACAAGTAAGCAAGCGGATATAATGGAAGTTTTGGCAGTCACAAAAGGAGTTCGGATGTCCCCGCAGAAAGTGCGGGAGATGGTTCGTCAGATCCAGGGCATGCACGCCGTGGAGGCCAGCGCCCTCTTGGGGGCTGTTCCACGGAAGTCCGCACGCTTGGTCGCCAAGACCCTCAAGTCGGCCATGGCCAACGCGGAGCATATCGCCGACGAATGGGACGCTGACGATTTGCGCAATCGTATTTCTGAGCTGGAGCAGAAAGTCAGCTCCACGAACAACAAGAAAACACGCCGTAGCAGCCAGACCAAGATAGATGCTTACCAAAGTTTTCTGGACTCCACGCACAAGCTCGACCAAACGATGCTCTATGTAAAAGAGGCAACCGTGGGAGATGCGCCGACAATGAAACGCTGGCGCCCGAGGGCTCGTGGCTCAGCCAGCCCGATCCATAAGCGGAGTTGCCACATTCGGATCGTGCTCACGGATCAAATTTAACGAACCTGTATGGGACAAAAAACCAACCCAATTGGATTTCGCCTGATCGTCAACAAGGATTGGCGCTCCAAGTGGTATGCCAACAAGAAGGACTTCGGCGCGCTATTGGTCGAGGACTACAAGATTCGCCAGTTGCTGAAGAGCAAACTGCAGGCCGCCGCCGTGCCGCGCATTCAGATTGAGCGCGCAACCAGTCGCTGCCGAATCACCATTCACTCCGCTAGGCCGGGTGTAGTCATCGGACGCAAGGGTGCTGAGATCGACGGCATCAAGGAGGAGCTCAGCAAGATGACCGGCAAGGAGGTCTACGTTGAGATTGCCGAGGTCAAGAACCCGGAACTGGACGCCCAACTCGTCGCCGAGAATATCTGTATGCAGCTTGAGCGCCGCGTGGCATTTCGGCGTGCGATGAAGCGGACTGTGCAAGTGACGATGGACATGGGTGCGCTTGGCATCCGATTGCGCGTTGCCGGCCGTCTGAACGGAGCCGACATTGCCCGTGTTGAAAACACACGGGAAGGGGCGGTACCGCTGCACACATTGCGGGCAAACATCGATTACGGATTTGCCGAGGCCTCAACCCAGTACGGGGTCATCGGTGTGAAATGCTGGATTTGCCGCAAGGATCCCGCCGAGGAAGAGGCCGATCGCGTCAAGCGGGGGCCAAGGCGTGACACCCGGCCAAGGCGGCCGATGGGTCCGCGCGGAAACGGCTAACATTTACCGGAATGCCTTTACTACCTAACAAAGTTAAATATCGCAAAATGCACCGCGGCAGCCGAAAGGGCGTCGCGCAGCGGGGGAACAAGGTGTCGTTCGGCTCCTATGGCCTTCAATCGCTTGAGCGTGCTTGGATCACCGGCACCCAGATTGAGGCTGCCCGTGTGGCGATCTCTCGGGGCATGAAGCGCAAAGGGAGCATGTGGATTCGGATATTCCCGCAGAAATCCGTGACCAAAAAACCATTGGAAGTGCGGATGGGCAAGGGCAAGGCCAACGTGGATCACTGGGTGGCCGTGGTCAGGCCGGCCACAATGTTATTTGAGGTAGAGGGCGTGCCAGAAAGCGTTGCACGCGAGGCGTTGAGTTCAGCGGCGGCCAAGATGCCGGTTCGCTGCCGGTTCGCAGAGCGCGATTAATTAGAAAGTAGCAGGATGAATATTTCGGAGATCAGGGAAAAGACAAGAGTTGAGTTGACGGCCCAAGGCCGTGACCTCCGGAGGGAATTGTTCGACCTCAAGCTTCGCAAGGCCACCAGCCAGTTGGAGAGACCGATCCGCTTGCGTGAATTACGCCATGACATTGCCCGCGTGGAAACGCGAGTCACGCAGCTTGGCAGGAAGGACGCGCTGGAGAACTTGGCCAAGGCGCTGAACGGGGTGAAGGAATTTACAGTGGACGGCGTGGCCTCGGCACTGCTCGGCTTGGTTAAGCGTGGCTTGAGCCGCAAGGGGGTGCTGAAGGTTGGAGGAGCCGTGTTCAACAAGAATAAAGACCGCTTGACCAACAGGGAAATGGCGGTATTGATCCAAGCCAAAGGCAGGGAAAAGGCCGTGAAACTGGTCAAGAAAGAAGCGGCAGCAAATTAAGAAGGCAATGACCGAGACAGAAACAACAAGCTCAGCACGCAACAGCAACCGAAAAGTTAGGGAAGGTATAGTCGTCTCCTCCAATATGGACAAGACGGTCGTGGTAAAAATTTCCCGGCGGATCGCGCATCCGCTCTACAAAAAGATCATCACCAAGTTCAGCAAATTCCATACTCACGATGAGAAGAACGAGGCTCAAGTGGGCGATCTTGTTGAGATTATGGAAACCCGGCCGGTCTCCAAAACCAAGCGTTGGAGGCTCGTCAGAATCGTGAAGAGTGGGGAGTTGGCTATGGCAGCCAAGGAAGCGGAAGCAGCCGCATAGGGCAACAGTAAAGATAAGGCGGAAATGTTACAGTTAAGATCCAGATTAAATGTTGCCGACAACTCCGGAGCCAAAAAGGCTTGGGCAATCGGGGTGCTGGGCATTCGCAAGGACACCGCCTCTGTGGGCGACGTGATCAAGGCTCACGTCCGTGAGGCTGCGCCGGATGGCAACGTGAAAAAGGGCGAAGTGGTCAACGCCGTCGTGGTTCGCACCAAGTCGCCAATTCGCCGTCCCGATGGCTCCGTGCTGAGATTTGATTCCAACGCCATTGTGATCATTGACGAAGATGGTAACCCACGCGGCACACGTATATTCGGGCCAGTAGCCCGTGAGTTGAGGGTGAAGAAATTTATGAAAATCGTCTCGTTGGCCCCGGAGGTAATTTAATGGGTAATAAGCGTCACTTTAAAAAGGGAGACACAGTTTACATTCTGTCCGGAGAGGACAGGGGAGCGAGTGGCAAGGTGATCGATGTCCTGACTTCGAGCGAGCGTGTGATCGTCGAGGGACTGAACATGGTAAAGAAGCACATTCGCAAAAACCAGGACCAACCGCAGGGTGAAATCGCCGAGCGCGAGGGAACCATCCACTGGTCCAACGTGATGCACGAGGATCGCTGGAAACGAAATCATCTAACGGCCAAGGAGGCCGTGACAACCCAAGAGGCCGGCGATAAGGCTGAAGCTGAAGAATGATTCCCAGATTACAGAAAAAATATCAGGAAGAGATACGCACCAAGCTCCGGGGCTTGGACAAGTACGGGAACATCCACCAAGTGCCCAAGATCGATAAGATTGTGGTGCACATGGGAGTCAGCCCTGATCTTGGCAAAGAGGTTCTCGGCGACGCGCTGAAGGACATGACCACTATCACCGGCCGAAAGCCCACGCTAAACAAAGCCAAGGTCAGCGTCGCCAATTTCAAGCTACGACAAGGCATGACCACCGGATGTCGCGTGACGCTTCGCCGGCAGACTATGTATGAGTTTTTGGATCGCCTGATTGCCACCGCGCTGCCCAGGATTAGGGATTTTCGCGGGATCAGTTCGAAGGGGTTTGACGGGTTTGGCAATTTCTCCGTCGGCATCGATGACCAGTCCATCTTTCCCGAGATTGATGTAGACAAGGTCAAGCGTACGCAGGGAATGGACGTCACCATCGTCACGACCGCCAAGAACGATGACGACGCCTACGAATTGTTGAAAGAATTTGGTATGCCGTTTGACGGCAACCGTAAATAGGGAAGTTATGGCAAAAAAAGCCTGGATGGAGCGAAATAAGCGTAAGGCCAAGACAGTGGCCAAGTATGCGGCCAAGCGGGCCGAGTTAAAGGCCAACGGCGACTACGAGGGCTTGTCCAAGCTGCCGCGCGACGCCAGCCCGGTGCGGTTGGTCAACCGTTGCGAGGTCACCGGCAGACGGCACGGGTTCCTCCGTAAGTTCCGTATGTCTCGCCTGACGTTTCGTGAATTGGCCCGGACTGGGATGATCCCCGGCGTGACCAAGGGTAGCTGGTAAGAAAACAACATGGATCCAATCGCTGATTTATTAACCTGCATTCGCAATGCCAACTTGGCATTGAAGGCTGAGATTTCTGTGCCGCACTCCACCATCAAGGAGAACGCTGTGAGAATCCTCAAGGACGAGGGGTACTTGGAATCGTTCAACGTGGAGGGCGACGTGAAGAGGAACATCCGAATCCAGCTCAAGTTTCAGGGTCGCAAAGGTATCATCACCGGGTTGCAACGGGTCAGCAAACCCGGCTTGCGCCACTACACCTCGGCCAATGACATCCCGCTTGTGCTGGGGGGCATGGGCATCGCCGTGGTGAGCACACCGCAGGGCCTGATGAGCGGGCACGATGCACGCCGCAAAAACCTCGGTGGGGAACTGCTGTTCAAGGTCTGGTAACAGAACGGAAAAAGATGTCACGAGTAGGGAGTAAATTGATAGAGGTGCCGGACAAGGTCAAAGTGGCCATCGCCGGCGGTCACGTCGCGGCCGAAGGGCCCAAGGGCAAGTTAGAGATGGACATGCCCGGTCGCACGAGCGTCTCGCAGAAGGGAAACATCCTGACGGTGGCTCGCGACGGGGATGACCGGGAGGCTAAGGCGATGCACGGCCTAGGCCGCTCGCTACTCAACAACATGGTGTTGGGCGTGTCCGAGGGATACGTCAAGAAACTCGAGATCAACGGGGTTGGCTTCAAGGCACTGGTCAACGGAAACACCGTCACCATGAACCTCGGTTACTCACATCCCATCAAGTACGATTTGCCCGATCAGGTGAAAGTGACCGTGGACAAGGACACCGACGTCACCATCGAGGGGCCCGACAAGCAGAAGGTTGGCTTGGTGGCTGCCGAGTTGCGCGGGTTTTACCCCGTGGAGCCGTACAAGGGCAAGGGCGTGAAATACGCCGACGAGCGCGTCCGCCGCAAGGAAGGCAAAACGGTACAATAATTTTTGAGACGCCGCGGTTCAGCCGGGGCAGGTGAAATGAGAGCTGATAAAAAACGTGATTTAATGAAACGCCGCCGGTGGCGCATCCGCAAAAAAATTGTGGGCACCGTCCAGCGTCCCCGCATGAGCGTGCGTTTCACCAACAAGAACATCTACGTCCAGTTCATCGACGATGACGCGGGCAACACGATCGCTTCTGTATCCACCAGGACCAAGTCGGCCGACGGCTTAGCCGCCAACGGGGCGGGCGCGGTCGAGATCGGCAAACTGGCGGGAGAAGCAGCCAAGTCAGCGGGCATTGAGACTGCCGTGTTTGACCGTAGCGGCGCCCGTTTTCACGGGAAAGTGAAAGCATTGGCCGAAGCGGCCCGTGAGGCAGGATTGAAACTATAAGGACAACCGTGGCAGAAGAATCCAACCAAAAAGAGACTCCCTCCGCCGAGGCACCGCAGGCCCCGGCCTCAGCGAAAACAGCCACACAAGGCGCGAGCCAAGCGATTGGCCAAGCGGGCCAAAGGCAGGGTGGGGGCCCCGGTCATTTCGGAGGCCCCGGCCAGCGCCAGGGTGGCGGTGGTCGTTTCGGAGGCCCCGGCCAGCGCCAGGGTGGCGGTGGCGGTCGTTTCGGAGGCCCCGGGCAGCGCCAGGGCGGGGGTGGCCAGCGCGGCCGTTTCGGCGGGAACGACAAGCCGGATGACGGGTTCTCCGAGAAAGTGCTTTGTATCAATCGTTCGGCCAAGGTGGTCAAGGGCGGTCGCCGGTTTGGATTCAGCGCTGTGGTGATTGTGGGCGACAAAAAAGGCAAGGTTGGCATGGGGCAGGGAAAAGCCAACCAGGTCGCCGATTGCATTCGCAAGGCCAGCGAAAATGCCCGCACTCAACTTGTTAGCGTGGTGCTCCGTGACACGACTATCCCGCACGAGGTTCTAAGCCGGTACGACGGAGCTAAGGTGCTGCTCCGCCCGGCCTCCACTGGTACCGGCATCATCGCCGGCAAGACCGTTCGAGCCGTCTGCGAACTGGCTGGCGTGCGCAACATGTTGAGCAAGTCGCTTGGCTCGAATAACCCTGTGAACTTGGCCAAGGCCACGCTCGGCGGTCTGTTGGAGTTGCGCGACCGAAACGAAGTCATGAAAGCCCGGGGCAAAAGCGTACCGGAGCCTGAAGCGCCCGCCGCCGAGGAACCAGCTGCAGCCGCCGAGCCGGTCGCTGCAGAGGAACCGGCTGTTGCCGCAGAATAAAAAAAATTAACGAACATATGCGACTGCACGATTTAAAACCAGCCCCCGGCTCCAAGCACCGCCGCAAGCGGATTGGCCGCGGCCCGGGCAGCGGCCGTGGAGGCCACACCAGCACCCGAGGCCAGAAGGGGCAGGGCTCGCGTTCCGGCTCATCCACCCGTCCCGGTTTTGAGGGCGGCCAGTTGCCGCTTGCCCGTCGGTTGCCCAAGCGTGGGTTTAACAACAAGCGTTTTGCCACCATTTACATCCCGGTCAATCTCGACAGCCTCAACCAGTTTGATGAAGGCGCACGGGTAGATGAGGCGGCGCTTCGCAAGGTTGGCTTGGTCAACGGACGTGGCGATGGGGTGAAGATTCTCGCCCGAGGCAAATTGGAGAAAAAATTGACCGTCTGTGCGGCCGCCTTCAGCGCAAGTGCCAAGGCAGCCATCGAGGAAAATGGAGGCGCCTGCGAGCCGGCGGCCAAGAGCGGAGCAACGTCTTCCGACAAATAGTTTTTAAATTTGATCGCCCGATAAATACAATACATGGCAAGTGACAACCACATAACCCGCATGATTGCTGGCTTCCGGAATTGCTTCAAGATTCCGGAGCTGAAGGAGCGGATTATTTTCACGCTTCTCGTGCTGGGTGTCTGCCGGTTGATCGCTTGGGTGCCGATCCCGGGGCTCGACGGAGTAGCGTTGCAAGGCTACTTCGACGATTTGCGCATCAAGCAAAGCGAGGGCGGGATTGGTTTCATGGGCATGTACAGCATGTTCACCGGCGGTGCTTGGGAGCGTTGCTCCATTGGCGGTCTGGGCATCATGCCCTACATCAGCGCCACGATTATCTTGCAGTTGATGACCCCGATCATTGGTGGGCTCTCCCGTCTCTCGCGCGAAGAGGGTGGCCGGGTGAAGATCATGCAGATTGGCCGTGTGATGACCTTGTTTCTCTGCCTTGGCCAAGGCTATGTCATGTCGCTGGGCTGGCTGAATCCCGGGTCGGTATTTGGCGGAAGTTGGACCGGTGGTGACTTGGTGCTTAACCCCGGATTTTGGTACCATTTGCAAACCATGATGGCGCTCACATGCGGCACACTGCTGCTGATGTGGCTGGGCGAGCAGATCACAGAGCGGGGCATTGGCAATGGCGTGTCGCTCGTGATCATGATCGGTATCGTGGCGGATTTGCCGCGGGCGTTGCCAATGATTTGGGACATGTTTGGGGCGCAGATCGTCAATTACATCAACGTAGTCGCAGGGTGGTTTGGCCAAGGCGCGGACTATATTCCTTGGGAAGGCGCTGCTGAGGGTCGAAACATTTTTGAGGGAATCTTCCTCGTGATGCTGTTATTGGCGGTTGTCGCTGGCGTGGTCGCGGTGACTCAAGCCCAGCGCAAGGTGCCGGTTCAGCACGCACAACGTGCCGTGGGCCGCAAGGTGTACGCCGGCGGGAGTTCCTTCATGCCGCTGCGCGTCAACTACTCCGGCGTGATGCCGTTGATTTTTGCCCAGGCCATCCTGATGTTTCCCGGCATGGTGTTAAACTTCCTGAGCCCGTATGGTGATTTCTTCATCATGGCGGCGGTGTGGTTTCAACCCGGGCATCCGTTCTATTATTTCACCTACGCGATGATGATCATGTTCTTCGCCTATTTCTGGGTGGCGACCACCTTCAACGAGATTGAGATTGCCGACAACTTGAAGAAAAACGGCGGCTACATTCCCGGCATCAGGCCGGGCAAGGCAACTAGTGACTTTTTGCATAGGACGATGAGCCGCATCACTTTTGCCGGTGCCTCATTTCTGGTCATCATCGCCCTCATCCCGATGCTGTTGGGGCAAGCGATGGAAATCCCCTATCAGGTCTCCCAGTTCTTTGGCGGGACGAGTATTTTAATTGCCGTGGGTGTCACGATCGACACCATGCGGCAGATGGAGTCGTATCTTTTGATGCGGCATTACGACGGATTTTTACGGAAGGGCCGCGTACGTGGCCGCTTCTGACGCTGGTGGTGAAACAAGCCCCCAGCGGTTTGTTCCTTGAAAGAAACCGGCCAAGCCGCGGCTTGGCTCTGGATTGGGTGCGAAGGCGCCCGGAGACAACATGATCCACTTAAAGAAAGATCATGAGATAGCGGCCATGCGCTTAGCCGGCGGGGTTTCCTCGACCGTGCTGCGCGAGGTGGCCAGCTTTGTCCGGCCGGGCATCAGCACGCTGGAGATTGACCAGTTCGCCGGGAAGCGTATCAGCCATTACGGTGGCAAAAGCGCTTTCCTTGGCTACCGGAATTACCCCTGCCAGATTTGCATCTCTGTAAACGAGGAGGTTGTGCATGGCCTGGCTTCCGAGCGGCAGGTGCAGTCCGGCGACATCGTCAGTCTCGACGTCGGAGTGCGCTACGATGGCTACATTGGCGACAACGCCACAACGGTGGCCGTCGGCGGTTGCGCCCCCGAGGTGCAGCGACTGATGGAAGTGACTGAGAAATCCCTGTGCGAAGGGCTTGGCCAAGCGCTGCCTGGCAACAAGGTCGTGGATATTTCACGGGCGATCCAGAGTTGTGTCGAGGCCAACGGATACAGCATCGTTCGGGAATTTGTCGGGCACGGCGTGGGCAAAAAAGTCCACGAAGACCCACAAATAGCGAATTTTGATGATGGCAGCCGTCGCTCCCCGGTTTTGAAACCGGGGATGACACTTGCCATCGAGCCGATGGTCAACCTTGGCCAACGGCACGTAGAGGTTCTTGAGGATGACTGGACAGTGGTTACTCGTGACGGGTTGCCATCCGCTCATTTTGAGCACACTATCCTCGTGACCGACGGTGAGCCGGAGATTTTGACATGCCCGGAAAATATTCCATCCGAGCCGAGGGAATCGTGAGGGAATATCGCCCTCCGGCGACCTTCGTGGTCGAGTTGACCAATGGCCATTGTGTTTTTGCCCGGGTGTTGTCGGGGCAACGGGAACAAGTGCCAAGTGTAAAGCTTGGCGACAGGTTGAATTTGGAAATCTCGCCTGCTGATTTCAGCAATGGCGTGGTGGTTTTTTAGAAAAATAGAATTAAGATAAAATGAAAGTACGCGCATCAGTAAAGCGACTTTGCGAGCACTGCCGGATCATACGCCGGAAGGGCGTGGTTCGTGTTATTTGCACCTCCAACCCTCGGCACAAGCAGCGTCAGGGCTGATAGAAAAAAATTAGACTATGCCAAGAATCATAGGAGTTGATATCCCCCCCAACAAGCGCATCGACATTGCGTTACGATACGTCTACGGCATCGGGCCGAAAATCGCTACGGAGATTGTCGAGAAAACCGGCATCAAGCCGGACACCCGTGCCAAGGACCTCGACGAGAACGACCTGTCCAAAATTGTTCACATCATACAGGAGGGCGACTACCTCGTGGAGGGCGATCTGCGCCGTGAGCGCAGCCTGAACCTCAAGCGGTTGCAGAACATCAAGTCCTACCGCGGTCTGCGCCACGCTCGTGGTCTACCGGTTCGGGGCCAGCGCACGTCCACCAACGCCCGCACCCGCAAAGGCAAAAAGAAAACCGTGGGTGCGCAACGCAACCCCAATGCCAAGACCGGCATTCATTGATTTTATAGCTGACTATTATGGCTGACGAAGAAAACAAATCTCAACAACCCGAGGCCCAGCAGCCCGAAGCGGAAGCTAAGCAGGAAACCCCTGGCGCTGCCCCGTCAGAGGAAACCCCGACACCCAATGAAGAGGCCAAGCCCAAAGCTAAAGCAAAGGGCGAAGCCAAAGCTAAGGGCAAAAAGGATGATTCAGATTCTGAAAAGGAAGAGGATGCCGGTGTGGCAGCGCCTTCCGCTCAGGAACTGTTAACTAGTGATGACCCGTCTCCGCAGAAGGTTGTTAAGGCTAAAAAGTCAAAAAACGTTCACTCGGGCATCGCCACAATTTTGGCTACTTTCAACAACACTCACGTCTCTCTCTCCGACAAGCAGGGCAACCTGCTCGCCTGGTCCACGGCCGGCAAAAATGGCTTCCGAGGCTCTCGCAAGAGTACTTCCTACGCCGCGCAAAAAGTCGCACAAGACGCCGCACGCCGAGCTATGGCTCACGGGCTGAAAGAGATCGAAGTTCGAGTGAAGGGGCCCGGTTCGGGCCGTGAATCCGCCATCCGCGCCTTGCAGGCGGTAGGGCTGGAGATTACGTCCATAAGGGACGTCACCCCAATACCACACAACGGATGCCGCCCGAAGAAGCGGCGCAGAGTTTAACCAAGAATTTTAAGGCATGGCACGTTACACAGGTCCACGCGACAAGATCAGCAGGCGGTTCGGCGTTCCCATTTTTGGGCCGTCGAAGTACCTTGAGCGCAAGAATTATCCGCCGGGCACCCACGGGCCCCGTGCGCGACGCAAGTACACCGACTATGCGCTAGCATTGATGGAGAAGCAGAAGCTTCGCTTCTACTACGGGCTGATGGAAAAGCAGTTCCGCTCCATTTACGACAAGGCCCACCGGCATCGGGGTGTTACTGGTGAGATCATGCTTCAACTGCTTGAGTCCCGGTTGGACAACGTCATTTACCGCCTTGGCTTCGGGGCCACCCGTGCCCAGGCGCGGCAAATGGTTTGTCACGGTCACGTGTTGGTGAACGGCGGCAAGATGACCATTCCCTCCTACACCTCCAAGATCAACGATGTGGTCGAGGTGAGAGATACGAGTGGCTCGCGTCAGTTGGCCACGCGTAACATGGAGTACTCAACGAGCCGGGTGGTGCCTGAGTGGCTGCAACTGGATAAGGAATCATTCAAGGGAACCATGCTGCGGTTGCCCACTCGCGATGAGATACAACCCATCGCGGATGAACAAACCATTGTAGAATTTTATTCCCGCTAAACTTCCAGCCTCTTGGGAGGCTGGAAAAGCAATTATATGGGCTCCGCATAAGCGGGAATAATCGTGACGGGGCCAGGTTAAAATTGCTCTAAATAATAAAAAACATATGCCAATAAGACTGGGTCATTTCGAGAAACCAAACAAGCTGAAGAAGTCGGACGATTCGACCAACTTCTTCGCCAAGTACGAGGCGGAGCCGTTTGAAACCGGCTTCGGCCACACCATTGGAAACTGTCTTCGACGAGTGCTTTTGTCCTCGCTCGAAGGAGCGGCCATCACCTCTGTCAAGATAGAGGGGGCGGATCACGAGTTCACAACCGTGCCGGGGGTCGTCGAGGACGTCACCGACATCGTCCTGAACCTCAAGAAAGTCAAATTTCGCCACACCAGCCGTGAACCTCAGGAAGTTCGCCTGAGCGCCACTGTCGAGGGCAATGTCACCGCCGGCGATCTGGAACTGCCTCCGGGCCTGAAGGTGGTCAACAAGAAACAGATCATCTGCACCACCGACAAGAAAAAGAAGGTCGACATGGTGATGGAGGTTATGGTGGGTCGCGGCTTTTATCCGGGCGACGCCAACAAAAAACCGGATCAGGCCATTGGTGTGATCCCGATCGATTCCATCTTTTCGCCGGTTACCCGTGTGCGTTACGCGATCGAGGCTGCGCGTGTCGGGCAGCGCACCGACTACGATAAATTGGTGCTTGAAGTCTTCACTGATGGCCGCCTGACCCCGGACGAAGCCCTAAAGCAGGCCTCCGAAATCTTGGCACACCATCTAAACGTCTTCACCGGGATCAACGATGAGACTTTCGAGTTTGAGCAGGACGCCAAAACCAAGGACGTGGATCGGGAAGCATCGCGCAAGCTGCTTAACACTAGCGTCAACGAGATCGAGTTGAGCGTTCGCGCGGCAAACTGCCTCAACAACGCCAACATCACCACCCTGGGCCACCTTGCGATGAAGTCCGAATCGGAGATGCTCAAGTACCGCAACTTTGGCAAAAAATCGCTCACCGAAATCAAGGAAAAGCTAAAGGAATACGAACTCGCCCTCGGCGAAAAGATAGACCCGTCCCTGCTCGACACACTGCCCATGGCAGCCCCGCCGGAAGCGTTCGAGGATCCTCCGCTCGGGGATGAGGAATAACCTACAACCCGCCACCCGTAAGCCATGCGACATAGAATAAGAACTGCCAAGCTGGGCCGCACCGGAGAGCACCGCAATGCGATGCTTGCCAACATGGTGTGCAGCCTCATCGAGAAAAAGAAAATCGTCACTACTTTGGCCAAGGCCAAAGCGGCGCGTGTTGTTGCCGAAAAAATGGTGACCCTTGGTAAGAAGGGCACGCTGCATCATCGCCGCTTGGCGGCAGCACGGTTGAGGGCACCTCAGCGCAAGTTTTTCCACGGGACCAACACGCCTAAAGGCAAAAGCTCCGGAGCCAACGCGGTTAAAGGCAAGGATCTCCGGGATAAATGGCGCAAGGAACACGACGTGGTACACATTTTGTTCGATGAGATTGCTCCCTTGTTTCAGGATCGCATGGGCGGCTACACCCGCATCATCAAGATCGCTGGCGCCCGCAAAGGGGATGCCGCACAGATGGCCATCCTGATGTGGGTCGACGAGTCGGTTGAGAAAAAGGTAAAGGCATCGCCCTCGACCGCCACTAAACCGGAACCCGCGCAGGACAAGGCCGAGGAACCGGCCGAAACACCTGAAACCGCCGAAGCTTCAGCAACCGTGGAAGAGTCTCCCGCCGAGGAACCGGCCGAGAACCCCGAAGCCGATGCCACCGCCGAGGATGCTGGCGAATCCAAAGACGAAAAGTAACTTCTTCTTTTCAACATTTTTGAAGGCCCGTCGGTTGACGGGCCTTTTTTTGTCGCTTGGCCATGCGCTGTTTTTCACTTGAGCCGCTTCGTGGCAAGGGAATACTCTCACGGCGTGGCAACGCTTCGCAACTATGCAGCCCGCATCGGGCTTGGCTTGTGCCTGATCGCGGCACCGGCCTTGGCCCAATCCGCCGACTCCAGCAGCGCGGAGACCTTGGCCGACCGCCTTGGTCAAGCGATCGACGCCGGGGATGCCAACGCCGCTTTTCGCCTCGCGGAAATGTATCGTTCCGGTGAAAAACAGGTGCCGCGCGACTTGGCCAAGGCCGTGTCCCTCTACAAGACAGCCGCCCGCCTCGGGAACCACCCGATGGCCATGAATGCGCTGGGCATTCATTACGAACAGGGATGGGGCGTGAAGACCAGCCAAGGGCTGGCTCTCCTTTGGTACAGAAAAGCGGCCCGCGCCGGGAGCACCATGGCCATGGCCAACCTTGGGAAAATCCACGCCCGAGGCGACGGCGTGTTGCAGGACTACCGGACAGCCGTCGCGGAACTAAAAAAAGCCGCCGGCGACTGGGTGACCGTCCGCGTGCCGGCATCCCGGTTGGGCATCACACGGGACAGCCCTTTTCGTTTCAGCGCAGCGTCGATCGTCTCTGCAAAAAACAATCCGGAGATCGACTGGGGTTACTCCCGCCGGGCCGAGTGGGACGGCGTGACCCTCCGCAAGTTCGTGTTTGACACTCAGTTTGATTCGGTCAAGCCGGCGGACATCACCGTGGTCGACATCCGTAGCGACGGGGACGACCTCCTGCTGGATATCGCCGTTTTCGGCGGGGCCAAGAGGGAAGGCGTGATCCACTTCATCTGGTTTTTTGACACGGACGGCCGGGAGAGCGGCGTCGAGGAATTTCGCCTCAAGGACGCGCCGCCGCTCGAGCCGGTGCGCATGCCCCATGCCGATCGTGCGTTGCAGATCGTGTTGCGCCCCGGCCCTGCCGCTCCGCTGCCGGTGTTTCTGCTCTCCGAAGGCAAACCGAAACAGTTGGCCGATGGCCGGTTTTTCAAGGGCGACAACGTGGCGGCCCAGTATGATCTCGGCATCGTTTTTGCCCGCGGCAAAAGAAACCCGCGCGATGTCGGCGGCAGTATCAAGCAGAACCTTCGCCTCGCGACCGACTGGTTTTTTCGCGCCGCCGAAAAGCGCCCGAATAACCCTGATTACGCGAACGGCCATGCCGGGGCGCAGAACAACATCGGTGTTCTTTACTCCAAGGGGAACATGTACCGGCGGGAGGATCGCCGTTCCGACTCAAAACAATTCGAGCCCAAGCCGTACAGGCAAGCCGCGCTTTGGTTTCGCCGGGCGGCCGCGCAGGACTACTGGGAGGCTTACTCCAACTTGGGCTTCCTTTACGAGCAGGGAATGCTCTTGGTCGATGCCAACGGCCGCAAGGTGTCAAGCCTGTACAGCGAGGCACTGGGGCTTTACATGAGGGCCGCCGATCCCGGGGGGCTCGTCCGGCTCAAGGGCGAAAAAGGCGTGGCCAAGCTCGGGCAGAACGTGCCCGGCCTCACCGTGGCGCAGTATAACCTTGGTTCCCTTTTTGATCCGGACGAACGGATCGCCGAAGGATTGTCGGCGAGTGCGGAACGGGAATTACGGCAAAACAAAAACAGGACTCGCGCCGAGTTTTGGTACAGCCAAGCGGCGGCCAAAGGGCATGCCAAGGCACAGGTCGCCTTGGCCAAGCGCATGTTGGGCCGGGCCAAACTCGGCGCGGTGGATCGGGTGGCTGCGCTCAAGTGGCTCTTCCTCGCCTCCGACAAATCCGAGGGCGAGGCGTACAAACTGCTCGATGAGCAGGAAAGCCAGTCTGTCAAAATCACGAAAGCGGCACGGGTTGCGGCCGACCTGTTTTTGCCCAACCCCGAGGCCGAGGAGGAGGCCGTTGGGGCCCACCAAAAACTGGAGCGTCTCGCCGCCTTGGCCGTGCGTGGCGACATGGAGGCTGCTCACGAGTTGGCTCGGATGTTTCATCTCGGCACCGCCCCGGCCATGCAGGACTACACGCGGGCATTCCGGCTGTATAATCTCGCCGCAGCGGAGGGCCACCCCGCCGCCCAGTTTCATCTGGGCATGCTGTACAGCACCGGCAACGGCATCCCGTACCGGGCCAAGCGCGGCATCGGCGGGTTTTCCAACTTGAAACGCGCCTACAATGTCGAGGCTGCGGGGTGGTACGAAAAAGCCGCCAACAACGGCTACGGCGAGGCGGCTTTTTACTTGGGGAACCTTTACGCCGCTGGTTCGAATGACTTGAGACAGGATTACAAACTGGCCCTGAATTGGTACAAAAAAGCCGATGCGCTCGGGAACATCGACGCGCTCAACAACCTTGGCTATCTCCACGACGAGGGGCTGGGCACCCGGCGGGACCGGGCCAAGGCCCGTGAGTTTTACACCCGCGCCGCCGAGGCCGGCCACGCCGGGGCGCAGATGAATCTCTCGGCCTACTACTTCGAGGGGCTGGGCGGGGTGCGAAAGGACTTGGCCATGGCGCTCGACTGGGCCAAGAAAGCCGACGATCAGGGCGAGCCGGGAGCCGCCGAGAAGGTCACAGCTATCACGAAAATAATGCAGCGAAAAAAATAGTTTTCACGAATGAAATTAACAAAAACATCAGCAATTCTTTTTGGCGCCGTGCTTTTGCAGTCGATCACCCTGCAGGCCGGGAACGTTCGCAAGGAGTTGGCTGTCAGCAAATTCAAGCTCGTCCATGAGGCTTACACGAACAACAACTGGGAGCTGTTCGTCACCTCGGCTGACGGCAAGTCATCGGTCAATCTCACCAACACTCCCGGCGTCAACGAACTTTATCCGCAGGCCTCGCTGGACGGTGCCAAGATTTGTTTCCTCGTCGATTCCGGCACGGGCCGCGCCACGGTTCGTAGTCTTTGGGTGATGAACTCCGACGGCACCGGCCGCAAAAAAGTGGCCGACCGCGCACGCCAGCAATGCTGGGCGCCCGACAGCGAGACCATCGCCTTCCTGCCGCAGGAATATCCGAAGTTCAACGTGACAGATTATTACACCAAGGGCATTAGCTTTCATCATTTGCCGAGCGGCAACACACGCGAGCACGTCAACACCAAGCGGTTGCATCACCTTTACAACATCAGCTACGCGCCAAACGGCAAATGGATCGTCGCCACCGTTCACGCCGGCATGGGGCATCGCCACACCAACCTGTTGATCGAGGCTAACGGCAGCAAAGTCATCAACCTCGGCATCGACGGTTGCCGCCCGACCTTCAGCCCTGACGGCAAACACATCGCATGGGGCGCGGGCGATCACGAGTTGGCCGTCGTGCCGATCGACATTGAGTCCGACAACCCGAAGCTCGGCAAAAAGGTTTTTCAAGTCTTCGACAAGCAAAACAAGATTTACCACGTGGAC
>ENA-OREN01001461-OREN01001461.1-marine-metagenome-genome-assembly--contig:-NODE-1461-length-27587-cov-5.224137_pt1 | contig 27587 bp, 32 predicted proteins | sample MGYA00248624_ERZ508555 | MGnify/ENA primary metagenome ERZ508555 (study PRJEB26222, sample SAMN06267773) | marine metagenome | isolation source: Saanich Inlet, British Columbia, Canada | place...
CGTCGCGAAACGATTGGATGCAAGTAGAATCAATGCCATGCACCTTGTCTACTAAATCTAAACCGGACAGCAGTGGGTCAAGCCGGGTGATGACGTTAGGGAGTAGAAGCAGGCAACGTGCTTTCTGGATCTTCGGTGCGCGGGGCTTAAGAGATCGTAATCTCCAAATCCGCGACGCCGTCGATGTGGCCGGTCATGACGTCGCCGGCGACAACCGGGCCGACGCCTTCGGGAGTGCCCATGTATATGAGATCGCCCGGCGCCAATTCGACCAAGCCCGACAGATAGGAGATTGTCTCCGGGACCGACCAGATATGCAGATCGATGGTGCTTTCCTGTTGCATCCGTCCGTTGACTTTTAGCCAGATGGTGCCTTCCGCCGGGTGGCCCACGTCGGATACCGGGCGCAGCGCCGTGCAGGGGGCCGAATTATCGAAGCCCTTGCCCATGTCCCAGGGGCGGCCCATTTCCTTGGCCTTGTTCTGAATATCGCGGCGGGTCAAATCAATGCCGACGCCGTAGCCCCAGACATGTTCGAGCGAATCGGCCTCGGCAATATCCTTGCCGCCCGTGCCGATGGCAACCACCAGCTCGATCTCGTAATGCAGGTTCGCGGTTTGCGCTGGGTAGGGGATGGTCGCGCCATTCTGGACAATGGCGTCAGCCGGCTTCATGAAAAAGAACGGCGGATCCCGGTCCGGATCGGCGCCCATTTCAATGGCGTGGGCCCGGTAGTTGCGGCCAACACAATAGATGCGGCGCACCGGATAGCGGTCCTCGGAGCCTTCGATGGGCAGCGACGGTTTGTCTCCTTCGGAAACGACGTAACTCATGGGTTGGATCCTTTGAAATTCGTGGCCAATATATTTGCCCGCGACATAGCGGCTGGCGGCCCCATTGTCAAAACACCTTGTCGGGCGCCGCCGTTTACGGGCATTGTTGGTGTATCAAAAATTTGGGGAGACCGTCATGGTTCAGCTTGCCGACGAAGATATCGCCACCCGCGAAGTGCTGAGCTGGAAGGGGCTGCATCTGTTCCATTTCATGGGCTCGTCCTGCTCGCAGAAAACCCGGATATTTCTCAATTTAAAGGGCATCCCTTGGGAATCGCATATGCTGAACCTCGGCGCGTCGGAGAATTTCGGCGCCTATTACCTGGGCATCAATCCCAGAGGTCTGGTGCCGTGCCTGATCATCGATGGCGAGGTGCATATCGAAAGCAACGATATCATGACTTTGCTGGATGAACGCTACCCGGAGCCCAAGCTGATCCCGGCGGGCCGCGAAGGGGAAATGGACAAGCTGCTGCACCACGAAGACGATCTGCATCTTGACGTGCGCACCATCACGTTTCGTTTTACTCAGCCGCGCGGGCAGGCGCCGCGCTCGGAAGAGGCGCTGGCCAAATACCGGGCCGGCGGCACCGGCACCGTGCTTGGGATAGAGGATGCCAAAAAGCAGCGCGAAATCGATTTCTGGGAGCGCATCGCCCGGGACGGCATTACCGACGAAGCCATCCAGGTCTCAGCCGGTAAGTTCCGCGCCGCGCTGGATGATCTCGACGCAACGTTGGCGGGCAACGATTATCTGCTGGGCGAAGACTTAAGCGTCCTCGACATCGCCTGGTTCATCTATACCAACCGGCTCAAACTCTGCGGCTATCCGGTGGCGCGCCTGCATCCGAATGTGGTGACCTGGTTCCAGGGGCTTTATGGGCGGGGCGAATTTGTGCGCGAGATTCCCATGGACCCCAAAATCCAGGCCCTGATCGACGAAAACCACCGGGCCCAGGAAGCCGCCGGCCAGACGTTGGAGCTGGTAGCGGGCTTGTAGCCTTACTGCTTCTCCACCACCGGGATATGGTTGAGATCGTTCACCCAGGGCTGCGCCGAGCGGTGCCAGATTTGGCGTTTGGGGCTTAGCTCCCGGCGTTGGTTGATGACACCGATGCGGATGCCGAAAAACTTAAGCCCTCCGTTTGGCGGGTCGCCCGCCGATGTGGCGTAGATGCGGCCGCCGCATTCGGGGCAGAACATCTGTGCCCGTTTGTTGCCGCTCTCGGCGGTCTTCACATACATCTTGAGGGTGCCGGACTTCAACGTGAAGTCGGCTTCGGGCACCTGCACCACGGCGTTAAAGGGGGCGCCTGACATGGTCTGGCAATCGGTGCAGTGGCAGATGCCCACCTTTTCGGGATCGATCTCGGCTTCAAATGTGATGTGGCCGCAATGGCAGCCGCCGTCGACTTTCATAGACTTATCCTCCGATGGTTTCGGCCTTTCGGCGTTTGTAGTCCAAGGCATAGGGCAAGGCGATGGAAATCACCAGCGCCAGCCACAACGCATTGCCGAGGTTCGATGAAAACAGCACCATGATATCGCCGTTGGCCATGCGGATGGCGCGCAGGAAAAACTGCTCCAGCAGCGGTCCCAGAATGACGCCGATCAGGATGGCGGCAACGTGGTAATTGGTCTTGCGGGCAATGTAGCCCAAGATGCCGAAGGCCAGGGCGAGGCCCATATCGAAGGCGAATTCGCGCGGCACAAACGAGCCGACCAGGGTGAACGAGATAATCACCGGCGCCATAAACGAGGTCGATATGACCGTCACCCGCGTCATGTAGCGCGACAGCGGGAAGATGGTGAAAATCATGAAAATGTAGCTGACGAACATGGCGATAAAGATGCCGAAGCCGATCTCCGGGCGCTCGGCGAACAGGCTGGGGCCGAAATTGACGCCGTGAAATTCGAGCACGACGAGCATGATCGCCGCCGTCGCGCCGCCCGGCAGGCCGAGGATGATGAGCGGCACCAGGGTGCCCGATGTCACTCCGTTGTTGGCGCTTTCCGGCGCGATCAGCCCTTCCGGATGGCCGGTCCCGTACAGCTCCGGTGTCTTCGAGAACGAGCGCGATTGCTGATAGGCGACGAACGCCGCGATCGAGGCGCCGGCGCCTGGAATAACGCCGACCACCAACCCGACCAGCGAGCACCATGTTACGTGCCACCAGCGCCTGACGCAGATTTGCACGCCCTCGAATGTGGCCGCCCAGGACGGCGCCGCCATCAATTCCCGCCCGCGCTTGGTGAGGATCGATTCTCCCTCGATCACCAGGAAGGCTTCGGAGACTGCGAACAATCCAACCAGCGCCGGCACCAACGGGATGCCGTCATACAGCTCCAAAAAGCCAAAGGTGGCGCGCGGCGTCGCATAAACATGATCGGTGCCGACAAAGCCGATCATCAACCCTAAGAACCCGGCGATCAGGCCCTTTAGCGTGTTGCGCGCCGCGATGGTGGCGATCAGCGATATGCCGAACAGCATGACCACGATCATCTCTACCGAATGCATGAAAAAGGAAACCCGCGCCAGCCACGGCATAGCCAGAAGCGCGATGATGGTGGTCAGCAAGCCGCCGGCGGTGGAGGCAACGAACGATATGGCCAGGGCCTGCTGGCCGCGGCCCTGGCGCGCCATGGGGTAGCCGTCCAGCGGCGTTGCGGCGGCGCCGGCGGTGCCCGGTATGTTGACCAGAATGGCCGGGATACCAGCGCCCATGCGCGACGCCGAATAGAGCGCCACCATGAATACCAGCCCCGCCTCTACATCCATGGCGAAGGTCAGCGGCAACAGAATTATTATTGTATTTGCGGCGCTGAACCCGGGAATGGCGCCCACCACCAAACCCAATACCACGGCCGGGATCATCATCCACCAGAAGGACAATGTGTTGAGCAGTAGCCCGGTGAAAATTTCGAAGGTTATGTCCATAGCTTAGAACAAATCCCCGAGCAGGGGCTCGAGAAGGTTTTCAAACGGCCCGAACGGAAAGCGCGTCTTGAAGGCGACGATGAACAGAAGATAGCCCGAGACGGACAGCGCCGCCGCCACGATCAGGCTTAGCTTCATGCGCTCGCCCTTGTTCAAAAGCGCCATCGCCATGAACAGAAATAGGAACGTGGTGATGGTGAAGCCAAGCCAGCTGATGACCACGATATAGCCAATGGTCAGAGCCAACAGAAATAGCCGCGTATTCACAAAACTGGCGGGATGAGAAAGTTCGGCGAACCCCCAATCGCCCTCGCCGCGCCTTACCACGCGCACCGCGCTGAGCATAAAGGCGAGCACCAGCACGACCAGGATTGAGCCGACGAACACGGCGCTCACCTGCGCCGTCCAGGGGGAATCGATGATCGTGATGAAGTAATAAAGAATGAAGCCGAGCGCACCGACGGGAATCACCAATTCGGCGCCCATGGAGCGGTGCCCGGAAGCTTCGTTCAGCTCTTCATCCAGCTCGGCGGTATATTCGTCGGACATCGTGCGTCCCGATTGTTTTGGTTCTGGCTATTTGGCATGCCGAGCCGCCGGGCGGAGCGGTTAAGGCCCCGTCCGGCGATCTGGCGTGCTTAAATCAGGTCTTTTTGCCGGTCAGCAAGGGCCGGAAGCGCCTGCCGATGGCTTCGATACCCTTGAGATATTCGGCGGTGTCGTTCGCATCGCCGTAATTGACATATTCCCAGATACCGCGGGCCTTGAGAATGGCCGGCTTGAGGGCGGGATCGTCGAAGGCTTTACGCACGCTGTCGTTGAGGATTTTGAACCGTTCCGGATGGTCTCTGATGACGCTGGTCTGAATGCCGAAGGCGCGCGACGACAACAGCGGCGGGATCGACGTGCCATAGACCTGGTTCATGGTCGGCGCGTTGGAAAGCCGGTCGGGCACCACGTTTTTGTCGTTGAACACCAGCAATGTGCGCAACGCCTTGCCCTTGGCGGCGACCGAGCCCGAAGTCAAAGTGCCGAGATCCATTTCCTTGGTAACGACGCCGGCGATTGTGTTCTTGCCGCCCGATAGCGGGATCAAGTTGAACTTGGCGCCGGTATGTTCGCCGAGCGCCAAAAGCCCGACCGAAGCCGGATGGGCGAGGCGCGATGTGGACACGTTGAGGGTCTTTTTCTTGGCCGCTGCGACCACGTCTTGTATCGTTTTGTAGGGTGAATCGGCGCGCACAAAGATCACGCCGGGGTCGGTATCGACACGGGCGAAATAGGTGAGGTCGGCCAGATCGAAGGTCGGCGGCTTGACCACCCAGTTGAGGAATTCCGGGCCCATATTGCCGAACAACAGGTTATGGCCGTCGGCCTTTTTCTTGCCCATATAGAATTCATAGCCGACACGGCCCGACGCGCCCGGCTTGAAATCGGGCTTGAAGTTTGTGTCCAGATACTTTTTCCAGACGCCGGTGAAGCCCCGGAAAAGCCGGTCGGCACCGCCGCCGGCGCGGGTCGGCACGGTGACCGAGATGTTGTGGCTCGGAAAGGCTGCGCCGAAGGCATCGGAAAACGGCATGCTGGCAACGCCGGCCGCGCCGATGGCCATGCCGGTGCCTCTCAGCACGCTGCGCCGGTCATAATTCTTGATAAATATATCCATAATGAAACCTCCCAATTTCAAATGTGTTCGTTCGTTTTCTATAAAACATTAACTACGGCTGGCTGACAATACACCTACCGGTGATCGCGCGTAGTTCCGCCGCCGGCACGGCGGCGGCGTTCAATTACCCGAAGCGCAGTTTGCCAACCAAAATGCTGCCTGCCAGGAACAAAGTTACGACATTGGCGGCGATGATCGGCGGATCGGCGCGCAAAAGCCCATAGGTCAGCCAAAGCACGACCCCGATCAACAGGATCACGGCCATGCTCAAAGACACATCCCGGCTCGAACGGGATCGCCAGATTTTCACCGCCTGGGGCAGGAATGCGATAGTGGTCAGGAGTGCGGCGGCAAAGCCGATGGCGGTGACGATGGTTGAACTCATGGGTTGTCTCCCTCCGCCCCACCAATCACCCCCGCTTCCCGAAACCCCGCGATCTCCACCTCCGTATACCCGGCCTCCAACAACACCTCCGCCGTATGCTCCCCCAACGCCGGTGCTGGCCGCGATATCGACGCCGGGTGCTCCGAATATTTGACCGGGTGGCCGAGGACGCGGATGGGATCGCCGGCCTCGCTGGCAACTTCCTGCACCATGTCCCGCGCAACAGTCTGTGCATCTTCGGTCATCTCGGCAATGTCGAGGACCGGGCCTGCCGGGATGCCTGCCGCGTCCAGTCTGGCGAACCATTCGTCAGTGGTGGCGCCGCGGAAATAACCGTTCAGCGCCTCGGCCAATTCCAAGTGGTTGTCCCGGCGTGCATTCGGCTGGGCGAAGCGAGCATCGTCGGCCAGCTCGGGCGCGCCCAAAAGCTCGGTCAGCTTCTGCCACAGGTTTTGGTTGGCGGAGCCGAGGTTGATCCAGCCGTCCGCCGTTTCGAACGCCTGGTAGGGCGCCATTAGCGGGTGCGCGGAGCCCATTGCCTCTGGCAACACCCCAGACGCCATGAAGATCGCCGATTGCCAATAGGTGTGGGTGATGCCAGCTTCAAACAAGGACGTGTCGACGAGCTGGCCGCGCCTGGTCTGGCCCCGTTTGATGATCGCGCCCAAGATGCCCATGGCGGCCAGGATGCCTGCCGTGATGTCGGTCACCGGAGCGCCCACCTTTACCGGCGGGCGGCCTGGGCCTTCGCCGGTGATGCTCATCAACCCGCTCATGCCTTGGGCCACCAGATCGAAGCCGCCGCGTTCCGCATAGGGCCCGGTGCGCCCGAAGCCAGACACCGAGCAATAGACCAGACGCGGATTGGCGGCTTGCATCTCCGTGTAGCCGACGCCGTAATGATCCGCCGCGCCCATCCGGTAGTTTTCGATGAACACGTCGGCGCCTTCGATCAGGCGTTGGAATACCGCCTTGCCGTCCTCGGAGCGCAAATCCAGGGCGAGCCCGCGCTTGTTGCGGTTCATCATGGTGAACGGTGCCGAAACATCATCGGTGAAGGGCGCGCTGCCCCGCACACTATCGCCGCCCGGCAGGCGTTCCACCTTGATCACGTCGGCGCCCATGTCGGCCAACATCATGCCGCAAGTGGGCGCCGCCATAACGTGAGAAAACTCGATAACGCGGATGCCGGCCAGCAGGCCGCCGTCGTTTGCCTCGTCAGCCATACCTATTTTCCTTTGAATTCGGGTGTTTCCTTGGCGAGGAAGGCGCGCACGCCTTCTTGGAAATCATCCGTGTTATAGCAGGCGAAGCCATCGCTCGGATCGCCCGGCGGCTTGCCAGCGGCGGCTTCGTAAACAAATTTTTTGTGCCAGCGATTGACCAAGGGCGCGCCGGCGCATATGCGCGCTGCGGTTTTGGATACTTCCTCATCGATGTCTTCGTCCGGTACCAACCGGTTGACCAGCCCCTTGGCCAGCGCCTCGGTAGCATCGAAGACGCGGGCTTCATAGAGTATTTCGAGGGCAACGGACGGGCCCACCAGCCCGACCAAAGCCTCCACCTCCGGGTGCGCCATGACCAGGCCAAGCTTGTTCACCGGCACACCGAAGCGGGAGCCTTCACCGGCGATGCGAAGATCGCACATGAGCGCCAGTTCCAGCGCGCCGCCGACGCACAGCCCGCGAATGCGTGCGATCACCGGATGGCGGCAATCCCGGATCGCGGCCATGGAGGCGTGCATGACGCCGCCATATTCGGCGCCCTGTTCGGAATTATTGCGCTTTTCGGAAAATTCCGTGATGTCGGCGCCGGGCCCCACTGCTTTGTCGCCGGCGCCGCGCAAGACGATGCAGCGGATATCGGTGTTCTCGTCCAGGGCATGGAAGGCGCTGCCAACGCCGGCCCACATTTCCAGATTGAGGGCGTTGAGCTTTTCCGGCCGGTTGAGGACAACGGTAGCCACCGGCCCATCGATTTCGGTGATGATCAAATCGGTCATGAGCTTTCCTTCATGGCGCCGCCAACGGGCCGGCGGCGGCGTGCAGTTTCTTATCCAGGGTTACCAACTGGCAATCCAGCTCCCTGGCCAGCCAGAGATAGGACGCATCATAGGCGGTCAGGCCGGTGTCATGAGCCAAAACCAGTACCATATCCATGGTCACCGGTCGTAACTCCACGCGCATCAATGCCAATCGTGGCAGGCTGCCTTCCGCTGTTTGGATATCGATCTCGCCGCGGCGCAATTTCATAACCGCAGTATTGGCTATTTCATAGGGCAAAAGTCCCGGCGCAACCAAAATGTCACTGGAAAGAGCGGCACTTACTCGCTCTCCTTCAATTTCGCCGAATAATAGCGCCGCCAACGCCGACGCGTCGGCGACCTTAACGGGCATCTCGAGCGGCACGAATTATCTCCGTCGATGAGGATGGCGTCGAAATACGCTCACGCCGCACCTCCGCATACACTTCAGCCGCCGTCAATTTGGGTCCGCGTGCCGCCGCCGATTCCAATATGGCGCGCAATTCGCCTTGTAGGGAACGATGGTTGCTCTTGGCCCGCAACTTTAATGCCTCGGCGGTTTCGTCGGGCACATTTTTAATGGACAGGCTAACTGGCATCATTCTAACTCCAAATAGGAATAAATATGACGTTACTATAATTCCATTATGGATTTAATACTATGCTATTTCAACTGCAAAATGACGCCAACTTGACCGATTGGCCTTCGCCCTCTACCCGTTGCCCATGTCCTTATTTGCCCTACCCATCGATCCGCCCTTGTTCGCTGCCTTTATCCTGGCGGCGTCGGCGGTGGTGGTGTCGCCGGGGCCTGATACTATTGTGATTTTGCGTCACGCGTTAAATTCAGGCCTGCGCACCGGTCTGGTATCGGTCGCCGGGGTGCAGGCCGGGCTTGGGGTGCATACCATATTGGCGGCGCTGGGATTGTCGGTGGTTATTGTCTCAAGTCCGCTCCTGTTTCAGGCCATCGCCGTCGCCGGCGCCCTCTATCTGGGCTGGCTTGGGGTGCAGGGTTTCCGGGCGCCGTTATTGGCTTTGGATGGCGAACCGGGCCGGGCGGCGAGCTCAATGGCAGCCTGGCGGCACGGCTTTTTCTCCAACCTTTTGAACCCCAAGGTGATCTTGCTGTATCTGGCGCTATTGCCCAGCTTCGTTGCGCCTCAGTTGGGATCGGCGGAAATACAGTTGGCGATCCTTGGGCTCACCATTATCGCCATCAACATTGTATGGCAGAGCTTTTTGGTGGCCGCCGCCGGACATATGCGGCGCTGGCTGCAATCGGAGGCCGTGCAGCGCAAAGTGTCGCGGATCACCGGCGCTATCTTGATCGCTTTCGCCATCGCCATGCTGTGGAATAATCTTGTGGAATAAACCGGGCGGATAGTTACCAGAGCTTTTCCGACGCGATGCGGGCGCCCTCGGTCATGGCCTCGAACTTGGCCCAGATGACGGTGGGGTGCACTTCGGTATGGTAGTTGGCCTGGCTGGAAAAGCCGCAATCGGCGCCGGCGATAACATTTTCACGGCCCACCAATCCGGCGAAGCGGCAAAGCCATTCGGCGATCAGTTCCGGATGCTCGACGATGTTCGATGCGTGCGTAACGATGCCCGGCATGATCGCTTTGCCTTCGGGAAGTTTAACGTCTTCGAACACATGATAGTCATGCTCGTGGCGGGGATTGGCGGCTTCGAAGGAATAGACCGAAGCATTAACCTTCAAGATATGGCCGATCACAGCGCCCAAGGGCGGCTCGAATATACGCGGGCCTTCGTTGATGCCGTAGCAGGTATGGAAGCGGATGTTTTCTTCCGGTAGATCGCGCAGGGCGTGGTTGATGCTGTCCACATAGATGTCGGCTTTGCGTATCTTTTGCGCCTCGTCCAGGGCCGGATCGCCAAAGATATCGGACAGGGACGGATCATCCACCTGCACATCGAAGCCGGCATCGATGATGGCCTTGTATTCGACCCGCATGGCCTCGCCGACGGCTTCGAAAAATTCTTCGTCCGTGGCGTAATAATCGTTGTAGCCGACGCCCGAAGGCGCCGTTGACGGCATGAAGGCGCCCGCTGCCCCAGACGCATCGACGGCGGCGCGCAGATTAGCAATGTCTTTGGCCAGCGCGTCTTCGCCCGAATAGGAAACCGGGCCGGTGCAGAACATGCGCGCCACCGGCGCCACCGCACCGCCGAGCATGGCTTTGGCAAAATATTCCTCGTAATATTCCGGAAAGGCGCTCACCTCGGCCTCGTAGAACGGCACCTTTACGTTGTCGCGGGCCTCGAAGCCGTCAATGCGCTCTTTTATGTAGGTGAAAAACCCGGCCTTTGAGGTCTCGCCGTCGGTGACGATATCAAGGCCCGCCGCCACTTGGGCCGCCACGCATTCGGCCACTGCTTCTGTGACGCGCGCATCATAGGCGTCCTCGGCAATGGCCTCGCCCTCGCCGGTGAGCCGGTATTTCATCATGCCCAAAAGATCGCGGGGCCGGGGCAGGCTGCCCACATGGGTGGTCAGAATGCGCGTCTCGCTACGATTTGCCATGGTTTGTATCCTCTCCCTGATTTGGGCCGAGTATAGCCGCCGGCCTGCAATGATGCACGAATGATCAGACGTTAAAGCGGTAGAGGATCACGTCGCCGTCCTGGACCACATAGTCGCGGCCCTCCTGGCGCATCTTGCCGGCATCCTTGGCTGCCTGCTCGCCGCCGACGGCGATGTAATCATCCAAGGAAATGGTCTCGGCGGCGATAAAGCCGCGCTCGAAATCGGTGTGGATACGGCCCGCCGCCGGCGCCGCCTTGGTGCCCCCGGCCAGGGTCCAGGCGCGGGCTTCGTTGGGCCCGGCGGTGAAATAGGTGATCAGGTGCAAAAGCGAATAGCCGGCCCGGATCAGACGCGCGAGGCCGGTCTCTTCCAGCCCCAGCGCTTCCAGAAACTCGGTGCGTTCTTCCGGTTCCGACAATTGCGTCACCTCGGCCTCGATCTTGGCCGAAATGTGAATGGAAGCGGCGCCGGTATCGGCCGCGAACGCAGCCACCGCCGCGGAATGGGCATTGCCATCGCCAGCGTTGTCTTCTTCGACGTTGCACACATAGAGCACCGGCTTGGCCGACAATAATTGAAAGCTCTTATAAGCGGCCGCTTCGTCCGCCGATATTTCGGCGCCGCGGGCAGGCCGGCCGGCGCGCAACTCTTCCAGCAAGCGTTCCGCCAGATCGAGCTCGGCCTGGGCGTCCTTGTCCAGCCCCCTTGCCTTTTTGATCAGCCCTTCGGTGCGTCGCTCCAGGCTTTCCAGATCGGCCAGCATCAGTTCGGTCTCAATAATCTCGGCATCGCGCACGGGATCAACGGTCTCGCTCACATGCACAATATCGCCGTCTTCGAAACAGCGCAGCACGTGCAGGATGGCATCGACTTCGCGGATATTGCCGAGGAACTGGTTGCCGAGGCCCTCGCCCTGGCTCGCACCCTTCACTAGCCCGGCGATGTCGACGAATTCCAGATAGGTGGGGACAATGGTTTCCGAGGCGGCGATTTCGGCGATCTGGCCGAGGCGCGCATCGGGCACCGGCACCCGGCCCACATTGGGCTCGATGGTGCAAAACGGGTAATTGGCGGTATCCGCCGCCGCCGTTTCGGTGAGCGCGTTGAAGAGGGTCGATTTGCCCACATTGGGCAATCCGACGATGCCGCAATTAAAACCCATTATTTTTGGTCCTCGTCTTTGGATATTTTCGGCGGGCTCAGGATCAGCGCCACCTTTGTTGTAAACGCGCCGTCGTCGCCGTCCAGGAGCACCGATGCCGCCTCGGCGATGGCATCCACGGTGCGTTCCACCCAATCCCGGTCGGACTTGGAAAAATCGCCGAGCACGTGGCCGGTCACCAATGTTTTTTGGCCCGGATGGCCGATGCCGATACGCATGCGCCGGAATTCCGGGCCGATATGCTGGGCGATGCTTTTCAGCCCGTTATGGCCGGCAACGCCGCCGCCGCGCTTTAGCTTGATCTTGCCTGGCGCCAGGTCCAACTCGTCATGGATGACCGTCAGCGCACTTACGTCTTCTTTATAGAAGCGCATCGCCGAGCCGATGGCGCGTCCGCTTTCGTTCATAAACGTGGTCGGCTTCAAAAGCAGCGTGGCTTGGCCGCCAATCTCGCCGGTGGCCGCTTCGCATTCGAATTTCTTGCGCCAGACGGGGAAACCAAAGCGGGCATGAATGGCGTCCAGCGCCATAAATCCTACATTATGGCGGTGACCCGAATATTTCGACCCGGGATTTCCCAATCCTGCCAAAAGGAACATTGCGGCTCCCGGAAGCGCGCCCGCGCTTCCCACACTATTTGCGGTGCGCCCGCGCTCCCACATTATTTGCGGCGCAGTAACGCGCGCCCAAACTAATTGTTTGAATCCGCGGCCTCTCCGGCCCCTTCTTCGCCGCCTTCGCCTTCTTCGCCCTCGAGAGGTTCGCCGTCTTCGCCCAAGAGACCCTCGCTGGTGTCCTCTTCTTCGACCGGCATCAATGTGGGTGCGGCCACGGTGGCGACGGTGAAGTCACGATCGGTGGTCGCCTCGACGCCTTCGGGCAATTCGATGGACTGAATGTGGATGGAGGCGCCGATATCGAGGCCGTCCAGATCGAACACCAGCTCTTGCGGAATGGCCAGCGGCGAGCAGCGCACCTCGATCTCGCGGCGGACGATGTTGAGAACGCCGCCGCGCTTCAGCCCCGGCGAATCCTCGCCGTTGATAAAGCTCACCGGTATAAGGGCGACGATTTGCGTATTGACGCTAAAGCGCAGGAAATCCACATGCATCGCGCGGTCGGTGACCGGATGCAATTGCAGATCCCTCGGCAATACTTGATGGGTGTCGCCATCGACCGTGACATCCAGGACCGATATGAAAAATCTGGGGTTATCGGCCAACAAGGCCAATTCCTTGGCATCGATGGTGATCGAAGTAGCCTCGGACTTGTTGCCGTAAATGACCGCCGGAACCCGCCCCGATCGGCGTATTGCGCGGGCCACCCCCTTGCCGGTCCCGTCGCGAAGTTCGGCGGATATGGATGTGGTTTCAGCCATAATCCTGTCTCCTTTAAGAAAATGCCGCCAGCCTCCAGGGGTGCCAGCGGATGCGAAGCCGGTGATGTAATGGCTTGGGCCGAATTAGTCAAACGCCGAATGGCTTAAGGACTAATCAAACAGCGAGGAAACCGAGCGTTCGTCGGCAATCCGGTGCATGGCTTCGGCGATCAGCGGCGCCACCGAAAGCTGATCGATATTGTGCGCGCCGTGCACCGCGTCGGTGGCCAGAATGCTGTCGGTGGTGACCAATGTTTCCATCGGCGAGGCGGTCACGCGCGCGACGGCGCCGCCCGATAGCACGCCGTGGGTTACAAACGCCGAAACCGCTGATGCGCCCGCATCCATCAGTGCTGTCGCGGCATTGCAAAGGGTGCCGGCGCTATCAATAATATCATCGACCAAAAGGCAGCGCCGGTCTTTGACTTCGCCGATGATATTCATCACTTCGGATTCGCCGGCCCGTTCGCGCCGCTTGTCGATGATCGCCAGGTCGGCATCGATGATCTTGGCGATGGAGCGGGCGCGAAAGACGCCGCCCACATCGGGCGATACCACCATCAGATCATCGCCGTTGTAGCGGTTGTTGATTTCCTTGGAAAACACCGGCTCGGCATAAAGATTGTCCAGCGGGATATCGAAAAACCCCTGAATTTGTCCGGCATGGAGATCGAGGGTCAGCACCCGGTCGGCGCCGGCTTCGGTAATCAAATTGGCCACCAGCTTCGCTGAGATCGGCGTCCTTGGACCGGATTTCCGGTCCTGGCGGGCATAGCCGAAATAGGGCAGCACCGCAGTAATACGCCGCGCCGAGCCGCGCCGGAGCGCATCCAGGGTCACCAACAACTCCATCAGATTGTCGTTGGCCGGGAACGAAGTGGACTGGATCACGAACACATCCTCGCCGCGGACATTTTCGTTAATCTCAACGAACACTTCCATATCCGAAAATCTTCGGATAGACGCGCTGGTCAAGGGAATGTTTAGGTATTTGGAGATCGCTTCCGCGATCGGTCGGTTGGAATTACAACTCAGGACTTTCATCCGCGCCGGCTCCCTTATCGACTGCCTATTTGTTGATCGAACCGGCGCGCGCTTGCGCCGAACAGCAACCGGGCTCCTGTATAGCGTTGGGCGCCTTGGCTGTAAACGCCGATTGGTGCGCCCTCGCAACTTAATTTTTCAAGCTCGGAATTTGCAGTGCCTTGCGCCTCGCCGGAACGATGTTTGCACGCTCCAGGATATCAAAAATGCCCTCGCCGGCGCCTTGGGCGATGGCGTAGGCCAGCCCGCCCCAGCGCCCGGCGGTTAAGGTTTTGGGCACCCGGTTACTTTGCGAGACCTTGCCCAACTCGATCCCGTCGAGGCCCGTAACCGCCCAAGAAACAACAAGTAATTGGCTACCAGCCTGAGGCTCGGAGACTTCCGCCGAGCCCATGACCAGGTGCGTGGCGCTATCCAGACTGTCCGCAATCTGGCCGCCGCCGCGCCTCACCACCAGTTTCAGCGAACGCACCAGCGCGGTATTGCCGTCGCCGGGCGCGCCATCGACGCCGACCAGATAGAGCGATGGGCCAAACGGGGCGACATCCTGAGCCGCGCCCGTCGCCGCCGCTTCATCGCCGCGCAAAATTCCGGCGATTCGGCTACCGGCGTCGGCGGCGATGATCTCGAATATCTCCCGGTCCTCGGCCAGCCAGCCGGGCGCATCGCCGGTAATGGTCTGGTCGAAGGCGCCGACCTCTTGGCCATTTGCATCCTGGAGCCGCCAGATGAAGCGCGCGGTTTCCGCGTCGCCCGGATTGCCGATCTCGATGGATACATCGGCGGTCAGGCGGAAGATGCCTTCCACTTGCGCATTGCTGGTTGCCGGCACGTTAGCGGCGCCAAGCCCCTTCACCGCCGCCGCCAGCAATGGCTCGGCGATGCCTTCGAACAATCCCGGCGCCGCCGCAACTTGGACGCCGCCGCCGTCGGCGAGCCGCAACAAGGGATTGGAAAGATTGGCGCCGGAATGGGCGAAGGGTTTGGGCAACTCGCCGCAACCGGCGAGCAACGCCAGAGCCGCAATGCCTAGGACGGATCCCCTAAAGGGCACAGGTCGCCAACATGACAGCCAGGAAAGCCAATATGAGAATGAACATATACGGCATCCACCGATCCAATCACGGACTTGTTTCTCCGGCAAGGGTGATCACCGAAAGGGCGCGCCCATATTGGCTTTGCCCCTGGTGGCAGCTGCGCCGGTAGCTGAAATAACCCGAATCGTCCGGATAGGTGTCTACGCCCAAGGTGGCCACGAAGCCGAGAGACCGGGCTTGCAGGCGCAGCGTCAGGTAACCGGGAAGATCGAATAAGTCGTGGCCGGGCTTAGGCCCCTTGGCGAACAAAATTTCGTTGCCAGCGTCGGCGGCAACGAACCGTTCGCGAAATTCCGGGCCCACTTCGTAAGACGCTTGGGCGATGCAAGGGCCGACGGCAGCGCTGATATTTTGTGCCTCGGCGCCCAGATCGATCATTGCCGCGATCAACGCATCGGTGATGCCGTCCAGCGCGCCCCGCCAGCCCGCATGGGCGGCGCCGATGACGCCGGCATCCCCATCGGCCATCAGCACCGGCGCGCAATCGGCGCTTAGGATGCCAAGGGCAATGCCCGGCTCACGCGTCGCCATGGCGTCGGCGATGGGGGCCGCGCCCGGCTGCCAAGGCTCGGTGACGGTAATGGCTATGTTGGTATGTTGCTGGCGGGCGCTAACCAGCGCGGTGTCCGGCGCGCCGATATGGCCCAGCGCCCGGCGGCGGTTTTCGGCGACGCGGTCCAGATCATCGCCAGAGCCGAAGCCGCAATTTAAGGAGCCAAAGGCGCCCTCGGAGACGCCGCCGCCTGAGCCCAGAAAGCCGTGCCGGATCGACGCAAAGCGGGACAGCCCGTCGGCCTTGATCATGCAAATCCTTCCGGCGCCGGCTGGTCCTTGTGGGAGAGCGCCATGACTTTAAACAGGGTGCCCATTTCGGCTGGCCCGATCAATCGTTTCAAGGCTTCCAGCACTTCGCCCGCCTGGCGGGGTGTCGCACCACCGCGCAGCTGGGCGGCGCGCGCCTCGATACCGAGGGCGGTGAGGAAGGCGCCCTGAGTGACCGGGCCCGATACGCGCACACTACTGTCCGCAGCGGCGGCGATGGCAGCGAAATCCACATGGGCGGTGACATCGGCCTCGCCGGGATCGGCCAGGGCATCGTGAAACTGGTGGCCTTTGATCGCCTGCAGGGTATCACCGGGGGCGCTTTTCCCGTGACCGTAATCGATCAGCAGCGCGGCGCCGCCATGGGCGGCGATGGCGGCGGCAAGCTCGGCGGCGATGGCGGCGCGCGCCGGTGAAATTTCCACCAGCTCGCCGACAACTGCATCGGGCAAATCGGCCGGCGTATCGGTGGGCTGATCGATCCAGGCGAGCGCGTCGCCGCTATCATCAAGGCAGACGCAGCGCTCCGCCCAGCCATCGGGGCCGCGCACAAACTGGCGCACCGGCAGGGCATCCAGAAATTCATTGGCGATGATCAGTACCGGGGCGGCTGGCACTTGGGCAAAATGCTGGTGCCAGCTGACCGGCACCGTCAGGGTCGACAGATTGCGGCGTTGGCGTTTTTGCAAAGACGGTGAGGTTTCCACCATATGCACATGCGCGGCGGCCAAAAAGCCATCCACACGGTTGGCGGCGCGCAAGGCATCGGCCATCAGCGTGCCGCGCCCAGGGCCGAGCTCGACCAGGTGCACCATTTCGGGGCGGTCCATTTGGGTCCAGACATGGGCGCACCAAAGACCAATCAGTTCGCCGAACATCTGGCTGACCTCGGGCGCGGTGACGAAATCACCGGCCCGGCCCAAGGGATCGCCGGTCATGTAGTAACCAAATTCCGGATGCGCCAAAGCCTCTGTCATATAGTCATCGAGGCGGAGCGGGCCTTCGGCGCCAATACGGCGCCTGATATGGTCGAAAAGCGCCGTCAAACCCGGGGCCCGGGTCGCCAGATCAAATAGATGCCGAGCAGAAACAGGGGCACCGAAAGCATCTGGCCCATGGTTGCGCCGCCGGACAAAAAGCCGATATGGGCATCGGGCTGGCGATAAAATTCGACAATGGCCCGGGACAATCCGTAGCCAACCAGGAACACGCCAGAAATAATGCCGGGCCGGCGCCGGATGGTCTCGTTCTTCATCAGGAAATAGATCACGATAAACAGGACGAGCCCTTCGAGAAGGGCTTCGTAAATCTGGCTGGGATGGCGGGGGCTGGGGCCGCCGTGGGGAAACACCACGCCCCACGGGACATCGGTTACCCGCCCGAACAATTCGCCATTGATGAAGTTGGCGATGCGGCCAAGAAACAAACCGATCGGCGCGGCGGCGGCAACGACGTCGCAAACCGCCAGGAAATTCAGGGAGCGTTTTTTCGAAAACAGCCACATGGCGGCGATCATGCCGATAATGCCGCCATGGAACGACATGCCACCCTGCCAAACGGTCAGGATGTTCAGCGGATTTTCCAGATAATAGCTGAGGTTATAAAATCCCACATAGCCAAGGCGCCCGCCGAGCACCACCCCCAGCGTCGCCCAGACAACGAAATCATCGACCTGGGCGTTATCCATGGCGTGCGGCGGCTTGGTGATGAGTTTCTGGATATATTTCCAGCCAATCAAAAGCCCGGCGATAAAGGCCAGCGCGTACCAACGGATGGCGAGGGGGCCAAATTGAACAATCACTGGATCGATATTGGGAAAGGCGATTACGGGCATCATTGGCGCGGGTCCAGTTCTTTAAAGAAACGGATCATCGGCGCTAAGATAGTCCGTCACATAGCGGCCGACGCCGTCTTCCAGAGTAGTGAATTCCGCCTTGTATCCGGCGGCCCGCAGCCTGTCCATACGCGCCTCGGTAAAATACTGGTATTTATCGCGAATGTGTTCGGGCGTCGGGATATAGTGAATATTGGCGGGCCGTTCGAGAGCCGCAAACACCGCGTTCGCCAGATCAAGGAACGAGCGCGCCGTCCCGGTACCACAATTGAAGATGCCGTTGACAGCGGCGTTATCACCCAACCAGGTCATCACATCGACGCAATCACCGACCCAGATGAAATCCCGCATCTGGCCGCCATCGGCGTAGTCGGGATGGTGTGATTGGAACAGGCGCGCCATGCCGCCATGGGTGGCCTGCTCATAAATTTGCGGCACCACGCTTTGCTGGCCGCCCTTGTGATATTCGTTGGGCCCGTAAACGTTGAAGAATTTGAGGCCCGCCCAATGGGGCGGCGCCGGGCGGCCCTCGGCCACGCAGCGCACCACCTGGCGGTCGAACACATGCTTAGACCAGCCATAGGGATTGAGGGGCTCAAGCTTGGCCATGGCGCCCAGTTCATTGTCATCGCCAAAGCCGGCCTCGCCGCCGCCATAGGTGGCTGCCGAGGACGCATAGATGAAATTCGCCTGATTGGATGCGCACCAGTCCCAAAGCTGGCCGGACAGGCGCACATTCACATCCATGATCAAATCCACATCGGTCTCGGTGGTCGATGAGATGGCGCCGAGATGGTAGATGGTCTCCACATCACCCCGGTGGCTGTCGAGATATTCGAACAGATCATCGGGCGCAACGAAGCCGGCCAGCTCGCGGGCGCGCAAATTGCGCCACTTGTCGCCAGCCCCCATATGATCGCACACAACGATTGGCTCGCCGCGCTTTTCCAGGGCGGCGGCCAGGTTGGATCCGATAAAACCGGCGGCACCAGTAATGACAATCATCGACGTGGATCTTTCGATCAGTATGCATAGGTGTTTCAGTGGCTTTATAGGGGGCGCACCGAAACCCCGCAAGTTGCGCCGGGCGCATAGCTGGGCTTATATAGAAGCATCGCAATTTGCCGGGAGACCAGACGATGCAGACCCGCAACCGCATTTTCGACGATATCGCCAAAGTCGCCAACAGCGCCGCCGGTACCTTCGCCGGCCTTAAAGACGAGGTCGAAGGGCTGGTGCGCGGGCGAATCGAAAGCCTGATTTCCGAATTAGACCTGGTAACGCGGGAAGATTTCGACACTGCTATGGCCGTTGCCGTCAAAGCCCGCGAAGAACAGGAGAAGCTGGAAAAGAAGGTCGCTGCGCTTGAAAAACAGATCAAATCTTTAGCGCCGGTGCCCGCGAAACCCCGGAAAAAGCCCAGCCCCGCCAAATAACCGGTGCCAGCGGTTGCGCCCTCCAAACCGTTGATCGGGCGCCGCCTGGGCGCCAAATACATGCCAATCGCCATCCAATTGGGCTCGCGTCCATATGTCTCTTGCGCGGAGTTCGGGCTTATGTCAGCCTACAAATTGTGGCCGCCAGGGCATCTATCTACTAAATGTAGGAAAAGTCCACCGGCGCGGCCATCGAGGTTAAGATATAGCCTATTGAGGAGGCGCGGGAATGGCTCAGGCGAGCGAGGCAGACTTTTCAAGGTCCGATCCTCCCATCGATATATTCGAACAGGTTGTGCGCGCCCAAGGCTGGCGGTTCGAGCGAGTCGAGGATGATGAAATGGCCGCCGAGGTGCGCGGCAATTGGTGCGATTACTCGCTGCATTTCGCCTGGGCTCCGGAATTGTCCGCAATCCATGTGACTTGCGCCTTCGATGTGCGCGTGCCGGAACGCAAATTGGGCCGGGTGTACGAGCTTTTGGCGCTGATTAACGATCGCATGTGGCTCGGCCATTTCTGCCTGTGGACGGCCGAAAGCCAGCCTATGTACCGCCATGCCATGCCGCTGCGCGGCGCCGGCGCCTTGGCCCGGGAACAAGTCGAAGATGTTCTTGAAGTGGCGGTCTCGGAATGCGAACGCTTCTATCCCGCCTTTCAGCATCTGGTCTGGGGCGGCAAGGGCGCATCGGACGCCATCGCCGCCGCGATGATCGAAACCGTCGGCGAAGCGTGAACCTCGCGCCAATCCATTATGTCTGAAAGTACGTCCGGCGGAATTCTCCTTGTAGGATGCGGAAAAATGGGTGGCGCCCTGTTGGGCGGCTGGCTCGACCAGGGCGCGGCGCCCGGATCGATCACCATTGTCGAGCCCAACGCCGCCGCCCTGCCGGACCAATTGAACCAAGACATCACGCGGCTCCGCTCGGTTGACGAGATTGCCGCCGATGGGTTGCCCGAAATTATCCTCTTTGCGGTCAAGCCCCAGGTGATGGATGCGGTGGCCGCCCCTTACGCCCGCTTCGCCGGAACCGCCACCTATTTGTCTATCGCGGCGGGCAAGACCATCGGCGATTTCGAAGCGCTTCTCGGCGCGGGTGCCGCCATAATCCGGGTGATGCCCAACACCCCCGCTGCCGTCCGCCGGGGTATTTCCGTGGCCGTCGCCAACGCCGCCGTTACCGATGCTGCACGAACCAGGGCGGGCGAATTATTGAGCGCCGTCGGCGAAGTGGCCTGGATCGAAGACGAGGGCTTGATGGATGCGGTGACAGCCCTATCGGGAAGCGGGCCGGCCTATGTGTTTCATCTGACCGAATGCATGACCGAGGCCGGTATCGCGGCAGGCCTGCCGGGTGATCTGGCAGCCGCTCTGGCCCAGGCCACGGTGGCCGGTTCCGGTGAATTGATGCGCCAAAGCGGTGCGGAGACGGCATCTACTTTGCGCCGCAACGTTACCAGCCCCGGCGGCACAACCGAAGCGGCGCTTAAAGTTTTGATGGGCGATGATGCATTACAGAAACTGATGACCGAAGCCATCCAGGCCGCCACCAACCGTTCCCGCGAACTGGCGGGGTAGGGCGCGCCTATTCTGGCAGGGCCTGGCTGCTGCCCAATCTGGGTTCCAGAAAATCCTTCAGCTTGGCGAGGGCGGCCGCTTCCAATTGGCGCACCCGGTCCTTGGACAGGTTCAAATCCACGCCGATGGCAGCAAAGGTTCTTTTGGCTTCGCTGAAATAGCGGTTCTTGATGATAAACTGCTCGCGCGCCGGAAGCTTGGCCAGCGCCTTGGCCACCAACTCGCCAAGGGCATTGCGCTCGCCAGCGGCCAATAGCTGATCTTCGGCATTGGGCGCGTTCGATGAAAGCCGTTCCAGCCAGCTTTCGCCGGCCCCGCCCGGAGATACGTCCAGGGATTGATCGCGGTTGGCGATGCGCCGCGCCAGGGCTTTCACGTCAGCGGCGGTGGTCTCAAATCGCTCGGCGACGCGGGCGGCGAAGTCTTCGCCAAGGGCGTCGGCGCCTTCCAGAAAATCGGACGTGCGGCGGCGCAGATGCAGGAACATAGAGCGCTGCGCCGACGAAGTGGACAGCCGCACCAGAGACCAGGAGCGGACCACGTGATCCTGGATGGCGGCGCGGATCGAAAAACTGGCATAGGTGGAGAGGCGCGCGTCCCGCTCCGGATTGAACCGTTTGATCGCTTGCACCAGGCCGAGCATGCCTTCCTGCACCAGATCCGCCATCGGCACACCCGAACGGCGGTAGCCGCGCGCGATTTTAAGCACGAACCGGATGTGGCTGGTCACCAGACGCTGGGTGGCTTCGCTGTCGCCAGCACCGGCCAGGCGCGCCAGGTCACGCTCTTCTTCCCGCTCCAGAAAGGGCGCTTTGTGGGCCAGATTGCGAAAACCTTCGATCAAGCGGCAATACCCCTTTATTGGGCCTACGGGGCCCGAATTTCGCCTGCCACGGATAATATAGATAATCGCCGAAAACCCTACAAAAAAATGAGCGACCGCAGCGCGCCACTTCCGGTCCTGAGCAAAGCCCGCTATGATGGCGGCGTTCCGCACGGGAAGACCATGAAAAGGCAATGGGGAGACGGGGAATGGCGAAAAGACCGGACACCGATTGGCGTATCATCACGGCGGCGCTGCAACTGGGCGCCGAGACGGGCTGGCGGCCTCTTACCATGGACGCCATCGCCGAGGCGGCGAAAATCAAGCCCGATGATTTGCGCGCCCGCTTTGCAACCAAGCGTGCCATCTTGGACGGCTTCGCGGCGCGCATCGACCAACAGGTCCTGGATGCGGCGGCAGACGACGGCAAAACCATTCGCGAGCGCTTGTTCGATCTGATCATGTGCCGCTTCGATGCGCTTGAACCTCACAAAGCGAACTTGCGGGCCATGCTGCCGGACGCGCCATCCAAATTGGTGGGCGCCGATCCACGTCTTGCGGTCCACGCACTTTGCGTCTCCCGGCGGGCTATGAAATCGAGCCTTGAGGCCGCCGGCGTCGGCACCGGCGGATGGCTCGGCCACGCCAAGATCAAGGCGTTGATGGCGGTCTATGGGGGCGCGCTGCGCATCTGGCTTTTCGACGAGACCGGCACTATGGATAAGGTCATGGCCAACCTCGACAAATCCCTGGCCCGGCTGGAAGGCCTGGCGGAAACCTTCCTCGCCCGCCGCGGCTCAGGTAATTCAGAAGCGGCGGAGCCCAGCTAGAGCATTTCCGAACAAATATGAACCATTTGACCGGGTCAAAAGCACCCGGCCTCCGGTGGGTCAAATCGGCTCCTAAGGCGGCGTTGCAGCGCTTACCCGATGCGAAGGCATCGCGCGGCGCACCGCGCCTTGCCTTAAAAACCGATTTGTTCCCATCAAATTGATTCATATTTGTCCGGAATTGCTCTAACTAAAGCGGCAGCGTCAGACGCGCGCGGAGGCCCCCGGCGGGCGAGTCATCCAGATTGATATCGCCGCCATGGCCGCGCATCACATCGCGGGCAATGGTCAAGCCAAGCCCGACGCCACCGGTTTCCGAATTGCGCGAGCTGTCGATGCGGAAGAATGGCTTGAAGGTATCCTCGCGGGCGTCCAAGGGAATGCCGGGGCCATCGTCATCCACGACGATCTCCACCGCATCGTCGCGCTGGCCGGCGCGGATCGAGACATGCTCGCCATAACGGTCAGCGTTTTCGACAATATTGGTGACGCAGCGGCGAAAGGCGTTGGGCCGCACCGGCACCACGATCTCACCCTCCGTATGCAGATCGATCTGGGCACCCTTGCGCCGCGCCTGACCAGCGATCTCTTCCAGCATATGGGTCAAATTTGTCGGTTTCTGTGCCTCGTCGCCCTCGCCCCTGGCAAAAGCGAGATAGGCTTCGAGCATATGTTCCATCTCCAAGACATCGCCCTTTAAATCCGATACCGCACCATCGTCGCCGAGCATTTCCAGTTGCAGCTTCATGCGCGTCAGGGGCGTGCGTAAATCATGGCTGACGCCGGCCAGCATATCGGTGCGCTGGCCAATCTGCGCCTGGATGCGGTCGCGCATAGAGATAAAGGCCGACGCCGCGAGGCGCACTTCGGTGGCGCCCTCGGGCTTGAAGCGCGGTGCATCGCGGCCCTTGCCGAAATTGTCGGCGGCGGCGGCCAGGCGGCGGATCGGGCGCACCTGATTGCGCATGAAGATGGTGGCGATACCGAACAGGAACATCGCCGTACCGACCATCCAGAGAACGAAAATGTAGGTGGTTGAAGAAAACAATCGCTTACGATTTGTGACGATATTGAGGACGCCGCCCGATAGCTGCACATTGATGACCACGTGCTTTTCGATTTTGTCCGTATTCACGGTGAACGGTTTTTTGACCGCCTCGTCCATGGCCCGGATCAGCATCCTGTCGACGATGCCGCCGCGCCTTTGGTCCGGTGCGTTTTTTAAAATTTTGCCGTCTTCGAAATCGATGCGCATGGCCATGGTGTTGGCGGCCAGATCGAACACCCGGCCCGCCGAACTGGCCGCCGGATTGGCGCCGGTCAGCGCGATCACAGCAGCGATGTCGCCAGCCAGATTGCGCGCCAGGCGCTGGGAGACTTTGTTCCAATGGTTCTCGTAGAACACCGTCGCCGAAACAAGCTGCAAAAGGATCAACGGGATGACGATGATCAGCAGCGAGCGGCCGAGCAGAGAGTGCGGCAGATATTCCTTGATCTTGGCCACGCGTCGCCTTTCCAGTTTAATCGGTTCTCAGAATATAACCCTGTCCGCGCACGGTTTGAAGATATCTTGGTAATTTCGGGTCGGGCTCGATCTTCTGGCGGAGGCGATTAACCTGGACATCCACTGTGCGGGTGCCGCCGCCGGGCGCTACAATACGCATCAAAGCTTCGCGCGCAAAGACCGCGCCCGGCCGTTCCGCCAGCAATTTCAACAACCGCAATTCGGTCGAGGTGAGGGCGATATGTTCATCGCCCCGGCGCAGCTCTTCACGCCCGATGTCGAAGGTCACGTCGCCGAGGCGGGCTTCGGTGGGCGTCTCATCGGGCTCGGCCGGCACGCGGCGCAGGATATTGTTGATGCGCAGCAGCAATTCGCGGGGCTCATAGGGCTTGGTCAGATAATCGTCGGCGCCGGCCTCCAGCCCGCCTATACGGTCGTCGCTTTCCGCCATGGCGGTCAGCATAAGGATCGGCACCGAATTGGTGACGCGCAGGGACTGAGCGAAGTCGAGGCCGCTTTCGCCCGGCATCATCCGATCCAAGACCACCAGATCAAAGGCGATGCTGCCCATCTTGGCGCGCGCATCGGCGGCATCGGCGGCGACGGTGACGCGAAATCCGTTCTCGGTCAAATATTGATTGAGCAGGTTGCGCAGCCGGTCGTCGTCGTCCACCACCAGGATATGTTGGTCGCCGTCCATTATTCGCCCGCTTCGATCATCATCGAATTCAGAACCTGGCGGAAGCCATCCACACCGGCCGGGCCGGCGGCGGTAAAGGCGCGCTGGATGCGTTGGCGCTGGTCCTCGGACACCTGGATTTCCAAGGCACGGCCCTTGTCGGTCAGGCGCAAAAGACGCTGGCGGCGATCATTAAGCCCGGCGTCCTGGGCAACGAAGCCGTCACTGACTAGTTGGCGGAGAACTCTGGAAAGGCTTTGCTTGGTGATGCGCAGGATGCCCAAAAGCTGGCTCACCGTGATACCCGGATTGCGCCCGACGAAATGAATGACCCGGTGATGGGCGCGGCCAAAATTATAATCGCTGAGGATATTGTCCGGCTCGGCGGTGAAATCCCGGTAGGCGAAGAACAACAGCTCCATGGCGTCGCGCAAGGCGTCGTCGGAATAGCTGTTCGGCCCCTGGCCATCTTGTGCATGGCCTTTCGGCCCTTGGTCGAGAGGCGTGTCTTTTACCGCATCCATTGTTGCGCTCAAACTATGTCAGTGTTATTGACATATATACACGAGGATGGTATTTGAAGCAACAACATTTCGTTTGAACAGGGAATACGGAAACAAAGTTATGACTTCGCCAGCATTTCACGATATGGATGGTCTTATCTGGTACGATGGCGCGTTGGTCGAATGGCGCGACGCAAATCTGCATGTGCTGACCCACGGATTGCATTACGCCTCTTCGGTGTTCGAGGGTGAGCGGGTCTATGGCGGCAACATTTTCAAGCTGCGCGAACATACCGAGCGATTGTTCAATTCCGCCGAAATTTTGGGCTTCGAGATTCCCTATACGGTGGAGGAGATCGACGCCGCCTCGTACCAGGCCTGCGAAGCCAACGGCATTGTCGATGGCTATGTGCGCCCGGTTGCCTGGCGCGGCTCGGAGACCATGGGCGTTTCCGCCCAGGATGCCAAAATCCATGTGGCCATTGCGGTGTGGCCGTGGCCGTCCTATTTTTCGCCCGAAGCCCGCGACAAAGGCATCAGCCTGAAGACATCTATCTGGCGGCGCCCACCCCCGGACACGGCGCCGGTGCACGCCAAGGCCGCCGGGCTCTACATGATCTGCACCATGTCCAAGCACGAAGCCGAAGCCGCCGGCTGCGACGATGCGCTGATGCTGGACTGGAAAGGCCGTGTCGCCGAGGGTACTGGCGCCAACATCTTTGTCATGTTCGGCGACGGCAAGATCATCACGCCGCCGCCCGAATGCTTCTTGAACGGCATCACCCGCCAGACCGTTATGGAACTGGCCGCCAAGCGTGGCATTGAAGTGATCGAACGCCATATGGAGCCCGAAGAATTGGCCGACGCGGAAGAGATTTTCGTCACCGGCACCGCCGCCGAAGTAACGCCGGTGGGCCGCATCGATGATATGAGCTTTAAGGTGGGTGCAATCACCAAGACCTTGCGCGCCGATTACGAAGCCTTGGTCGGGCGCCCGGATCAGGAAACCGAAGGTGCCGTCAGCGCGGCCTGACCGGATCTGATGGCATGGCCATTGATCGGCTAAAAACCGGTATCTGGGTGCAGGCCCAGGTGCGCATTTGCACGATTCAAAACATCCCCATCTATGTGCTGCGACGCGGCGATGAAGACGCCGGCGCGCTGTTCCTCAAAATATCCAGCCTGGACGGGCTTTGCCGGCTTTATACGCAGATGCGCCAGGCCTCGGGCGAGATCGCCTGGACCCAGGCCGGCGCCGAAGCGCGCATGTCAGAGGCCGACGCCAGCGCCTATCTTGAGCGCCAGAAAAACATCGATCCCGATATCTGGATCCTAGAAATTGAAGATGCGGAGGGCCGCTACGAGCTGGATGGCCCGCTGATCTAGGCCAACAGTCACGGTTTCGTGCGGCCCCCGCAGTTGACGGATTTCGCCATTTGGCCGATGCTTTCATGGCACGCAATCTGGGGAGGCCGATCATGGGTATGGCACGAATTGCAGCAGCAGGGCTGGTATTTCTTGGACTGTCGCTGATCAGCGGCGGCGCCGAAGCGCAAAGCAAGCCCTTCAAGCAGGCGCGCTTCCCTTGCGGCGCCGGCATCGCACAAAACTATACGGGCGGATTTCAAAAGGCAGCGTTTAGCCTCGCCGACGTGCCGGCCGGGCATTTGCGCGTGCAATTTGTCGGCCACTCGACGTTCCTGGTGCGCTCGCCAGGCGGGGTTAAGGTCATCACCGACTATAACGACAACTACCGCGCCGACGTGGTGCCCGATATTGCCACCATGAATATCCAGCGCGGCAATCATTCGGCCTACGATATCCAGCCGGGCATCACCCACTTACTGCGCGGCTGGTCCACCGATGGCGGCGTGCAGCGCCATGACGTCACCTTGCGCGACGTACGCGTCTACAACCTGCCCACCAATCTGGAGAATTTCGGCAGCGGGCTCACCAATTTCTCGTCCATGTTCATTGTCCAGTCGAGCGGGCTTTGTGTCGCCCATATGGGGCATCTGGCGCATCTTCTGGACAAGGAGCAGTTTTACCGCATCGGGCGCATCGATGTGCTGCTGGTGCCGGTGGATGGACGCGTTACCCTCAGCTACGAAGAATTGGTGCGCAACATCAAGGGTATCAGCCCGCGCGTCGTGGTGCCCATGCATTTCAACGTGTTCGCGACCCTGGATGAGTTTTTGGTCCAGGCGGAACGGCAATTCAAGATCAAGCGCATCAAGGGTGACACCATCCAGGTGAGCAAAACCTCGCTCCCCGAAAAGACCGAGATTTGGCTGATGGCACCTGGCGAGCATGGCTTCGGCGGCCCCGGCGGACCACCCCTTTGAAACCGGTATCGATATTTTTGGCGGCCCTGGCCGCGTGTGTAATTCGTGACAGTATACTAATTAATCCGATATTTATGCCGTTAATTAGTATACTGATGGGGTGGACGGCCCCCGCGCGGCATCGAGTGTGCCAGAATGGATGTCGTTAAAACGGACCA
>ENA-OREN01001463-OREN01001463.1-marine-metagenome-genome-assembly--contig:-NODE-1463-length-27575-cov-6.237290_pt1 | contig 27575 bp, 23 predicted proteins | sample MGYA00248624_ERZ508555 | MGnify/ENA primary metagenome ERZ508555 (study PRJEB26222, sample SAMN06267773) | marine metagenome | isolation source: Saanich Inlet, British Columbia, Canada | place...
GCACCCAATGCACCATAATGGGAAGAGTCTTGTAACTCTTTCTCTGGGTAGGTCATGGAATGACAACTGGTACAAAATTCATTGGTAGAAACAGCCGCTTCACCAGCTAGTACTACGGCAGTCAGGATGACGCCAAGTACCGCGCCAATAAGAAGGGAACTGCTAAGAATTCGGTAGGTTTTCATATGCAATTTCCACTTTATTAATCTTAACTATTAAGGTCGATATTACAGAGAATAGTTCAAAGTATTTTTAGGCGATGTTCTTCTTCTTAGAAACCCATTACACCTAGATATTGTGTATTATAAAAGTTAGGAAATAACCCTAGGAAATAGGTTTGTATCAAATATGAATTCTTCCTCATTATATTCGACACTTCTTGATTTTGATGATCCAGTGAGCACTCTTGGTTGGACGTCTGTTAATGATGTAGTGATGGGAGGAGCTTCATGCAGCCAACTTAATTTCAATCCGGATGGTTATGCGGAATTTTCGGGTGAGGTTTCGTTAAAAAATAATGGTGGCTTCGCTTCAATGCGATCTGCTCCAAGTAATTACTCGATAGTAAATATTAAAAACCTATGTTTATGTATTTTAGGTGATGGCCATCGCTACAAACTAAATTTACGCATGGATAATTATCCTGATGGCATTAATTATCAGGCTTTATTCACACCGCCAGGAGAATGGTCAGAAGTTATATTTAGTTATGATGATTTTAAGCCATGTTTTCATGGGAATCCTGTGTCTGCACCTCCACTAGATTTCTCACGAATAAATCAGATCGCCCTCATGATCGGCGATCGACAAGAAGGATCCTTTACCCTTCTTGTCCGATGGTTACGCGCTGAAGTTTATCCATAGAATCTTTTATTTCCACGCTGTGTATAAGAAATAGAAATAAATTGAGTATGGAAGATATTTAGATACAATAAGTTCTCGCTCGTATGATTAGGATTAGGCAATTAACCTCTATAATTTGATTATATTTCCTGATATAGGAATTCTTCAATATGAAATTACATATATATTTTCTGCTATTATTTAGTATATTTTCTTTTATTGTTCCAATGACTGTAATGGCAACGGAAGAGCCTAAATATGAGTTAATTGAGAAATCAGGTAAGTTTGAATTACGTCAATATCAACCGATGTTAATCGCAGAGGTCCTAGTTGATGGAAATATGGATCAGGCATCTGGTACAGGCTTTCGCTTAATTGCAGATTATATTTTTGGTAACAATATTACGAAAGCCGGTAGTAGCCAAAAAATTAAAATGACAGCGCCTGTAACGATAGAGCCAAAATCCGAAGAGATTTCTATGACAATACCGGTTAGTCTGAAGAAGAATTCCGGCCGCTGGCAGGTTAGTTTTGTCATGCCAAGCAAATATACACTCGATACGATACCGCTCCCAAATAACAAGAAAATTATGTTACGTAATGTTCCAGTTAGGAAAGTTGCAGTTTTAGAGTTCTCTGGGTTCGTTAATGAAAATGATATAGCTAACAGAGCTCAAGAACTCCTTAAGTGGATGGATAAAAAAAATCTCATTTCTACGGGGTCTATTGAACTTTCCCGATATAACCCACCATGGACATTACCTTTTTTAAGGCGTAATGAAATTGCAGTGGGATATACAAGAAATAAAGCTAAAGAATTCTAAAGTATGTAGAGGGGGGAATTGAATTGTAGTCTGTGCTGGTTATAGCAATATAATTTGTGGATGGGTGCCAGGTTAGAGTATTTTTGAAATAATCTGAATTATAGTGAGCCTCTGCTCATAAATTTTTATATGTTTTCTGGGTTTAGGTAACAGCAAAACAGCGGTTACAAGATGTATTAGCTATACCTGATAGAGAATAGCTGTATACTTTAGTGAGATTCTTAAATTCATATAAGCATCAAGGAGTAACTTTATCGCACTGTTAGGCAGGATGAACAGGATCAGATGAATATCTCTTTCATTAATTAAAGAGAGCACGAAGGTTCTAGATGCTATTTGCCCGCTAAGAATTAAGAGATCGTAGGTTGTTCAATGTAAGCAAATTTTTTAAAAATGATTGCTTGCAAGAGGCAAATAATAATATTTAAATGATGAGGGTTATAAGGTTTATGAAGTATATCAAAACGAAGAGAACTCAATCTGGCCGTACCTTAATTATGACAATGGTTGTAATTGCAGTTATTGGGATTCTGGCGGAAGTGGCACTTTTGTCTTATGAGGGATTTGTTGCTCAGGAACAGGTCACTAAGAAGTAAATTTTTTTCCTAACGTGACTTTTGGCACATTTGCTAAGATTTTCAACGTCGTTTTCTGTTTCATGGGAAGGTGTGATAATTAGCTATAATAGGAATAGATACTAAAAATGAGTATTTGAATACAATTACTATACAGAAAAAAGGTCCATATTTATGGCGCTGTCAGTAAGACTTATACGCTTAGCATGCTTAACCTGCCTGATTACCACTTTTGTCTGGACTCCTGCTTCAGCTCAGGAATCTTTACCTGATAGATCAGAAATTGAAGCTCCTGAAAACTTAGAATCTAAAGTACAGGCAATCCCATTAGAAGCAGTATCGGATCGTGCAGCCAAGACTGGTGTCGAACTTAGCACTCTTCTTCCTACCGAGGAATCTAGCCAGAAACTTAAACGTATTGATCTAAAGCTTGATCTTGCTCTTCCAGAAGTAAACTCTCTATTATCATCGATCCGGGAGGCGCTTGCGGGGAAACCTAATATCCGTACTTTACAAGAGCTTGAAAATAAAAATAGTAGAATTCTTAAAGATCGTATACAGCCATGGATTAAGGAGCTTGATAACGAACTAGTCGGAATTCAAAAAACGCTTCAGAGAACAGATGAGATCGTAGCCGTCTGGGCAGAAACCTCAGCTGAGGTTAACCGGCAGGATAATGTGGCTGAGACTACAGTGAAGCGAATAGCTATAGTACGTAGTGATATTGAAAATGCACGCTCAAAAATTGTAGAACATCGTAATCAAGTACTAGCTGTACGAGACAAACTGATTATACCTAGCAGCTCTCTTGAGGCTGATTTTAAGCAATTACAAAATACAAACGGTACAAGAATCAGAAGTATTTTAGGAGCTAACCGTCCGCCGTTGTGGAGCCCTTTGATACGAGAGTCTCTTTTTAAGGAATGGACTGCACTTGAGACACAGCAATTATTTTATAGGATCAAGAAAGACACGATTGACCAAGCACCCTTATTAAACTTCCAGTTGTTATTATTTGTAACGTTGACTTTTATTCTGTACTGGCTCCGTTCCCGCGTCCGGATGACAAAGGTTAATAAGAATTATGATTTACAGAATGCGAGAGAAGTTTTTGAAGTGCCATTGGCGATGGCTTTACTGATTACTGCAAGTTTTACTACTCCCCTGGAATGGCTGGGAACCACTAATGTTAGTTTCATTGTGGTTTCACTCTGTGGTGTGGCTATTTTATCGATTATCAGGCGTTTTCAATTACCTATTGTTGCCCCTTTAATATGGGGTCTCATGATTATAGCTATATTTGATCGAATAGCACTTGACCTGTTGGGTTCGTCCCCAACACTAGAACATGTTGTTTTTCTGATAGAAATGATTGTAGCGCTTGTTTTTTTGTTCTGGTTCCTGAGATCACAAGGTCAAACTGAAACCTCTCCATTAGCTCCATATCTTCCGCTTCTGAATTTTGCAATGAAATTAGCTGCCATTGTTCTGGCAGTGGCAATATTCTCCGATCTGGTCGGGTGGGATAATTTAGCTAGAGTGCTTCGTGCGAGCATTCTTGGAGGTGGTTATGCAAGTATTGGGGTTTATGTTTTGTTCCTAGTATTTCAGAGCTTAATAACTTTTGTTCTACTTTTCCGCCCACTTAATTTCTTTCGTATGGTTTCAAGAAACCGGCAACTTATCCGGAGGCGAATTGGAGGAGGGCTCAAAATAATTGCTGTTGGTTTGTGGGGGGTGCTTGTGCTCCGGCCGATTGGCCTGCTTGATCTTATGTTGGACAGCACTGCTAAATTACTTAGTGCCACCACTTCGATCGGTTCCCTTTCTGTCTCGTTGGGAGATATCATGACATTCGTTTTGATTGTCTGGCTCTCCCGTCTAATTGCACGTTTTGTTAATTTTGTTCTTCGTGAGGATGTATTTCCGAGAGTACGTACAGGGAGAGGCGTCCCTCAGGCTATTTCAGGTCTTGTACGATATACATTAGTTTTTATCGGGTTTTTTGTTGCGCTAGCTGCTGCAGGAATTGAGCTTACAAAGCTAAGTATCATAGCAGGTGGTCTTGGCGTTGGCATCGGGTTTGGTCTGCAGAATGTAGTAAATAATTTTGTATCTGGGTTAATTCTCCTTTTTGAACGACCAATCGGAGTAGGTGACATTATAGAACTACCAGAAATATGGGGGGAAATGAAACGAATTGGAATACGTGCAAGTGTAATTCGGAAATTTGACGGATCAGAAGTGATTGTTCCAAACAGCATGTTGGTATCTGATAAGGTTGTGAACTGGACTCTTACGGATAAAGTTCGTCGGCTTGAATTAGATGTCGGTGTGGAATATGGGACACCGGCCCAACAAGTGATTGATCTTCTTGTTAAAGTGGCAAAGTCTAATCCGAAAGTCTTTTCTAATCCTGAGCCCCTCGCTTTTTTCGTTAATTTTGGTGATAGCGCACTTGAATTTAAGCTCTGGACTTGGGTTGATGTTAATTACGGTTACTCAATTCGTAGTGAATTAGCTGTTGCTGTTCAGGAGGCACTTAAACAAGAAGATATTGGTGTTCCCTTTCCACAGCGTGATTTGCATATAATAAGTGAGAATAAGGACCAAATTCCTGACCTGAGCAAAGGAATGTCTTTGCCACCGAATCTAAATCCTGCCCCAAATTCTGATAAATAGGCGTTATTTCATTTCTCTTTTGGAGAGAATCGAGAACGGTCGTGTTTTCTAGCTATTAATAAATTAGTTTAATCTGTCTGGGCGGCTAATAGTTAGCTGAGCCCCTATTTTTTAGTAATGTTAAAATTAGGCTAGACTGAAAGGTATATAGTTTGTATTAGTACTTATGAAGGATATTAATTAATGAGTTCCCAGATTTCTATAGATAAAGATAAAGATTTACCGTTACGTGAAGATATTCGCATGTTGGGTCGCATGTTGGGCGATACATTACGCGAGCAAGAAGGTGTTGCTGTTTTTGATCTGATTGAAAATATTCGTCAGACTGCTGTACGCATGCATCGGGAAAAGAGCTCAGAGGCACGCCAGCATCTTGATATGTTGCTTAAACAATTAGGCAATAGGGACACTGTTATGGTGGTAAGAGCATTTAATTATTTATCACAGCTCTCCAATATTGCTGAAGATATACATCATAATCGCCGCCGCCGTGCTCATCTTTGCGCTGGGTCAGAGCACCAAGAGGGTAGTATTGCGCTAGCACTAGAAAGAGTATTCGCAGACGGAGCATCTGACGATACTGTAACTGAATTTTTCAAAGAGACCGCAATGTCTCCAGTATTAACTGCTCACCCCACAGAAGTGCAACGAAAAAGCATACTAGACTGTCATTCAACTATAGCTAGTTTGCTAAATGAAAGGGATCGATTACAGCTTACCCCGGAAGAATTAAAGAGTAATGAAGAGGGTTTACGTCGTGCTATCTTGACACTTTGGCAGACTCGTATGTTGCGCTTTGAGCGCTTAACAGTAGATGATGAAATAAAAAATGGCTTGTCTTATTATCATCATACTTTTCTTACTGAAGTGCCACATGTCTATGCAGAAATCGAAGATATACTTGAAGGTAGTATAGGCAAAGATGCCCCACACATTCCGCCTTTCTTGCGTATTGGTAGTTGGATAGGAGGGGACCGTGATGGAAATCCATTCGTAAGTGAACAGACGATGCTGAGTGCAATTGAGCGTCAATCAGCACTAGCACTGGATTATTATATGAAACAAACGCACCAAATTGGTCGGGAGCTAAGTCTGACTAGTATATTGGTGGAAGTGAGTGATGAATTAGATGAGTTGGCTGCTTCATCCCCTGATCGAGAAATTAGTCGTAAAGATGAGCCTTACCGGCGTGCATTGATTGGTATCTATGCACGTCTTGTCGCTACCAGTAAACAGCTTGGCCACACAGTCACACCTCTGCGCCCAGTCGGTCCTGCTAAACCATATAAACAATGTACGGAATTTATTCACGAGTTAGATATTGTTATTAACTCACTCAAATATCATAAATCATATTATTTGGCTAATGGGTCATTGCGTCATTTGCGGCGAGCAGCTGAAGTCTTTGGTTTTCATCTTGCATCGCTAGATATACGCCAGCATAGTCATGTCCATGAGCATGTGGTAGCAGAATTTTTACAGAATAGCACAGGAGTTTGCTATTCAGAGATGAACGAAGCCGAACGTACCCAATGTTTACTTGCTGAAATAAGTAACCCCCGTCCACTATTCTCGCCTTATTTGGAATACTCAGAAACCAGTCAGAATGAGCTTCGTATTTTGAAGATGATGGCAGAAATTCATGGTAGATTTGGTCATAATTCTTTACCAAACTATATTATTTCTAAGGCTGACAACGCCTCTGATATTTTGGAAGTAGCATTGTTGTTAAAGGAAGTTGGGTTATTGGAAACCGGAGAGATTCCTAACTTACATCTCAATATTATTCCGTTGTTTGAGACGATTGATGATTTACGAAACTGTATCGATATTATGGATAAATTATTTTCACTACCATATTATCGAAAATTGCTTAATTCACGTGGTGATGTGCAGGAAATAATGCTGGGGTATTCTGATAGTAATAAGGACGGTGGATTTTTAACAGCTAATTGGGAGCTTTACAAGGCCGAAACAGAATTGACAAAGCTTTTTGCTAAGCATTCAATTAAATTGAGATTATTTCATGGGCGCGGCGGAACAGTAGGACGTGGGGGAGGGCCGAGTTATCAGGCGATATTGGCTCAGCCACCAGGTTCTGTTAATGGTCAAATACGTGTTACAGAGCAGGGAGAGGTCATAAGCAGTAAATATGCTAACCCTGAAATAGGACGACGTAATCTTGAAATTCTGGTGGCAGCTACTGTTGAAGCTTCGTTATTAAACCGTGATGTATCAGGTACGCATACAGAAAGATACTTTCAGGCTATTGAATTATTATCACAAGGTGCATTTTCTGCTTATCGTAATTTGGTGTATGAAACTCCTGGTTTCAGGAAGTATTTTCAGGAATCTACACCAATCAGAGAAATTTCAGGGTTGTTTATAGGTAGCCGTCCATCATCACGTAAAAAATCTGAGCTTATTGAGGATTTACGAGCAATCCCATGGGTATTTAGTTGGAGTGTAAATCGCTCCACAATTCCTGGTTGGTATGGTTTTGGTTCTGCTGTAGAAGAATTTATTTCTCACAAGGGTCAGGGTGAGGATGGGCTTAAGTTACTACAGGAGATGTATCAAACCTGGTCATTTATGCAAACGTTATTATCTAATATGGATATGGTGCTAGCGAAAACGGATATGGGTATCGCATCAAGTTACGCTGAGTTGGTAACAGATAGTAATTTGCGCGAAGAAGTACTTACTCGTATTCAGGAAGAATATGAGCGTAGTAAGAAATGGTTGTTTGCTATTACAAAGCGTAGTGAATTGCTTACAGACAATCCAACCCTTGCACGTAGTATTCGTAACCGCACTCCCTATATAGATCCATTGAATCATTTGCAAATAGAATTACTCCGTCGCTATCGTGCAGGCGATACAGATGACTCGATAAAGCTTGCAATTCATCTGGCCATCAATGGTGTCGCTGGTTGGTTAAGGAATAGTGGTTAGATATAGTTGATCGCTACGAGGCCATTTAGATTTTCTCTGATTGGGTTAATAGAATAGCCCATCATCAATTTAAGTCCCTAGGCAGATTTTCTTGGAGCACCGGCTATTCATGGGTCTTTCTGTGTGGTAATCCAGAAATATATATCAGTAGAGTACTGTTAATTTCTAGATGTAATTATTTTTTATAAATTGGAGGGCAAATGAATCGTCCATTAATTATGCTTATGTTTGTACTAACTTTCTTTCCTCCTGTTGTGATTGCAGCAGAGACAGGTGATTTAAAATCGGTTATTTCAGAGTATCCTTCGCATAATTGTCCCCTCCCTCCCCCTAAGCCAGATGAGTTGGGTTTATTTAGTGGTGACGAGAGTAAAGAACAGGATGTAGTAAATTATAATTCTGAATTAGCAGATTATAATTCCAAAGTAGATGACTACAATTCACAAACAAAATCATATAGAAAGTGCATAAAAGAGTATATAAGAAATGCAAATTCTGATATGAGGAAAATTAATGAGAAATTAAATGAAGCAATAAAGGAAGCAAATTCTCAGTAAATATTTTAGTAGGACTATGTGATTAATTTTAAGATTAAAGGGTAGAGGGATTCTATAGCTCTTTGTAACTACGGATGAATGTCCTAGTCAGTTTAATATGCTCCCTACATACGGTAGCTGCTTCGGAAACTCAGAGGTGGGTCGATAAAATGAGACCTAGAATTTCTTATCTGCAAGGAAAGGAACTACGTTCCACAAAAAGTTTCGTGAACAACTTGCTCAGGCCTTGGCGCTAAGGCATATTTCTTTAATGCTGATTTGTATTCAAAGGGATGATTTAAGATATCTACGAGTTGATGAAAAGGATGAAAGTCCCCATTCTCAACAGCGGCCTGGATAATTTCTTCAATAAGATGATTGCGTGGTATAAAGACGGGGTTCCTGGCGTACATTATAGCCTGCCGTTGTATAGAGGTTTGTGCATCTAAAACTAATCGTTTTCTCCATCGATCTAGCCAAGAGATAAATTTCTCAGAGAGGGTAACAAGACTACCAACTCCCTTCCCGGTATCATCTCCCGCTAGATCAGACAGATATCTGAAGGTCAATGTGTAGTCCATTTTATCTTCAGCCATAATATCTAGTAAATCCTTAATTAGTTTTATATCATCAGGTATGGCATTACATATACCAAGTTTCAGTGTCATGCCATTTTGATAGGATTTCGTCAGTAAACTTATATATTTAATGATAGATTCTTGTGCTAATTCTGTTGCCTTTTTAGGGTCCTTATTTAACAAAGGAATCAGGACTTGAGCTAGTTGGATTAAATTCCAGCGACCAATGGTAGGTTGATTCCCATAAGCATAACGACCATTTCGATCAATGGAGCTGAAAACAGTTTCCGGATGATATTCGTCCATAAAAGCACACGGGCCATAATCAATAGTTTCTCCAGACAGTAAAATATTATCCGTATTCATGACCCCATGAATGAATCCAATTTGTTGCCAGGATGCGATTAAGTGTGCCTGATTTTCAATGACAGCATCGAGCATTGCAAGAACAGGGTTTTCGTGTTCGGCAGCTTCAGGATAATGCCGCTGTATAACATGGTCAGTTAGAATTTTGAGACTTTCTTGATCATTTAGAGAAGAGAAGAATTCGAATGTGCCGATGCGGATATGACTTTTTGCAATACGGACAAGAATAGCGCCAGGTAAAATATTTTGTCGATATACGTGATCGCCGGTTGCTGCAGCAGCTAATATCCGTGTTGTAGGAATATGAAAGGCAGCCATGGCCTCACTTACTATGTATTCACGTAATATAGGCCCTAATGATGCGCGACCATCACCACCCCGTGAATAAGGAGTAGGACCAGAGCCTTTTAATTGGAAATCATAGCGCTGATTTTCTTTATCTAAAATTTCACCTAATAAAATAGCGCGGCCATCACCCAATTGTGGGCTCCATCCACCGAACTGGTGTCCAGCGTAGATTGTGGCGATTGGATCTCCCCCAATGGGAACTTTATTGCCTGTGACGGTAGCTATTCCTTCCTCTGATTCTAGCCATATCGGATCAATACCAAGTCTTTCGGCTAGCGCATGATTAACCCTGATAAGTGAGGGTGAAGAAACTGGCACCGGGTTCTGACGCGTATAAAATTGTCCAGGCAGCCGAGAGTAACTGTTATCAAAATTAATATGTGGTTTTGTTTTTAACAAGGATTTTATATGCCTTCCAAATTATTTCTAAAGCAGCAATATGGTATGAGATGTTTTTCTATTTATTTAGATAGCATACTACTATCCCGACCCTTCCTATTTGTGTCTCCACAAAAGAAAGAAGATACATCTATTAAGATAATTTGTTAATTTAATGGTGCGCCCGGAGCGATTCGAACGCCCGACCCCTTGGTTCGAAGCCAAGTGCTCTATCCAACTGAGCTACGGGCGCTAGGAATATTTGACATGCAATAGATAGATTATCTGTCAATATTTAATAAATTGATCGCACAAGCTTGTTACGGAAATTATGGGTATTATCTTAATCCAAGGCTAAGTGTACCCCCTACGCAATCATTTTACTTAAATTGTAAATATATTTCCCATCTAAATTCTTGGTATAGAGTTATCGCTACGTTATTTTAAGACTTAACCGCTGCAAACTATTTTTAGAATATTTCCCATTACTGAATCAGGATCAGGATAATCCCATTGTGGGTCTTTAGGGCCGCCACTGTTGCCAGTTCCACCACCCATTGGTTCTATGTAAAAGATCCAACTCAAATATCTAACTCGAAATAATTTACAATCACCTTGATTATAAGTTTTAGAAGATGAGTGTCCTTGCATGGTTGGTTTCAAGATATCACTCAAAACCCACCAATAAACATACCCGTCTTTTTCTCTTATGCTCTTAAAATCCACATAGTTGGTATTTCCATCCGCATCTTTGTTCACCTTCGTCCATTCTGCATAGGAGGGCGATAAGAACCCTTCTGCATAGGACGGTAATGAGAAAATTACTGTTGAGAATAACAGTGTGAATATGAGAGTTAGCTTCTCCATAATTTAAGTATACAAATATAAATCCTGTGCTAACCGTGATGGAAACTAATTACTATTTTTTATAGTAGGCATTTACTATCTCGATTTAAAGCTAAAAATTTTACGATATAAGATACGATGATTATATACAACTATCATGAAAATGATTCATTGTTGGTAGGGTATTTGCGGATAAGGATAGACGTCTAATTTCTGCTATTAGATCTCAGTTCTAATTTCTACAAAGAATCAGGGAAGTCGGATACTAATCTTTTGCCACTTAATACCTCTGAGGCTAGGAATTCTAAATTCTTATTTTGTAGTAGCTTTATTATTTCTTGCTTAATAGGAGACCATTGAGTATGCATTAGACAAGGATTCTTATCGCTGCACACCTTGAACCCTAGAACACACTCTTCCTTTAATCCTGGACCTTCGGTAACAAGAACAATCTGCAATAAATTTATTTCTTTGCCGTTTTCTCTTAAACAGAAACCACCTTGATTTCCTCGGAAGGAATAAAGTAGATCAAATTTACATAAATTCTGTAATATCTTTGCCAGATAGGTAGGCGAAGCTCCTAGTTCTTTAGCAATTGTACGATTGAGTATGGCCACGCCAGGTGGTTGCGTGGCCATATAGATAAGTGCCTGAATAGCATATTTGGAGGTTCGAGATAAAATCATGGCGTTTGGCTACTAATTTCCTAATTCTAATTTATTATCGATATTAGGGTAATAATAGCAGATATAAATATTATTTAGATTTATTCTAAATTAGAATCTACCTTGGCCATATAAAATGGCTAAGGTAGGCAATAGTTTCTCTTAGCTGGGACATCCTATTCTTGATAGATCTCCAATCGAAATAATACCAAATATTTTTTCCTGTCTTAGGACTGGTAGATGTCGCACGCGGTTTTTCATAACTAATTCTATACAATGCTCGATACTATCATCAGGGCTTACATGTATTACATGGCTGCTCATAATTTCCTTTACAAGGACATCCTGAATAGGTTTATGGAGAGTTTTTGCTTTACCTGGGTAATCTCTTTCAGAGATGATCCCAATCATCTTTCCATTTTCTGTAACAGGCAGTACACCTATTTTCTTCTCGAGCATTAGCTGCATTGCTTGATAGGCTGTTTGATTTGGCTCGATATGGTTTATCTCTTGATCCTTATTTATTAATAATTCACATACTGTTTTCATATATTTTCTCCTATATTTAACGATAAAATTTACTTATTAATACTTATATTAAGAATTAAAATCATGGTGCTTGTAGTTCCAACAATGGTGTATCTGGATAATGTTGCATTTGATATGTCCTCCATAATCTACTTGCAATCCGATAGGCAAGCATATTTGCTTGTTTATGCATCGGATGCTTGCCAAGCTCCTCTGTGGTTTGTTTAAAAAGTCTTAACCATTGCTCAAATAGTTCAGGGCTAAGATTTGGTATAGCTAAATGCTTGGGCATAGGTGCCCCATGAAAACGGTTGGTGCCTAGCAATTTACCTGACCAGAAATCATTCATTTGTTGAAAATGGTCTTCCCAATTAATAATGTGATCTCCAAATATCGGGCCTAATAGCGGGTCTTTTATGATCTTTGCGTAAAAAGACAGAACTAGCTGGCTAATTTCTTTTTCAGTATATTTAGAAGAATCTGGTATAGAAGATGTAGATTGCAACATAGGTTGTTATTCCTCTATTTAATTAAAATTTATATCCAAGCCCGACACTAATAACCAGTGGATCTGGGTTAAGATGGGATACCGTGGCACCGGCACTATTTTTAACTTTACTGTCAATAAAGATTTTTTTGGCATCGAAATTTAAGAATAAATCTTTAGGCATTTCGGGCCAGAATTTTGTTACCTGTATGTCAAACCCTAGTTGTGCAGCCCCACCTAATGAGCCGGTTTCTACATGTAGTTTCGTTACTCCAGGCACATCTAATTTTTCATTAAAAAAGAATGTATAGTTAACGCCCCCGCCAACATAAGGACGGAACCAACTATCCGGCATAAAGTGATATTGCAACATAAGTGTTGGTGGTAAATGTCTGAAGCTTCCTGATTTGAAGGCTCCTATAGCGCTATTATCAAATAGGAGGTTATTTTTCTGTGGGTAGGTCAAAACTAATTCTGCAGCAATATGTTTAGTAAAAAAGAAACTAATATCAAGCTCCGGAATAGCTTGATCACTAATTTTAATAGCATCACGAGAAACTGCTAGGCTAGGAATTGGATCTGATTTTTGCTCCATATGGAGATATGCTGCTCTGACACGAATCATCCATCTTTTATCAGGCTCAGAAAACAATTGTTGTAGATAGTTATGTCCTGCCATGGCATCCATAGAAAAGAATGCTAATACAAGAATTAGATACAGCTTTAATTTGCACATAACTTTCTCCTTATTTACTCTTTATCTTATTAAGATAATCAGATACTAATATCCTTAATGAGACGGCATTTTAATTTGTTATTACTCCAATAAATTAACTATTCAGATAAAAGGATTCGAATATCCTTAATAAAATAATTTTTTTTAGGTTTTTAATATTTTTTCCCTTTTAGCAACGTTTAAGGATAATCGGATATGAATATCCTTTATAAAGATAATACACAGTAGATATAGTTAATGTCAATAAATTTTTATTGTTCGATTAATAATTTAATATAATATGTGCTGGCATTCTTAAATCCACTTGCAACAAATATAGCAATTTCCTCAATATTCGTTGATGCAGCCTTACCATTTGAACTATTGGAGCATTGAAACGTCTAGGTTTTATGAACATTTTTATCCTAGACTCTAATATTACCCGCTGTGCTCAATATCATGCTAATCAGCATGTAGGAAAGATGATCTTAGAAAGTGCACAAATGCTCTGCGCTGTATGCCATAAACATGGCATTGAGGTACCCTACAAAACCACACATAGTAAGCACCCCTGTACTCTATGGGCAGGTAAATCACTGGCAAATTGGCGATGGCTGCGTGATTTGGCGTTGGCACTAAATGAAGAGTTTAAATATCGCTATGAGCGTGTCACTGATCATAAATCAGCTGATGTTGTAAGAAATCTCAATGAACCACCTATTGCTGACATTGGGCTGACAACATTTGCACAGGCCATGCCAGAGCAATATCGTAACCCAAATGATCCTATCCAGGCTTACCGCAATTTCTATATTGCTGAAAAATCTGGCTTTGCAACATGGAGACGTCGGGCAAAACCTCAGTGGTTTGCAGCTTAGAAACTCAGGACAGCAGTAGGTGTGAGGTGCAGAGGTGCGGGTGGTTGTGAATCAGAATTTATTGATCGTGCCGGAGTCAGCTACAACTTTTAGGTCTTCAAATTCTAAAGCAGTGTGACAAATAAAAAAAGAGCCACAAGCCGAAACTTGTAACTCTTCGTTTTTTCTGGTGGGTCGTGGGAGGATCGAACTCCCGACCTTCGGATTAAGAGTCCGTTGCTCTACCAGCTGAGCTAACGACCCAGAATAAGGATAAAAATCTATAAATTAAGACCGATGCTTATAGTTGATAATAAAGGGTGATGATTGTGCTCATTAGAAATATGTACGGAGATTAGATCATGCCAGATTCATTAAAGCAATCAGGAAATTATATTGGTTGCATAACTATATAAATTTGGAAAGGTTTATTTGTGGATTAGTATTAGTTAGCATCTCAAGATAACGATACATTCAACCATTTTTTCTTATTATGTTTTACTAGCTGTAGAGGCGGTAGAATCTAATAGGGAATTTCTAGTAAAGATTCTGACCCTAGGACTCAGAAAGGAAAGTTGTTTTTTTAATAGAAACTAGGGCTAATATACCCTATGTTATAAGGAGAATGAGATGTTGGCGCCAACACTTACATCAGAATCTTTTATTCAAGGTGGATTGATTCCAATTCGTCACACTTGTGATGGCCAGGATATTTCACCTGAATTATCTTGGACTAGAATACCTGTAGGTACAAAAAGCTTAGTTTTGATCGTTGATGATCCGGATGCGCCTGATCCTGCTGATCCTAAAATGACCTGGGTCCATTGGGTTTTGTACAATATTTCACCTGAGAATAGTGGTTTGTCTGAAGGATCTTCAGTAGCAGGCCTTCCATCAGGAACAATGGAGGGGATCAATGACTGGCAGCGAACAGGTTATGGCGGTCCATGCCCGCCAATTGGTACTCACCGTTACTTTCATAAGCTTTATGCTTTAGACACAATGCTACCTGATTTAAAACAACCTACAAAGGGAGTATTGGAAGAGGCTATGCAGGGCCATGTAATTAAGTATGTTGAATTAATTGGGCTCTACCTGCGTAGTCAGTAGTTATTAATTACAACTACTCGTAATTTCTTGAGAAATTAATTTAATTGTCCCGAGAGAGTGGATTGAGTGTAAGGCTAATTTACTGACGGATATTTGATTTCTTCCCAAATTCTTTTAAATTAACAGCTGGTTTCGGCTTCCATCCGGATTTACGGTGTTCAGCTACAACATTCGTGAATATCCCGCCACGCACATAGAATTTGGCAGTAAGAAGCATATATTTTGGTTTTATAGCAGCGACTATATCATCAAGAATGTAGTTAGTGACGGCTTCATGAAAAGCGTTTTCGTTCCTGTATGACCAGATATAGAGTTTTAGGCTTTTAAGTTCAATACACTCTTTATCAGGGATATAATCAAGTATAAGAGTTGCGAAATCTGGCTGCCCTGTTTTTGGGCACAGGCAGGTGAATTCTGGGATCTCCATGTGGATATGGTAATCTCGTTTAGGAGCCGGATTGGGAAAGGTTTCTAATTTTCTAGTAGGGGTTATTGGCATTCTCTTATCCGAGTCAAATCGGTTAAAATATTATACTTATATATGTGTAATTCTCTAAAAATGTTTTATAAGGCTATTACTTTCATTTTGTTTCTTCAGTCTCTTCCGATTATAACCGGTTACAGGCAATAAATTGCGACTCTCTCATATCAAACTAGCTGGTTTTAAAACTTTTGCTGACCCTGCTGTTATTCCTGTCTCGAATAATTTAGTTGGGGTTGTCGGCCCCAATGGTTGTGGGAAATCAAATGTGATCGATGCAATCCGTTGGGTGCTAGGCGAATCAAAAGCATCTGCTTTGCGTGGCGAATCCATGCAGGATGTAATTTTTAACGGGTCCGTTAATCGCAAGCCTGTAGGACGCACAAGTGTTGAACTAGTCTTTGATAATAGTCTAGGTAAAGCAGGGGGGAAATGGTCTGACTATGCAGAAATCTCTATCAAACGGGTTTTGCTTAGGGATGGTGATTCCACCTACTATATTAATAATATTCATGTTCGCCGGCGTGACGTGGCTGACGTTTTTCTTGGAACTGGTATTGGCAGTCGTGGTTATGCAATTATTGAGCAGGGGATGATCTCAAGAATAATTGAAGCGAAACCAGAAGAATTACGTGCATTTTTGGAAGAGGCTGCCGGAGTTTCTAAATACCGTGAACGTCGTCGTGAGACTGAGTTACGTTTGCGTGATACACGAGGAAATCTTTCACGCATAGACGATATCTGTCAGGAACTGGAAAAACAATTGCAGCACTTGGAAGAACAAGCAGAAGTTGCTGGCAAATTTAAGGATATGCAGGGTAAATTGAGTGTGGCGCATAATCTATTATGGTTGGCACGTAAACAGGAAGCGGCAACGCAGCGTCTTCGCAGAGAAAAAGAGGTTCAACGACTGGGATTGGAGTTAGAAGCAGAAACCTCACGCCTTCGTGAGACAGAAAAACGTCTGGAAGAGGGGCGCGTAAAGCATTATTCCGCCAGCGACAGCCTGCATGAAGGGCAGGGAGAGTTATACACCGCCAACGCAGAGGTAGCGAGGATCGAGCAGCAAATGCAACATCTTCGTGAGAATCAACAGCGCATTGAGCAGCAGATTGCAGTAGCTAAGAATCAGATTAAGCATCATAAAGAACAGATGGAAAGTTCCACAGAGAGCTTAGATCAATGGCGTAGGGAACTTGAAAAAGCAGGTTTGGATTTCGAGGGGAGTAAAGAGAAATCTTCTGTAGAAAATGAGAAGCTGCCACAAACAGAAATAATTTTTCATTCATGGCAGGAAAAATTAAGAGAGATTCAGCGCAGGTTGCTTTTAACTGACCAGGCCAGGCAGTTAGAGGAGAGTCATCGTACACATGCTGAAAAATCTTTGCAGCTACTGAAATCACGTAGAAAGAATCTTCTTGAGGAACAAGAGAAACTTCCGCAGCATGATGATTCAGAATTATCTAGATTGCAGGAAGGAATAGCAGGCGCTATGGGTGAACTGGAAAGCAAACAGAATTCACTTACTAAAACAGAGGAGGAGCTTCTTAAGACAGAAGGAATTAAACGTGAAGTTACACAAGAGGTAAAGGTACTAGAACAGCAGCTTAATAAAATGGAAGCCCGGTCCTCGGCTTTAGAGCGTCTCCAGAATCGACTTGAGGATAATGATGGTTTGAGTAAATGGCTTGCAAAATACAAACTAGATGCCTTGCCACGTTTGTGGCAGAACATCGAAGTTGATAAAGGATGGGAAAATGCCTTGGAGTCAGTATTACGTGAGCGGCTCAACAGTTCTTCTCTTGAGCGTTTAGAGGTTGTGCAGGACTGGATAGAAGATTCTCCTCCTGGAAAGTGGACATTATTTGAGACTAAAGTTCCAACAGAACGGCAATTGAAAGACAAGATGCTGCATGGGAAGGAAAACTGGAAATCTTTAGAGTGGTATTTGACTTGTGAAAACGTAGGAATAAAGTCAGTGTTAAAGGAATGGCTGAAAGGGATATTCGTAGTAGAGAGTATACAAGATGGTCTGCTGCAAAGAGCAAAACTTGCTCCCGGCGAAATGTTAGTGACACGTGAAGGACACTTTTTTACTCAGCGGAGTCTTACATACTACGCTCCTGACTCACAATTACACGGTGTTCTGGCGCGCCAGAGAGAAATAACTCAAATCAAGAATGATTCAGAGAAATTAGGGGATAGTCTTGCTAAGCAGAAATCCAGATTGGTCTCCGTTGAAGAAGATTGTAATAAGCATGGGGCATTGATTTCGCAGTTACGTCTTGATAATGAGAAACTTCAGCACCATCATCATGATTTGCAAATGCAAGCATTGAAACTGACACAATTAGCAGAACAATCCGGGCAACGTGGTAACCAAATCTTAGTTGAATTAGCAGGAATTAAACAACAAATAGATGTAGAGGATTCTCAAAAAAATAGTGCTGAAGAAAAATTAATTGAATATCAAGATCAGGTTCTAGTTCTTCAAGAGAGTGTAGAGAAAGAAAAGGAGGAAGAGAGAGCTGCTGAGCAGGCTCTTAATGATCAACGAAATATTGTTCAGGATGCAGTTAAGGCAATGCAGGAGGCGGAGTTCCATGAAAAAACCTGTCAGAGTAAAATTGTTGAGATAGAGAAAGCCATTCTCAGTTTTGATGAGAATTTTCTTAAACTTAGAACTAGCTTGGAAGAGCTGGAATCAGAGCAGGATAGCTTTGATGAATCCGCACTAAGTATTCAGCTGCAAGAATGGTTGGCACTACGTGAACAGCGAGAACTTTTTCTGGGAACTGCACGGAGCACTTTGGAAGATGCCGCTAGAGAGTTACAGGAAATGGAGAAGGATCGTATAGCTTCTGAGCAGAAACTAAGTCCTCTTCGTGAATTAATAAGTCAGGCTCGTCTTAAGGAGCAAGAGGCACAAATTGTAGAGAATCAGTTTGATGAGAAATTAAAAGAAGTTGAAGCAAATGAAGAAGAATTGCTTCAGGTTCTAGGTAAAACTAGACCCTCTAGAATACAGTCTAATATTGATCAGCTTAATGCTGATATTGATAGCTTGGGGGCTGTTAATCTTGCTGCTCTGGAAGAACTGGAGGCATCACAAGAACGTAAAATTTATCTTGATTCACAGTTTAAAGATCTGCAAGAAGCAGTTGAAACTTTAGAAAATGCCATTAGACGGATAGACAGGGAAACCCGTGAACGTTTGTTGGAAACTTTTGAAAAAGTGAACGGTCATTTAGATGAAATGTTTCCTGCTATATTTGGTGGTGGGAAGGCTAAGCTGATATTAAGTGGAGAGGAGATTCTTGACTCTGGTGTGGAAATCAATGCACAGCCACCAGGTAAGAAAAATAGCTCTATTAAATTACTATCAGGTGGAGAGAAAGCGTTAACAGCACTGGCACTAGTATTTTCATTGTTTAAACTTAACCCCGCCCCATTTTGTTTACTGGATGAGGTAGATGCGCCATTAGATGAAGGGAATACCGAGCGTTTCTGCGATTTGTTAAGAAAAATGTCAGCACAGACACAGTGTATTTTTATTAGCCATAATAAAATTACTATGGAACTGGGTCAGCAATTGATCGGTGTAACAATGCAGGAGCAAGGTGTTTCAAGAATAGTTGCTGTAGATATCGAGGAAGCTGTCAAATTTAGCAAAGTGGAAGAAGCTGGATAATAATGTACAGGTCGAATGAATATGAGTGATTTACAGATTAGTTTGATTGTTGTCGGAATCTTGATAATCGGATGCGTTGTTTTCTATAACTGGATACAACGGCGTCGCTACGAGCGTAATACAGAGAAAGCATTTAAGAATAAATATGACGATGTTTTACTGGAAACGGAAGAAGTCAAAGAAGTAGAAGAATTCGAGCCGATACGCTCGAGAGTCGAACCAACTATAGTTAAATCTGATAGCAAACCAGAGCAGCAGACTTTGAGTACAACTACTGAGGTGGTTGAACCTGATAGTAAACCAGAGCAGCAGACTTTGAATACAACTACTGAGATGGTTGAACCTGATAGTCAATCAGAACAGAAAAATTTGGATGTAGTTACTGAGCTGGCTAAACCAGCTAAACCAGCTAAACCAGCAGAACCAGCAAAACCAGCAGAACCAGCAGAACCAGCTAAACCAGCTAAACCAGCTAAACCAGCTAAACCAGAAAAAATTTATAGTAGCGGCGTTGTAGATTATGTGGTGAGTATCCAGCTTAAAGCGCCCGTCACTGTTTTAAATCTCACAGAGATATTGAAAAAAAAGGTTGATTTTGGGAAACCAGTGCGACTGCTTGGGCAAAAAGAGATGGGTTCGCATTGGGAGGAGATCACAATTAAATCTCGCTCAGACATTGATTACACTGGTTTAAGGGCCTGCTTGCAACTTGTTGATCGGTCTGGCCCTGTGAGCGAGGTTGATTTGTCCAAATTTTGTGACATGGTGCGGAATTTTGCAGACTCAATCAATGCAGGCGCTGATACTCCTGACATTGGGGAAGCATATTCTCAGGCGGTATTACTTGACCAGTTTTGTGCTGAAGTAGATGTCATGATTGGGATTAATGTTATCAGCAAAGATGGTGGAGCATTTACCGGAACCAAAATTCGTTCTTTGGCAGAAGCATCCGGATTTAAGCTTGAGGGAGGAGGGGTGTTTAATTTTCGGGAGGAGAATGAAGATACTACATTTACTCTTCAGAATTATGAGCCCACACCATTTATGCCTGACAATATGAGAACGCTAACTACTAACGGCGTTACATTTTTATTCGATGTGCCTAGAATTAAAAATGGAGATAGAGTGTTCGATCAAATGACTCGCCTTTCCGAAGTTTTTGCAACTACGCTGGGCGGCATTATGGTTGATGATAATCGGGTTCCCTTAAATGATAGTGGGTTAGAGAGAATCAAACACAAGGTAAGTGAAATCCAGGCTGTAATGAAATTACGGGGTTTTCCTACAGGGGATGAGATAGCGTTAAGGTTATTTGTGTGAATGGGTATTCTAGAGAAAATTTCTCAGAACTCACGAACTGAATTAATCAGGAATCTAAAATTTCTTCATAAAATACTTGAGGAAACTAGAGAAGGCTTAAAAGAGGATCTCTCAGATAAAAAATTACAGGCTATTCTGTTAGAAACCCTCATAAAAATAATTGAATCACATAATTATATGTATTCGGTTCTAGATGCTCCAAGTATTCCAGATGCCGAGTACGACAAACTTTTCCTTGAATTGCAAAAATTAGAGCTGCGTTGTCCTGACCTAGTTACAGCTCACTCTCCGACGCAGCGTGTAGGCGCTACTTCTCTTGTAAAATTTCCTCAAATTACTCACCGGTTGCCTATGCTTTCTCTTAGTAATGAGTTTGATATGGCCTCAGTAGAAGCATTTGATCGGAGATTAGGTGAAAAATTGGGGACTGATAACATAGAATATGAGGTAGAGCCAAAATTTGATGGCCTTGCTGTTAGTCTTTGTTATGAGAATGGGTTTTTTATAGCAGGAGCTACCAGAGGGGATGGAGAAACAGGAGAAGATGTTACATCAAATTTGCGTACAATTAAGTCGATCCCATTACGTTTACATGCTAGTTCGCAGAACAATATTCCTGCTTTGCTTGAGATACGTGGTGAAGTTTTAATGCTAAAAGAAGACTTCAGAGAGCTTAATCAGAAGCAACGTAAAAAAAATGAAAAGGTGTTTGTAAATCCTCGTAATGCAGCTGCCGGTTCTTTACGTCAGCTTGATCCTAAAATTACTGCTACTCGCAGGCTAACTTTTTTTGCATATGGGATTGGCGATTTTAGAGGTGAAGGGATACCACGTGACACACATAGCAATGTGATGAAATACATTGCTGCTCATGGGTTACCAATTGCGAGAGAATGTGATCTTGTTTGTAGTTCAGCAGGGTTATTAGCCTATTATAAGAAGATAGAGGGTTCTCGTGAACAGCTACCCTATGACATAGACGGAGTAGTGTATAAGGTTAATGATATTGCTCAGCAAGAGAAGTTAGGGTTTATTTCCCGTGCCCCCCGTTTTGCCTTAGCACACAAATTTCCAGCCCAAGAAGTCATAACTGAATTGTTAGGAATCGATATACAAGTAGGAAGAACGGGCGCGCTAACACCAGTTGCCAAATTGAAACCAGTATTTGTTGGTGGTGCTACGGTAACTCAGGCAACGCTTCATAATGAAGATGAAATTAAACGCAAGAATGTAATGATTGGCGATAGCGTTATCGTACGAAGGGCGGGCGATGTAATTCCTGAAGTGGTAGGAGTGGTGATGGAGCGTCGTCCGGATAATGCCTATCAATTTATTATGCCAGATCAGTGTCCGGAATGTGGAGCTAAGGCAGTACGAATGTCTAATGAGGCAGTAGTAAAATGCTCCGGAGGTTTGCTCTGCCCAGCACAAAAAAAGCAGGCGATTATACATTTCGCATCACGTCGTGGTATGTATATTGAGGGTTTGGGGGATAAATTAGTAGAGCAGCTAGTAGATACTGGTTTGGTCAGAACGTCTGCAGATCTTTATTTGCTTGATGAAGATAAACTGATTAGCCTGCCCCGCATGGGAAAGAAGTCTGCTGGTAACTTGTTGGAGTCTCTTAGAAAGAGTAAGAACCCTACGTTGGCACAATTTATATATGCGCTTGGGATTCCAAATGTGGGGGTAACTACTGCTAGAGAATTAGCCCGATATTTTAATAATTTTAGTAGCTTAGAAAAAGCAGATGTAGAGACCTTACAGAAAATACCAGATGTTGGTTTGATAGTGGCTCAGAGTATTACAGAATTCTTTATAGAGAATCATAATATTGATGTTGTTAGAAAATTATTTTCAGTCGGTATAGAGTTGATAGAAAATCTAGATGCGCAAAAAACTCAGGATAACAATAATACTAGTTTAATTAATGGGAGTACTTTTGTATTAACAGGAACTCTTCCAAATTTATCTAGAGAAATCGTTACAGAGAAAATTGAAAACATGGGCGGAAAAGTAACTAGTAGTATATCCAAAAAGACTAATTATTTAGTAGCTGGTAATGCTCCGGGCAGTAAGTATGAAAAGGCACGTGACTTGGGAGTGACTATTTTAAATGAAGGAGAGCTATTGGAATTAATACAGAATTAGGGAGATATTCTTGTATTTAGATTTTCAATATACATAAAGACTTTATGCTTTCTTCAGAAGAAGCAAGACAAATATTTGATAATGCCGAACAGATATATTCGGCAGCAGCTGTTTCAGAAACTGTGCAGAAAATGGCCGTAGATATCACCGAAACACTATCCGAGCAATGTCCTCTAGTATTGAGTGTAATGGGTGGGGCGGTTGTTTTTACCGGACAATTATTACCATTGCTAGAGTTTCCGCTTAGTTTCGATTATTTACATGTTTCCCGCTACAACGATAAGCTAAAAGGTGGAAGGGTTAACTGGAAAGTAGAACCTCATACAAATGTAAAGGACAGGGTGGTATTGGTATTAGATGATATTCTTGATGAGGGAATTACTCTTGCTTCAATTCGTGAACGTGTAATGGAGAGTGGTGCAAAGGCATTCTACAGCGCTGTTTTTGCAAATAAGGATATTAGTAAACCTAAGCCTATTGCAGCCGACTTTGTGGGAGTTACATTACCCGACCGTTATGTCTTCGGATTTGGAATGGATATATATGGTTCATGGAGAAATCTTCCTGCAATTTATGCAGTTAAAGAATAAGGGTGTACTTTTTTAATCCTTATCTTGATAGTATAGAAAATATGCTTCCAATCATTAACAGTCTGGCGTACGAAAAACTATTGAGCGTGTAGTTGAAAAATGGCAATTAAATCTGTTCTCAAAATGGGTGATGCGAGCTTGCTGCAGGTAGCAGAAAGAGTGGAAGAATTTGACACGCCTGAATTACACTCTCTGATCCAAGATATGCATGACACCATGGGAGCTGAAAATGGCGCAGGACTGGCGGCCCCTCAGATTGGAATTGGTTTGCAGGTAGTTATTTTTGGTGTAGAGATGAACGCGCGCTATCCTGATGCTGAAGATGTGCCCTACACTGTACTGATAAATCCTGTAATCAAAGCCCTTACAGAAGAAACGGAGGAAGATTGGGAGGGCTGTTTAAGTGTTCCCGGTATGCGGGCCATGGTTCCTCGTTTTTCTAAAATTCATTATCAAGGTTATGATCAGTACGGAGATCCTATAAATAGAAATGTAGTCGGGTTTCACGCCCGTGTAGTGCAACACGAGTGTGACCATTTGCAGGGGATACTCTATCCTATGCGGATTGCTGATTTTCGTACATTTGGTTTTATATAAGTTTTATTTCCTAGTTAAAGATTAACCAGGAAATAATTACTTAGGGTTTCACCACCACTAGTATCACTACTGCAATCAAAATTATTACCGGAATTTCATTAAACCAACGATAGTAAACATGTCCATGTTGGTTCCGGTCCAGTTTGAAATCAGTCAGTAATCTACCGCAGTAATAATGGTAGGCAATCAAAACTACAACCAAAGAAAGTTTGGCATGGAGCCACCAACTGCCAGCGATTCCAGAAATACCGTAACCTAGCCACAGCCACATACCGAATATAATGGTTAATATTGCTCCAGGTGTCATAATCCCATAATAGAGTTTACGTTCCATTACCTTGAAACGTTCAATACTGGGCAGATCATTACTCATAGTATGATAGACAAATAGTCTTGGGAGATAAAAGAGCCCAGCAAACCATGTGACCATGAATATAATATGTAACGATTTTACCCAGAGCATTTGATTTCCTATTCGTCTAAAAAGGATAATTATAGTAGAGGTAGTTTTATTTTTCCTACTATTGATGTTCCTGGGGTATAGATTCTGGTGAAAGAAGATCTAAATAATGAGAGACAATCCAAAAATGATTAAAACAAGAGCTGCGGTTGCATGGGGTCCTGGTAAACCATTACGTGTTGAAGAAGTTGATCTGATGCCGCCCCAAAAGGGAGAGGTGCTAGTTCGGATAGTGGCTACTGGTGTATGCCATACGGATGCATATACACTCTCTGGAAAAGATCCGGAAGGTAAATTTCCCGCTATTCTAGGGCATGAAGGTGGTGGAATTGTTGAGGCCTTAGGTGAGGGGGTTACTAGTGTTTCTATAGGAGACCATGTAATACCACTTTATACTCCGGAATGCGGAGAATGTGAATTTTGTAAGTCAGGTAAAACTAATCTGTGTCAGGCTATTCGTGTCACTCAGGGGCAAGGACTCATGCCTGATGGCACTACACGTTTTTCTAAGGACGGGAAGCCTATTTATCATTATATGGGCACATCAACTTTCTCAGAATATACTGTGATACCCGAAATATCATTAGCTAAAATTAGTAAAGAAGCACCGTTAGAGAAAGTTTGTTTGCTCGGTTGTGGAGTAACTACAGGGATGGGTGCCGTTGCCAATACTGCGAAAGTAAAGGCGGGTGATACGGTAGCTATTTTTGGTCTTGGTGGCATTGGTCTTGCGGTGATAATTGGTGCGGTGAAAGCTAATGCTGGGCGTATCATCGCGATTGATACTAATCCGGCTAAATTTGAAGTTGCACGCCAGCTTGGTGCGACCGATGTTGTGAACCCAACAGATCATACTGGGCCAATTAAGGATGTAATTATAGAAATGAGTGGTGGAGGTGTTGATTTTTCTTTTGAATGTATTGGAAATATTGACGTGATGCGATCAGCCTTTGAATGTTGTCATAAGGGTTGGGGAGAATCTGTGATTATCGGTGTTGCTGGTGCTGGAGAAGAAATTTGTACCCGTCCATTTCAATTGGTAACCGGTCGCGTATGGCGTGGTTCAGCCTTTGGTGGAGTAAAAGGCCGTACTGAGCTTCCTGGATATGTTCAGCGTTATTTGGATGGAGAGTATGAATTAGATACATTCATTACCCACACTTTTGGGCTGGATGATATAAATAAAGCATTTGACCTGATGCATGCAGGAGAATCTATTCGAACAGTTATTAATTTCAAATAGGTATATCATTCTAACTTATTGATTTAAAAGGATATTATTGTTTAAGAGAAGCATGTGGCTGCTAAATAAACCCTTGTAATTCAAAAGGTTTATTTCATAGTTTGAGACTAAGTTTGAAACTATGAGGAATATCAGTGACAACCAAGAAACCAATAGTAGGTACTTTTCAACATTCCAGCCATAAAATATCCCTCATATAACCGCACCTTTAGGAAGACCTAAAAGGATGATTCATCCCAACCCTAAGTGTGTCTTGCATTTAAAGTATTAAAAGTTCATATTGTTTAGTCTCCACTTAGAAAAAAGGTGCATTGCATGAAGACGCGCTTATTACTCCTATCTATATTATTGATTTCATCACCACATGCAGCAGCTATGTTCGAACAACTTATACAGATAGGCGTTAATGCGGTGGCAAGAGGTATTCAAAAAGGTATTCAAGAGGCGGCGGATGGTAAGGCGGCGGATGGTAAGGCGGCGGATGGTAAGGCGGGTAATGGTGGTGAAATCACCTCCAAGGGTGAACCACAGGAAGGCGTTAATGCGGTGGGAAAGAAGGCGAGCAAAGGAATTTCTGACATTGGCAAGACTGATTTAGAGAAAGGAATGGCGTCCAGAAGGGAGGGTGACAATAAAACTGCTCTGGAGTATTTGTTACCTCTTGCTGAACAGGGCGATCCGCTGGGCCAATTCGAACTAGCCGTCGTGTACACATTACAAAATGATGACCCGGCGGCGTTTAAGTGGTTCAAACTTAGTGCAGACCAAGGTGTTTCAGATGCGCAATACAATCTGGGTGTGATGTACAGTAATGGAAGTTCTGTTCCGAAAGATCAAAAGGCGGCGTTTAAGTTGTTCACACTTGCTGCTGATCAGTTTCATTTAGGAGCCATGGAACAATTGGGATGGGAGTATGCGTTTGGCGATGAAGTAAAAAAAGACGATATCAGTGCCTATATGTGGTCGTTTATCGCCGAAAGCTTTGGACAAAAGGACTCTTCGTCCAATACCCTCGTAACTTTAAAGGCCCGAATGAGCCCGCGCCAAATTGAAAAAGCGCTTTACCTTGCCCAAAAGTGTCTCGGCGTCAAAGCCAATTGGTTTAAAGAGTGCGGAATGGATCCAACAGAAGCAGCGAAATTCAAAAAACAATCAGTAGGGCTAGAAAAAGCTAAGAAGAAAGATCTCGATTTGAAAAAACTCTATGAAGCATACTTCCTAGTACGCGCATGCAATGACTTAGATACAAAATACATAAGTAACTCTCAGCTCAAAAAAACGAAAAAGGCCATCAGATCATTAGATGATCAGGCTAAAAAACAAGGCGTTGATACTGACAAAGTTTATAAGGACGCAGAGACAAATCCATCTGATTCAACAAACAGAACCTTGGCAGGGGTTAAGACAATTAAACTTCTCGGTGCGCAGAACAATTATAACCAGCAGCTGAGAACGAGTTGTATAGGGCAGAGCAATCTGCTCATATTGCTAGCCGAGGGAGACAAATCCAAAAAACAAAAGGGGAAGAAAGATTTTTAAAAATAGAATAATGAAGTGCTTTGATTATTTTGCTTTTCTGGGGTTTGCTTATAGGTCTACGAGTAAACCAGTTTGTCGGTTCTTACTGAGACTTTGAAATATAAAAAATATGCATATTTGACCTCTCTAAACTTAATCCTTTTTGCTTTCTTTAACTGCGTCCGTCAGCTCCTCCATCTGTCTCCTTGTTTCTTTCAATTCTTCTTTACG